>JAEEGJ010009967.1_pt1 | contig 25054 bp, 17 predicted proteins | sample 8958761 | NCBI WGS metagenome assembly JAEEGJ01 (sample SAMN16246546, study PRJNA631951) | gut metagenome | biome: gut microbiome; feature: rumen; material: RS-attached | host: Bos | place: Iran: Karaj | collected 2018-10 | reverse complement strand
ATTCGTCGTACGGTGGGAAGAAGGTGTCAGCCTCTGCGGGGGAGTCGTCAATTTCTGTCAGGCAGAGACGGTCTGCTATCGGCAGAGCCTGCTCATAGACACTGGCACCACCTATTATATATATATCCTCTTCGGGCGTGCAGTGCTTGAGGGCTTCTTCGAGGGAGGGGTAGGTGTCGCAACCGGGGAACTCTTTCTGAGTGCGGCTCAGTACAATATTCCTTCGGTTAGGCAGGGCACCTTTGGGCAACGACAGAAACGTGTTACGCCCCATGATAATGGTGTGTCCCGTGGTGAGGGCCTTGAAACGCTTCAGGTCGTTGGGCAACCAGTAGATGAGTTTGTTCTTGTATCCGATGGCACGATTTTTGGCCACCGCTGCAATGATGCTTATCATACGCTTACTTCTGCTTTAATGTGTGGGTGAGGATCATAGCCTTCGAGCTGGAAATCCTCGAACTGGAAATCGAAGAGCGACTTGACGTCGGGGTTGAGAATCATCTTCGGCAGGGGACGAGGCTCACGGGTGAGCTGTAGCTTGGCCTGTTCGATATGGTTCAGATAGAGATGCGTGTCGCCGGTGGTGTGGATAAAGTCACCGGCCTTCAGTCCTGTCACTTGTGCCATCATCTGGAGCAGCAGCGCATAGGAGGCGATATTAAATGGTACGCCCAGGAAGGTGTCGGCAGAACGCTGATAGAGCTGGAGCGAAAGTCGGCCGTCGGCCACGTAGAACTGGAAGATGGTGTGGCACGGCGGGAGGGCCATCTTATTGACCTCTGCCACATTCCAGGCCGACACAATCATACGGCGGGAGTCGGGATTGTTCTTGATCTGGTCCAGCACGTACTGTATCTGGTCGATGGTACCACCGTCATAGTCAGGCCAGGAGCGCCACTGATGGCCATAGACCGGTCCGAGTTCACCGTTTTCGTCGGCCCACTCGTTCCAGATACGTACACCATGTTCCTGCAGATATTTCACGTTAGTGTCACCTTTCAGGAACCACAACAACTCATAGATGATGCTCTTTAAATGGAGTTTCTTGGTGGTCAGTAAGGGAAAACCGTCATCGAGGTTGTAGCGACTTTGGGTTCCAAAGATGCTGATGGTACCGGTACCTGTACGGTCACCTTTCTGGGTGCCTTCGGTGAGGATGCGGTTGAGGATGTCGAGATACTGTTTCATTGTATATATATAATGTCTATTGGTTCTGAGGGTAGGTGAGTGGTCTTGATGCGCCAGGGTTTCGGATAGAGGTTGTTGGCGCGGTTACCAATATTCTTTACGGGGCCGATGGGTATGCCGTGATAGGTGACGGAAACCATGCCACGAGGGGTGTCGGCTGGGAGTGCGAGGGCTTCGCCTCGAAGATACTTCAGAGCGTCTTCGTAGGAGAGCTCAGTCTGAGGAAAGTCGCCTTGCGGCAGCTCGGTGGTGAGAACTTTCAGGTTACGGACCGTTATGTCAATTCCATGATTCTTTGGCTTGCTGGCGGTCTGCCCGTTTTTGCGGAGGGCACAGACAAAAAGACCTTCACCTCGGGTAATGCCTGGTATGAAACGATAGACGGGGGCGTCAAAGCTCTCAAGCAATGAGCCTGTGATATGCCATTCCTGCTGAGTCGGTATGGGAATCGGTTCTGCCTCATACTCTTCCATTATCCAACGCACGTTTTCTTCGTTCTCTTTGGTGTTAAAGGTACAGGTGCTGTATATGAGAATGCCGCCTGGATTCAGACATTCCCATGCGTCTGAGATAATCTCGCGCTGTAGTCGCCAGCATTTCTCCACGTTCTGTGGGCTCCATTCGTCAATTGTGGAGGAGTCTTTGCGGAACATCCCTTCGCCTGAGCATGGAACGTCGCAGAGTATCACGTCGAAACGTGTCTTTGCCTTCCGGAAATCACGAGGATAGTTGTTGGTGACCATCGTGCCGGGCCAACCCCATTTCGTGATGTTTTCCAAGAGGATCTGCGCTCTGGTTGGTATCGGTTCGTTGCTGACAAGTGTACTTCCTGCGGGCAGCACACTTCTGGCAGCAGTCGATTTTCCACCAGGGGCTGCACAGAGGTCGAGCACGTCAACGGACTCCTTGACAAGATGGCGCAATACGTGACTGATGAACATCGATGATGCCTCCTGTACATAGTAACAGCCGGCGTGGAAAAACGGATCGAAAGTGAACTGAGGGCGCCCCTTGAGGTAATACCCTTCTTCACACCAAGGAACCTCACAGGGAGAAAGGTCCGCAGCGAGGTGGCACTTCTTCACGCCTTGTGAGATGCGTGGGTTCAGACGGATACTGGTGGGAGCCTCCTCATTGAAAGCCTCCAGATAGCGGTTGAAACGCTCTTCGCCCATCAGCCGCCTCGTCTCAAGGACAAATTCCTCAGGTAATTTCGCCATTTTCGATGCAAAGTTATAAAAAATATAGGAAAAACCACTATCTTTGCAACTAATTTATGATTTGTTTCGTCAAACAAGTGTAGAAAATAAAAAGCATTATAGATATGAAGAAGTGTTTAATCGCAATCGCAATGGTGCTCACGCTCAGCATGAATGCCGACGCTGCAGCACAGAAACATCGCCACACGCCCCGTACGGAGCAGGTGGACTCTACTAAGACGAAGGATGCAATCGAAGCCTTTTCTGACACCACAGCCACTGCTGATGCCAATGATGCCGAAGACGATCAGTACGTCAGCCACCATCGTCATTCGTCATTCAGCGTCAGTGGTTTCCCCGATGATTTCTTTGGCAATTTCGACGGGAAGGATATTGCTGGAATGATTTTCGTCTTGCTGATCATCCTGACCATCTTCTTATTTGCGCCAATCGGCATTATCATCGCCATCTTCTACTTCGTGAATAAGAACCGTCGTGAGAAATACAGACTGGTTCAGATGGCCATGCAGAACGGACAGCCAATCCCTAACGACCTGCTGAATGAGAAACAAGACGACTGGGACCGTAATGACTATCAGGCAGGTATCCGCCAGATGTTTACAGGTGTAGGCTTGGCTATCTTCCTCGGCATAACAGCTGGAAAGTATGGCTTCAGTATTGGTGCGTTGGTGTTCTTCATCGGTCTTGGGAAATGGTTTGTAGCCAGACAGGCAGGAACCACAGGTAACCGTCCTCGCAACGACAATCATTCAAGCAACTTCAATAATAACAATTCAAATATTCAGAACTATGACTAAGAGATTAACGCGCTCTAATGACAGAGTATGGGCAGGGGTTTGCGGCGGTATCGCAGAGTATCTGGACTTCGACCCCACTATGGTAAGAATCGCCTATGCATTCCTCACGATTTTCACTGCCTTTAGTGGTTTGATCTTCTACTTTGTGCTGTGGATCTGCATGCCGGAGAAGAATCTGTTGCAGCAACAGTAGTTGATAGCTGATGGCCGATCTGAACGATCTCTCTCTTGTAACCCAGGTGGCTGTGTTTCACAACAAGCGGGCTTTTGACCAGCTTGTCAGGAAATACCAGTCACCTATACGTCGGTTCTTCCTGAACCAGACGCTGGGTGACGAGCAGCTGAGCGACGATCTGGCCCAGGATACGTTCATCAAAGCCTACATGAATATCGGGAAGTTCAGGAGCCTTTCCAGCTTTTCCACCTGGCTGATGCGTATTGCCTATAATGTGTTCTATGACTATGTGCGCAGCAGTCGTCCGACAGACGATGTCGATTCTTCTACAGCAGTCCGTCAGATGTCGGTGTCGGGCGATTCAAATGTAAAGATGGATGTCTATGCCGCTTTGGCGCTGTTGAAGCCTGACGAACGAACTTGTATCACGCTCCAGCTGATCGACGGCTATCCGATAGATCAGATCAGCAAGATTACTGGCATTCAAGAGAATACGGTGAAGTCGCATCTGAGACGGGGAAAGGAGAAAATGACAGACTATTTAAAGCAAAATGGATATGGATGATAAAGATCAGATCATGTTAGAGAGCTTCTTCAAGCAGGCTGCTCAGCAGCAGATCGAAGACAACGGCTTTACGGAGCGGGTGATGACGCATCTGCCCGACAGCAGGGTGGAAAGGGTACGACGGTTGTCAAGCCTATGGACCTGGTTCTGCATCATCATTGGTGTGGTACTCTTCTTCGTCTTTGGTGGTACGGTGGTACTGAAGTCTGCTGCACTCAGCATTCTTCAAATGCTTGTCACGACACTTGAGGTGTTCCTTGTGACTGCCCCGACGACAGAGATATCTGTCAATCCTTGGATGCTCCTGCTCCTGATGGGCTTTGTATTAGTTTACCTGCCTTATCAAACAGCCCGTAAGTTGTCCTCAGTACTATAAACTCAGTGCGGCGGTTTAGCTGGTTGCACTGTTCCTGCTGTTCCTCTGGGAGTTGGGCGATGAAATCCTCTGTCAGGATATCGCCCTCCTTGAGGAACAGATATCTTTCTGCTACCTTCCGTTTGATGCGCTTGGGTTTGCCCTCACCATAGCCCTTCGGCGTCAGACGGTCTGCAGCGATGCCGTTTGCGATCAGGTAGTTGACTACGCTTTCTGCACGTCGTTGTGAGAGCCGTTCGTTATATTGGTCTGAGCCTTTATAGTCTGTGTGCGCAGAGAGTTCGATGGTGATGTTCGGGTTCTCATTCAGAAGCTTGACAAGTTCGTCGAGCGCCGTCTGTGATTCAGGGCGCAGTGTCGCCTTGTCGAAGTCGTAGAAGATATTCTCAATCAATACGGGCGCAGAGATATTGGCTAGCGGGAACTGGAGTACATATTCCTCCGATTTCTTCACAGGTTCCACGCGAAGCTGTTCCTGATGGTTCAGGAATCCCTTGCAGGTGCCGAGGAACACGTAATCTACGCCCGCCTTGATCTCCTGTGTGAAGGAGCCGTCGCCTCTGACACTCAACTTGAGGTTCGTGCCGTCGTTGCCTACCATATAGACCTGGGCAGCAGGCAGTTCGTAGCCGTCTTGTTCATAGACCCAACCCTTGACAGTCTGCACGATTTCCGGATTGTAGAAACTGTAGATGTGGTCGTAGCCACGCGAGTCGCCGCGGTTCGAACAGAAGAATCCCTGATTGCGTTTTCCTTCGAAAGTCATGCCGAAATCGTCGCCTTGTGAATTCAGCGGAGAGCCTGGATGTGACAGATTGCCTCCTTTTGAAAGGATATAGATATCGAGACCTCCCATACCCGGATGTCCGTTGCTGGAGAAGTAGAGGTCACCATTCGGACGGAAAGTTGGGAACATCTCATCGCCTGGTGTGTTGACGCGCTCGCCCAGATTCTCCATCATCCCCACCTCATTGTTGCCAAAGAGTCGACAGCGCCAGATGTCGTAGCCACCGAGTCCTCCCGGCATGTCGCTGACGAAGTAGAGCCATTCGCCGTCGGGACTGACAGCTGGGTGGGCGAAACTGGTGAGGGTATCTTTTGAGATGATGAGTTCTGTGGGTTTGCTCCATGCGGCATCGTTGCGTTGCGAGACGACAATTGTGGCATAGCGGGGATAGTTGGCGTCTGTCTTGCATTGCGTCAGGAACATGGTTCGGCCGTCGGGTGAGAAGCAACACGCTCCTTCGTCGAAGTTGCTGTTCAGTTCCGAATCGATGGCCTGTGGCTTGCCCCATTTCCCCTTATCGTCTTTCTGTGCCATGAAGATGTCGGCAGCCTTGGTGCCTGTGATGCCGCTATATTCGTCACCCTGTGCCTGGTTGCGGGTAGAGGTGAAATAGAGTTGCTCATGCTCGTCACCACCCAGCATGGGGGCGTATTCGGCACGGCGGGAGTTGAAGATGTCCATGCGCTTGACGGTGTAGTCAGACCCTTCCTTACGCCATTGTGGTGCCATCTGTGCTGATTTCAGACCGTTCTTGGCGAGTGTCCGATAGGGATTGTCAGCGGGTAGTGAGTCGATGGCAGTCTGGTAGTGCTTGGCAGCCTCTTTGTAATTGCCGTTACGCAGGTGTAGTTGTCCGAGATAGAACTGTGTCAGCGAGTCTGCCTGCTTGTATCTGACGGCATTGTTGTAGGCCGAAATGGCTTTGTTGGTGAGGTTGATGCGTCGATAGCATTCTGCCAACTTCATGGCCCGTTGCCCCTTGAGTGTGCGCTCCTTCGAGGTTGTCTGGGTGTAGGCCTTGCGGTACTGCGTAGCAGCATCGTAGTATTCACCGACGGCATAGAACTTGTCACCTTTCTTCACAGCCTGATCCGCCCCACAACTGACAGTCAGTATGGCGCAGAGGATGGTCAATATTATGATAGACAGTTTTCGCATACCTTTATAATAACGATATGCTTCGCAAATTATTGCTTAAAAGGCACGCGATAGGTGCATCCCTCTTTCCAGCGGCTGCAGCCATAGGCGGTCTTTCCCTTGATGATGTGACCTTGTCCGCAGAGCGGGCAGATGTCGCCTTCCTTCGGTTCATCCGTAGCAGCGGCTGTGGTCTCTTCTTTCTTTTTCTTGCGGGATGCTTTTGGCTTGGGTGCAGCCTCTGCCTTGGGAGATTTCACCTTCTTCAGGTCGGCATCGGAAAGCACCGTCACGCGACGATTGCTCGTATCCGACATCACCTCCTGGACGATTTCCGCTACTTGGGCCTTCAGTTCTTCGATGAATTGCTGGGCATCGTATGTCTGATGTTCGATGTCTCGCAGTTTCTTCTCCCAGATACCCGTCAGTTCACAGCTTTTCAGCAGTTCCTCATGGATGAGGTCGATGAGTTCGATGCCTGTAGGGGTGGCGATGAGGCGTTTGCGGTCGCGCTTGATATAGTGGCGCTTGAAGAGTGTCTCGATGATGCCTGCACGAGAGGATGGACGCCCGATGCCGTTTTCCTTCATGGCAGCGCGCAGTGTCTCGTCCTCCACGAACTTGCCTGCTGTCTCCATCGCACGCAGCAGTGAGGCCTCGTTGTAGTAGGGCGGGGGCGTGGTCCACTTCTCTGTGAGTGTGGGTTTGTGGTCGCCGCTCTCTCCTTTCACAAAGGTAGGAAGGGTGCGCTCCATCCCCGCGTCAAGATCGCCTGCCTCTTGCTGTTTCTTGTCATCGTTGTCATCGTCAGCTTTCTGCTTGTCTTTTCCTTGCACCATGCGCCAACCAGGATCAAGGATCTCCTTGCCAGTGACTTTAAACTCAACGGATTCTCCATCATTTCCATTGACCTCTCCAAGGACTGTTGTCGTGGAGAACTTACAGTCTGGCAGGAAGACACCGATGAACCTGCGGGCGATGAGGTCGAATACTTTCTGCTCGGCATCGCTCAGATTCTGGGGCACCACGCCTGTGGGGATGATAGCATGGTGGTCTGTCACCTTGGAGGTGTCGAACACACGCTTCGATTTCTTCAGGGCCTTGCCGCCGATGGGCTTGATGAACTCCGCATAGGGTGCTACGCCTGCAAATTTCGTCTGGTATAACCCGTTGAGTGTCTGAGGACATTTGGGATATATATCGTCGCTCAGGTATTGCGTATCCACACGGGGATAGGTGGTGTATTTCTTCTCGTAGAGGGCTTGGATCAGGTTGAGCGTCATCTCAGCAGAATAGCCGAACTTGCGGTTGCAGTCCACCTGCAACGAGGTGAGGTCGTAGAGTTGTGGCGGCTGTTCCTTGCCCTCTTTCTTCTCCACCTTTGTCACTGTGAAGGGTTTGCCCTCGATGGTGGCGAAAGCTTTCTCGCCTTCCTCCTTCGAGGTGAACTTGCCCTTGGTGGCAGTAAAGATGGTATCGCGATACACTGTTGCCAGCACCCAATAGGGTTCCGGCTTGAAGTTCTCGATCTCTTTCTGACGGTTTACGATAAGGGCAAGGGTAGGCGTCTGTACGCGTCCTATCGAGAGCACCTGACGGTTCTGCCCGTATTTCAGCGTGTAGAGTCGTGTGGCGTTCATGCCTAAGAGCCAGTCGCCGATGGCACGCGAGAGGCCTGCAAGGTAGAGTGGCTGATAGTCCGTTTGGTCTTTCAGGTTGGCAAAGCCTTCGCGGATGGCCTCGTCTGTCATCGATGAGATCCATAGACGTTTCACAGGACAGGTTGCCTGAGCCTTCTGCATCACCCAGCGCTGGATGAGCTCTCCTTCTTGTCCGGCGTCACCGCAGTTCACGATGCCGTCAGCTGCCTGCATCAGCTTCTCGATGATGCTGAATTGCTTCTCGATGCCTCTGTCGGGTATCAGCTTGATGCCGAAGCGCTGCGGCACCATCGGCAACTGCGTCAGCGCCCAGGGTTTCCAGGTCTGGGTGTAGTCGCCAGGTTCCTTCAGCGTACACAGGTGACCGAAGGTCCACGTCACCTGATAGCCGTTACCTTCCATATACCCATCGTGGGAGCTGTTTGCCCCCAGGATGCGTGCTATATCCCGAGCCACGCTCGGTTTCTCTGCGATGCAGACAATCATATTCTGAATTTTCGTGCAAAGGTACGAATTGTTTCCGACACTTCCAAATCTTTCTTGTCTTATTTTGCCGCTATCCAGCCTTCTGCGGCCTTTGTTTCAGGCTTTTACTGATGCTTCTTTTTTCCCTAGGAGGAATAGGGAAGTGGACTGGGATGGAAAAGGGATTTGAATAGGATGTAAAAGGGAAGGAGATTGGTTCAAACAAGTTTGCCCCGCCCGTGCGAAAAGTTTGCAGCGGGCGGGGCAAAAGCTTGTGGCGGGCGTGAGAAAGGTTTGCGGCGGGCGCCAAAAAACGTGGTGCTCTTTGGAAGGGCTACTTCTGCAGTGGGAAGTAGTGATAGCATCCACTTATCTTCATCTTCCTCAGGGTGGCTTTCTCACCATAGCAGAGATGGTCCAGATAGCGCTGTGCAGAATGGTATTTCAGACCAGCATAGACCATGAATATCTTGATGGTGGTGAAGCCTTGCTTCATGGCGCGGCGCAGGGCTTCAGCCATATAGGCCTCGTCGTGCATCTGTGCGTTGCCCACAGGCGTATTCTTCTTGTAGAATCCTTTCTGCTTGATACGCACAGTCTTGATGAACTGTTTTGACGGAGTCAGTTCGATGCCGGCGAATTTGACGTTCTTACCCTTGACCTTTGCAGGATCGGTGTATTCGCCGTCGAGCTTGATTTTGGCGGAGAAGGTGCCGAGGGGTGTTTCCACGCGATAGCCTTCTGCCAGCCAGCTGCTGCAAACGTCTATGAAAGTGTCGAAGGCGATATCTACAATGCCCTGACTCACCCCGCGGAATCCGCAATAGGCCTCAACGTCCTTCATCGTCCGCTTGTAGGGAGCGGATGGACGTGCATAGAGCAAGGGCTTACCGTCTTCTCCGTTAGTGGGGCGCGTATAGAGCTCGAAGGGCATTCCGTCTGTTTTACGTGGCATAGTTTTCTCTTTTAATTTACATGTTTGCTATTTCATCTGCAAAGATACAAAAAAAATCGTAGAAATGCAAGTTTTTAGGCTAAAAAACAGGCAGTCGTGAGCGGACTGCCTGATGATTTCTATTTGTCGAGGTTTATCAGTTCGTATTTCTTCGAGCCGAAGCCGATTTGCTCGGCGTAGTCTGTGATATAGGTGCCGTGCTGGCGGTTGATGCGCTGGATGAGGGGCTTGTTGTCATCGCCGGGCTTACCTTGATAGTTGAACACTTTGTCGAGGCAGGCCTGATCGACGGCTACGGGGTCGAGTGAGGCCATGATACCCATATCCTGCAGCTCAGGCTTGGCGGGATGTCCGTCGCAGTCGCAATCGACAGACATGTTGTTCATGACGTTAATATAGATGATGTGGCCGTTGAAATAGTTGTGAACGGCTTGTGCCGCTGCAGCCATCGACTCGAGGAAGAGGTCTTGCGTAGGACCTGCTGCAAGGTACTCTGGGCTCCAGGCCTTCTTGGGGTCTGTAGTCTTGCCCGCGGTGTGGATATAGCATTTTCCTGCCGTTGAGGCTACGCCGATAGAAGCATTCTTTAATACGCCGCCGAAACCGCCCATCGCATGTCCTTTGAAGTGGGCGAGGTTGATCATGAAGTCATAGTTGGCCAGATGCTCTCCTACGATGTCGTATTTCAGGTGCTTCTGATCCTTGATGGGAATGCGTATTTCCCCAAACTCATCCATCAAGTCAACAGCAAAGATGGAGTCGAAGCCGTGATCGTGGATTGTCTCCCAATGCTTCTTCGGATCCTGGCGCGAGCCGCCATAGGCAGTGCAGCATTCCACGATGGTACCGTTTACCTCTTCCACGAGGTTGCGTATCAGTGTCGGCTTCAGGTAGTGGGTATTGCCGCCCTCGCCTGTAGAGATTTTTACGCAGACGCGGCCCTGCGCCTCAACGCCCAGCGCCTTGTAGATCTTAACGAGTGATTCGGGGGTGATTTCCTTGGTGAAATACACCTTTGACTGGGCCTTTCCAGTCATGGCGAGCATCAGGCAGATGCAGACGAATAGTAGTCTTTTCATAATCTTCATACGTTTGTTACGAGTGCAAAGATACAAAAAAAGTGGAATAAAATGTTCTTTGTTTATGATAAATTTGTAATTTTGCATCTTGTTATGGTAGAAAGACAATCGAAAATTATCCGTACAAGCGTTGTCGGCATCCTTGCCAACGTGGCGCTTGCAGCCTTCAAGGCCGGCGTAGGACTGCTTGCCAACTCTATTGCCGTCGTGCTTGATGCTGTGAACAATCTCAGTGATGCACTCTCTAGCGTCATCACCATCGTCGGCATGAAACTGGCTTCGAAGCCTGCCGACAAGGAGCATCCCTTTGGGCATGGGCGTATCGAATATTTTACAGCCCTTATCATCGCCCTCATCGTGTTGGCAGCTGGTGTCACCTCGCTTATTGAGTCTGTCAAGAAAATCTTAAACCCAGAACCGTCAGACTTTACGGTGGTCTCATTAATAATAATAGGTGTAGCGATTTTTGTAAAACTTGTTCTGGGCCGCTATGTGAAGCGGGCTGGTGAGGAGGTGAACAGCGATGCGCTGATAGCCTCGGGCGAGGATGCACGCTTCGATGCTGTTATCTCACTGACGACGCTGATCTCTGCAGGCGTGATGATGCTCTTCGGACTGCAGCTTGACGGCTGGCTCGGTGCCGCCATTGCCCTTGTCATCATCAAGGCTGGTGTGGAGATGGTGCTGTCGCCTATCAGCGAATTGCTTGGTAATCGCAACGACTCGCAGTTCACGCATGATATCAAGCATGAAGTAGAATCCGTGCCAGGTGTGCTGGGAGCCTACGACCTCGTGCTGCACAATTATGGTCCGGAGTTCTCCATCGGATCTGTGCATATCGAGGTGGAGGACACGATGACGGCAGCAGAAATCTATAAGATGTCGAAGGATATTCAGAGGCGCATCACATCGAAATACGGTGTCTTCCTGACTGTCGGCATCTATGCCCGTAACACCCAGGATAAGGACATCGCCCGTATCGAACAGCAGATTCGTAGCATCACCTCGTCGAAGGAAGGTGTTCTTCAGACGCATGGGCTTTATATCGACAGGGATGAGCACATCGTCAATTTTGACATCATTGTAGATTTTGCCATCAAAGACCCCATTACACTTCGTAATAAGGTCTTACAGGAAGTTCAGGCATTATTGCCCGACTACCGCATCAGCATCAATATCGATAGAGATATTACCGACTGAAAAAAAAGTTGTCAAAAGTTTGGTGATTTAATTTTTTTTATTTATTTTTGCAGCGTGCAACATTTGAGTTGCATCCAACTCAGCTATGCATGGACAGCTAATATAGCCAACAACAGCTAATTATTAATCAATAACTAACAATATTATTCTAACAATAACTAATTATGACCCGATGAAGAAAAGTAAATGTTTTCTATTAGGTATCTTGGCATTATTCTGCTTGATGCCTACTATGGTGTTTGCCCAAAATCTGACGGTGGAGGGTACGGTTCTTGATGAATCTGGTGAACCGCTCATTGGTGTTTCTGTCCTCGTACAGGGGCAGGGAACAGGTGGTATCACGGATATCGATGGCCATTTCCGCATTCAGAATGTGAAGCAGGGAACCAAACTGGAGTTCTCTTATGTGGGTTATTTGACCCAAGTTCAGGTTGTGAAGGGTAGAAGCATGAACATTACCATGCAGCCCGACACCAAGACCCTCGAGGAAGTGGTGGTCATTGCCTATGGCCAGCAGAAGAAGGTGACCATCACGGGTGCCGTTTCTGCAGTGGGCGGTGATGAACTGTTGAAAGCCCCTGTGGCGAATGTCGCCAATGCCTTGCAAGGTAAACTGCCCGGTATCTCTGTTGTTCAGCATTCAGGTATGCCAGGCGACGATTCACCCACTATCCGCGTGCGTGGTACAGGTTCATTGAACGACGCCACCCCGCTGGTACTTGTGGACGGTGTTGAGCGCCCGTTCGGACAACTTGACCCCAACGAAATCGCCGACATCTCCATTCTGAAGGATGCCTCGGCTACAGCCGTATTCGGTGTGCGTGGTGCTAATGGTGTCATCCTTGTTACTACCAAGCGTGGTGCTCCGGGTAAGGCTTCGGTAACGGTGTCGGCAAGTGCTGCTGTTCAGCAGATCTCTCAGTTCGTAGATTTCGCTGATTCTCATACTTATGGTAAGTTATGGAACTACACAGCCATCACGGATGCTCTGCCGATGAGTCAGTGGCCGGGTACTACTAACATCGCTAATTATAATGATTACGCCAATACGGGTATTAAGTTTTCCCAGGATGTCATGGAGCATTTCCGTAAGGGCGATATGCCTACTACATTCCCCAATACCGACTGGATTGACTACATGATGAAAAATGCTGCTTGGCAGGAGCAAGTGAATGTCAATGTCAGTGGTGGTACGGAAAAGGTTAGATACTTCGTGTCTGCTGGTTTCCTGAACCAGAATTCGCTCTTTAAGACTTTCTCTAAGAATGACGATGAGACCTTTAAGTTCAATCGTTTCAACTATCGTGCCAACTTGGATATCAACGTCTCAAAGTACAGTCAACTCGCACTGACTTTGGGTGGACGCGTCCAGAACCGTACTACAATGGGCGGTGGCGAAGGCTTCATCTTCCGTTATCTGCAAGGAGCTACACCTTACGCAGGTGTCGGTGTTGATGGAGAGGGGCGTCATATTATCGCAGATTCTAATATTGTAGGAAAATACGATCGTGATGCACTCTCTAATTATTATGACCTGGGTTATCAGAACGAGAGTACGAATGCCTTGAACCTCGACCTTCAGTACAAACTCGACATGAGTTTCATTACTCCTGGTTTGGACTTCAAGATCAAGGGTTCATATAATACAGACTATACAGCTCGTAAGAACCGCCAGAACGGATTTGGTACCGGCGTTACTTATGTTGCAACGCTTGTTGATGGAAAAGAGGTGCTCCGCAAGGAGAATATCACCTGGCCTCTTCCTTATTCTGAGGCCAAGTGGGGTAATCGTAACTGGTATGCAGAAGCTAGCTTCAATTACTCTCGCAAGTTCGGTAAGCACAATGTGGGTGCCCTACTGCTTTACAACCAGAGCAAGACCTATTATCCTTGGGACTCCGATAATAGTATCTATCAGGGAATTCCTAAGGGCTATGTAGGTCTCGTTGGACGAGTCACCTATGACTACGATACCCGTTATATGGTTGACTTCAATATCGGTTATAACGGTTCTGAGAACTTTGCCGAAGGCAAGCGTTATGGTACATTCCCCTCATTCTCGGTAGGTTGGATTCCATCAAGCGAGAAGTTCTGGGAGCCGATTAAGAAATATATTGGTTATCTGAAGATTCGTGGTTCTTGGGGTAAGGTAGGTAACGACAATACCAATGGTGCCCGTTTCCTCTATCTGCCTGGTGCATGGCAGTTCTATACGGGTACGATGACCTCCAACCCAGATGCGCGTGGTGCAAACTTCGGTACGAGTGGTACATGGCTGCAGGCTGTTAAGGAACTGACTGCAGGTAATCCGAACGTTACTTGGGAAACGGCCTCTAAGTTCAATGTCGGTGTTGATGCTGCATTCATTAACGACCGACTGACCGTTAACTTTGATATGTTCTGGGAAGATCGTAAAGACATCTTGGTATCGAACGGTAGCCTTTTGCCTGCTGTTACCAGTCTTCCATCAAGCTATGTCAATGAAGGTCGCGTAAAGAATCATGGTTATGAGTTGACGCTGAAATGGGCTGATCAAATTGGTGATTTCCGTTATCAGATTTCTCCGAGTATCGCCTTTGCCCGTAACAAGGTAATTGAGATGCTAGAGGTTCCTCCCATGTATGATTATCTGAGCCGTACAGGTCTTCCTGTAGGTCAGCCTTTCGGTTATGAACTCTTTGAGTTCTTTAATGAAGGTACAGCGCAGCGTTATAAGGAAGCTTATGGTGTTGATATGCCGAATCAGAATATTGAACTGAAATATGGTGATGCTGTTTTTGTTGACCTGAACGGTGACGGTATTGTTGACCAGAACGACCAGAAGCCCCTTGGCTATACTGACAATCCTGAGATTACATGGTCTGTCAATGCTAGCTTGAACTGGAAGGGCCTTGACTTCTCTATGCTCTGGATAGGTGCGGATAATGTTAGCCGTTCACTGAACGGATACTTCCGTGATCAGTTTGGTTCTACCAATACTTCTGCTTTGGTGCAGTGGGTGGCTGAGAATTCTTGGACAGAGGATAATCCTGGCGCTATTCTGCCTCGTATTTCGTTTAACAATCGTACACATAACAACCGTGATTCTCGCGCTTGGATGATTAATGCAAAATATGTACGTCTGAAGAATGTGGAGATCGGTTATACGATTAACAAGCCAAAGCTTGTGCCTCTGCTCAACTACGTAAGATTCTATGTTTCTGGCCAGAACTTGTTAACGTTTGCCGATTTCAAGGGTAATGACCCTGAAGCCCCTGGAACAGGACTTGATCTTGGTATGCGTTATCCTATGACACGAGTGTATAACTTTGGTGTACAAGTAAACTTCTAATTATTTAATTAGTATTGAAGATATGAAAAAGTTATTTAATTATATATTGGCTTTGGTCATGGCATCCAATGTCTTCACGGCCTGTGTTGACGACATCAATGTGGGTAATGCCTTCTTGGAGAAAGCTCCTGGTGTTGATGTCAATATTGACACGGTGTTCAATAAGGCAGAGTATGCCCGAAACTTCCTGTGGAGCGCTTATGGACAGATCTATTGTACATACACCACGGGTAATATGATGAATGCTACGCCTATTGACGCGCTTTCAGACTCTTACCATTGTTATTGCGGATGGGGCGGTCCTAAGCAGACCTACTATACTGGAAATCTGACCGAGGACAGTCAGGATAACCCCAATGGTAACTATCAGGGTAAATTTGCCTATAAGACAGGAAATCCTGATGGCGATGGTCGTGTCTCTGTTTACGAGACCATCCGTAAGTGTTGGCAGCTCATCGAGAATCTCGAGAAGGTTCCCGATATGAGTGAAGATGAAAAAAGTCGTTTGCGTGGTGAGGCTTATACCATTATGGCAAGTCGTTACTTTGATGCATTCCGTAATTTCGGTGGTCTTTGCCTTGTTAAAAAAGCATATGCTGTAGGAGAAGGCTACGAAGGAGGCCGTGCTACTGCTTGGCAAACTGTAGAGTTTATCGACTCGATTATCAACTGTGCTATCAAGGAACCGGGATTTATTTGGAATATTCCCAATAATGAAGTTGGTCGTTGGTCTGGCCGTCTGACCCGTGCTTCGGCTCGTGCGCTTCGTGCTAAGGTGTGGATGCATGCAGCTTCCCCGCTTTTCAATAGTGCAGCACCTTATATTTCTTACGATAAGAAACCTACTGGTCTTGAAACAGAAGAGCATGTCTGGTTTGGTAAGGAAGATCCCGCATTGTGGCAGCGTTGCCTGCAGTATTGTAATGACTTCTTTGATGACAATGCCGCCAATGGCAACTTCTATCAGTTGGTACAGCCCGAGACAAAGGATGAAGTTGGTTATCGTTTAGCCTATCGACGTGCTTATCGCTATCGTAACAATGAAACTCGTCACGAGAAGCTCTTCGATGCTCAACCGTCGATTTATCTTTCTGACGATGTGGCTCAGGATGGTTCCAGAATTAATAAATGGGGCTGGGGCTGGGAAGGCTTCTGCATTGACGGATATCGCCAAGGTGGTGCTGTGCCTACCAATGAGTTGATGGAGTGCTTTGGCATGCAGGACGGCCGTAATTTCCCATACGCGGATATCTATGGCAAAGGCAATAATCCAAAGGGAATTGATATCTTTGCCGATCGCGATCCCCGATTGTATGAGACAATGGTAGTTCCCAGACAGTCTTTGCCTGCTGGTCTTGACTATAATGGTGTCTACTACGCTGATACTTGGGTTGGCGGTGCTATGTACAACAACAAGGATAAATTCGGTGATTATTCCAGTGATGACTGTGCATCCGGTTACAGAAAATTTAAGTGGATGCTTGACTATTCGAATGATAAGATGAATGATGATTATATCGGAGTTCCTTATATTCGATTGGCGGAGATGTACCTCATTCGTGCTGAAGCTAAAGCAGAAACAGGTAATCTTCAGGGTGCCCTGGATGACTTGCATGTAGTTCGCAGCCGTGTTGGACTAAAACGTTTGGAGGATATGAATCCTGACTTGAATCTGAAATCCAATAAGGAAAATCTCATTAACGAGATTCTTCGTGAGCGCAACTGTGAGATAGGTGGTGAATGCGGTGACCGCGTGTATGATATGATTCGACGTAAGCGTCAGGACCTCTTCACCAAACCGCTGCATGAAATTCGTATTTATCGATTAGATGCCTCTGGCAGCCGTATGACCGAAGGTGATACGCAATGGGATCCAAGTACGCCTTGGCCTAAGTTCGAGTATGAGAAACCTCAGATCGTAAATGGTGCTCGCCGCTGGTGGGATTCTGGTTACTGGACCAATAAGTGGTACCTTGACCCCGTTTCTCGCCAAGAAATTCAGAAGGGTTATGGACTTACACAGAATCCTGGATGGTAATGTTAATTGATAATTTAAAATTGATAATTGAACATTATGAAAATTAAAAATGTATTTATATATACCTTGGTGGGACTCTGCAGTACTCCTATGGCGGTAAACGCCCAGGTGACGCTGAGCGATAAACAAGCGCAGAAGGTGGATTTAGGCTATGGTGTTGAGCAGTCTGAATTCCTGACTACTGCGGCAGCGACCACCATCACCGCTGAAGAGCTTCGCCGCACTTCAGCCATCAGCTTGGCAGATGCCTTGTATGGTAAGATCCTCGGTCTGAATGCCTACCAGAATACCGGTTTCAAGGGCGAGGAAGACCGTGGCGCGACCTTTAATATCCGTGGCGTCCAGACTACTGGTGAAAAAGACATTCTGATTCTTGTTGACGGTGTAGAGCGTCCTATCGATCGCCTTTCCGTTGAGGAGGTAGAAAGTGTTACCGTACTGAAAGATGCTGCTGCTGTAGCGCTTTACGGACATGAGGCCATTAATGGTGTGTTGTTGGTAAAGACTAAACACGGTACTAAAGATGGAAAATATCATTTTAAAGTGGGAGCCTCTCACAAGTTCCAGTTCAATCCGCAGTCTGCAGATATGGTCAGTGCCTACGACTATGCCAATGCACTGAACAAAGCACGTCTGAACGATGGTCTCGGCGCTAAATATACTGAGGCGGAACTGCAGAAGTTCCAGAATGGTAGTGACCCCTATGTCTATCCCAATGTAAACTGGAAAGACGAGGTGTTCAAGAATACTGCCCATGAATCGAATGCCTATCTTTCTTTCTACGGGGGTACAGAAAAGGTTCAGTATTATGCACAACTCGACTATACCGATGCTCGCGGACTTTATAAGAACCCTGACCAGGGCGATTTCAATTCGCAATTGAAGTATTCGAAAGCTAATATCCGCGCCAATATCGATTTTGAGGTGAGCAAGACCACCAGGATTAGTGCCAATATCTTAGGTATCCTGATGGAGACAAATGGTGTGCCTAACATCAACTCCAACGACGCATGGTGGCATCTGTACAAAGTTCCAGCCATAGCATTCCCAGTTAAGACTGCTGGTGGTGTATGGGGTGGAAGCCAGGATTATGGAAACAACAACCTGTTGGCAAAATCACAGGGTGCAGGTTTCATGAAGACTCATCAGCGCCAGATTTGGGCAAATATGACTTTGGAACAAGACCTTGACGTCATTACGAAGGGCCTGAAATTCTATGTAGGAGCATCATACGACAACTCTTCTATCACTTATGAGACACGTACTAAGGGTTATCAGTATGGTTGGAACTACTATGATGCTACTGGTGCCATGAAGGAGACTGTGATGGGCACCGTTGAAGATAAACTTCTATTCAATTACTGGGTAGATTCACAGTGGCGTATCGCGACCTTCAATGCTGGATTCAAGTATGCTGCCCAATTGGCGAATGGCGACAATATTGCTGCCAATGCTAACTATAACGTGAAGGGAGAAATCCGTGACGGTCAGAGTAACACATTCTATCGTACCAACTGGCAATTGGCTTTGCATTATGATCACGCCAATCGTTTCATGGCAGATGTCGTGTTGGCAGCCAATGGCTCAAACCGTAGCTATCCTGCTAAGTGGGCCTTCTCACCCACATTGGGCTTAGGCTATATTTATTTCAACAATCCTGAAAGCAAGTTTTTCAACTATGGTAAAGTACGTCTTTCGGGTGGTATCCAACATACCGATTATGTGCCCGCAGCCGGTCTTTGGCTCGCTCGATGGAACAATGGTCATGGTAATTTCTGGTTTGGTCAGAACTTCCAGTCTTCATGGGGTGCCTTCCTGACACAGTTCCCGACAGAAGACTTCGCTCAGGAGGCGGCCTATAAGGCAAATATCGGTACTGATTTGAGAATTGCCAATCAGCTCGACGTTACGCTCGACTTGTTCTATCAGCAGCGTCGTAATATCCTGGTTAGTGCAGGATCACTCAACTCGGCAGTGGTAGGTATCCAGTCGTCTTACAATGATAAGGGACGTGTCGCAAGCTATGGTATGGAACTGGGCCTTCGTTATGCTAAGACTTTCCAGAATGGACTTAACCTGAATGCTGGTGCTTCATTCTCAACAGTGAAGAGCGAAATCCTGGAATGGATTGAAGCTCCTGCCTATCCAAACCTCTCAGTGGTAGATGGTCCTGCTGATTCCGAACGCGGTCTGATAGCTTTGGGCTTCTTCCAGAGCCAAGAGGAAATTGACAATAGTCCTGTCCAGCAGTTTGGACAGACGAAAGTAGGTGATATCAAGTATAAGGATGTCAATGAAGATGGTGTTATCAATGAGAATGACTTTGTGGCACAGGATTATGGCAATACCTTCCCCTCACTGAACTACGCTTTCAGCCTTGGGGCAGAGTATAAAGGATTTGGTATTAACGCTACCTTCCAGGGAGCTGCTCATCAGGTGAAGAACCTGCGTTACGTTGATGGTGTCTGGGGTGCACTCTCAGACAACCGAAACCTCTCACAGGAATACTACAACAACTGCTTCGACATCGCTGGAGCTGGTGCCAGCTATCCACGCCTGTCAACAGAAAATGTGGCAAACAACGCCCAGAACTCCACTATCTGGTATCGCAATGCCAGCTGGTTGAAACTCCGCGACTGTGAGATTTACTACAAGTTACCTGCTAAGCTCATTGAGCCTTTGAAGATTTCAAGTACCAAGATATTTGTTCAGGGACAGAATCTCCTGTCTTTCAGCAGTATCGATGCTGTGGATGCTGAGAATCTCAATACTGGCTATCCTGTGATGAAGGCGGTAAACATTGGCCTTTCCGTAGAATTTTGAATAATTGATAATGCATAAGAATATGATTACAAACAATTATAATAAGGTGGCCGTGAGACTATATTCTTATCTCTTCCCACTTGTCTTTTGCCTTTTTCTTTTTTCTTCTTGTGTAGATTTGGAATACACAGAGGAGAATAGCCGTGACGAGGAATGGACTTTTACCTACTTCAATGAAGGTATTAAAGGCCTGGTATCTGGTGTCTATGCGCAGATATATAATAATGAGTTTGAAAGCAACAGTGCTTACTTCCTAGCCGGTGCAACAGATGAGGCTCAGTATGCACTCGAAACTGGTACTGTCAATAACTACGTGAATGGTGGTTGGAGCCCGGCAAATCCATTTGATAGAGCTTGGTCACAGTCATATACGGCTATTGCTGATGTTAATATGTATTTGGAGAAGATTGACCAGACAGACATCTCTGACTGGCAATATAATCCAGCTTATGAGGACTGGAAAAATCAGATGGAGAAGTTCCCATATGAATTACGTTTCTTGAGAGCTTATTTCTATTTCCAGCTGTTCAGAGCTTATGGTGACGTACCTTTGGTAACAACTACGCTGACCAATGGACAGGCTAATAATGTAAAGCGTGCTTCAGTAGATGAGATTGTGAAGTTCATTGTTGACGAGTGTGATGCAGTAGCTCCTTATCTGCCAGTGACCTACACCACAGAAGTAGGCGCAGAGATAGGACGTGCTACTCGTGTTGCCGCTGCAGCACTGAAGGCGCGTACATTGCTCTATGCTGCTTCTCCGCTTTTCAATCCTAGTGGGGATAAGGCAAAGTGGGCGAAGGCAGCTGAGGCGTGTAAGTATATTATCGACAATGCTTCTATTTGGGGGTTGAAACTCAGTACGTATGCATCTTTGTGGGGACATGATGCTTTCTTCAATCCAGAGATGATTTTCGCTATCGGTCGTGGTGAAAGCAATACTTTTGAGAAGGCCAACTATCCTATGGGTGTGGAGAATGGTTCTTCAGGAAACTGCCCTACTCAGAGCTTTGTTGATCAGTATGAGTATATTGACAATGGAGAGACTTTCGCTGATCGTTATCCTGGCAGCATTAATCTCAACGATGTTAATCCCTATGAGGGCCTTGACCCACGCTTCGCACTTACAGTAGTGAAGAATGGTGACGAGTGGCCTACCAATGGTGATCAGAAGAAGGCTATTGAAACCTTCGTGGGAGGATTCAATGCCCTTCCTAAGTATGGCGCTACTCCTACAAGCTATTATCTCCGTAAGTTTGTTGATGGCTCATGTGTGACTACTGCTGATAATCAAACCACTCGTCGTCACACTTGGATTGTGTTCCGTTTGGCTGAGTTTTATCTCGATTATGCTGAGGCTGTGTATAATGCTACAGGCAGTGCTAACGATGCTACTTACGGACTGACTGCTAACGAGGCCGTTAATGTATTGCGCAATCGTGCAGACATTCAGATGCCTAAATTCACTGAGGATGGCGAGGAATGGGTAGAGCGCTATGAGCGTGAACGCCTTGTAGAACTGGCTTTCGAGAATCATCGTTTCTGGGATGTTCGTCGCTGGAAAAAAGGCGCACAATATTTTAAGACCATTCAGGGGGCAACCATCAGTAGTGGTCTTGTTCTCACTCGCTCTACGATTACCCGCCAATGGGATGATAAGTTTAATTTCTATCCTATTCCGCAGTCGGAACTGAAGAAGAATCCTAATCTTACTCAGAACCCAGGATGGTGATTCTTTTAAAATTGAAGAATTCAAATAATGAAAAAATGAAGATTATGAAGCATATAATCAGTTTCTTAGGCTCGCTGCTTGCGGTGGCTCTCATTGGTGCCACTTTTACAGCCTGCGCTGAAGATGACAAAGGTTCGGCTAACGTCGGACTGGGCATCAAAGTGTTCTTCCCGACAAAAGTCGTCACCAACCAGCCAATGACTATCAATGGCTCTGGTTTCGATGCAGTTACAGAAATAGAATTTCCTGGTGGTACGAAGGTATCTAATTTTGAGCTTGTCGGTAATGACATGATCAAGGTCAATGCACCATCGGGTATCCCTGCAGAAGGTGGTAAGATCATCGTGCGTACAGCAGATGATCAGGCTGAGTCACGCCTACCGTTGACCATTGGTCATACTAAAGTGACAGGTTTTTCGAAACAGCCTGGCGAGACTGCTAGTGGTGGAGAGCAGATTACTGTGTATGGATCCGATTTGGAGTTCATCAACAGTGTTGAATTACTTGATGCTAATGGTGAACCACAGTTGATAGACCATAAGGATTTCTATCGCAAAGGAACTAATAACTTAATTTTCACTGTTCCTGTGAAGAATATATATAAAGGTACATTTGTGGGAACTCTTCATACCTATGATGGACTAAGCATCCCGATGCCAGAACTGGCCTATGAGCCGGCTCCTGATGATGGTCACTGGGAGATTGTGAAGACCTCGATATGGAAAAATGATGGTTCGCTTGGTGAGATCAGCTGGGGCGGTGACTATCGTTTTGCTGGCGAAGGCCATTCCACTGGTGAGGAGTGCTATACCATTCCTGCAGATATGTGGGAGAAGATGAAGTCTGGATCATTCTACATGCTTGCCAAGGGTAGTGACTGGGTTCAGATGCGCATCACCACCGGTTGGTGGAGTACCACTTGGACAGGCGATGACATCTCAACAGGTAACGAGCGAATCATCGACAATGGTGATGGCACGTACTACATTGAGATTAATTTCGATGGCGATCCTATACTCAGCTTGCTTGATGAACAGCATCTGCTGCTTACAGGTGGTGGCTATACACCATTGGAACTCTACTTCCAAGAGGAAATCTGGATTGACGGTGGCGGTGATGTTGAAGTGAAAGTTCCTGTTTGGTCGAACGGAGGTACACTCGGTGTGGTCAATTGGAGCGGAGAATATCGCTTTGCTGCTGAAGGTCATTCTACAGGCGAGGAATGCTACACTGTTCCTGCAGATATCTGGGAGAGAATGAAGACTGAACCATTCTATGTAACCGTTAAGGGTGACAATCCTCAGATTCGCGTTACTTCAGGCTGGTGGAGCACCACCTGGACAGGTAATGATATCCAACCTGGCAACGAGTTGCTGGAGGATAATGGCGACGGCACATGGAAACTCACGGTGAACCTTGCAGGAGATCCTCTGTTAGATGTCTTGGATGAACAGCATCTGCTTTTCACTGGCGCTGCTTATTCGGTAGAGGAGATCTATTTCATCGAGTACCATTCTGGTGGTGAACCTTCAGAGTATGATATTAAGGCCTTCACGGTCTATCAGAATGAGGGTGGAAGCACAGAGGCAACGATGCAATATCCTTACTATCCGTCATGGGGCGATGATGCCGGAAAACTGCGTATCATGCGCGGACTTGGAAATCCCGCAATTGAAACACTTAACCTGACAACAAATTCCAAGTTCATTGTCTATAAAGAAGTCGGCACTACAGGACAGATTCAATGGAATGATCCAAACTGGGGCTCCTTCTCTGGCGTCGAATGTAATGACTGGGATGGTAGTGCCGAGACGATAGAGGTACCTGTCACAGAAGACATGCTGAAATGCATTAAGGGCGAAACTCAAGATGGTTGGAGTAATACAGCGATTATCCTTCAGGGTGATGGACTGACTGTTACGAAGATAGTTTTGGTTCCTTAAATATATCTACATAGAAAGCGGCCTGGCAAATCATTTGTCAGGCCGCTTTTGTATTTAGAATAATTATTGGGGTGTTACTCGCTGACTATGTATAAGTACTATCTGAAATATCTTTTTGCTGACTCCTGTGCTTCAATTACCTTGTTGCACCAAGCGTCGAATTCTGGTTCTTCCACTTGCAGTTCTGGGTGCGCAAGGATATAGGCAACGCAACGGCGAACGCCTTCATCGAAACGGGTAGTGCACTGGAAACCAGGAACGGCTCGCTTCAGTTTCGTGCAGTCGAAGACGACGGTAACGGACTTATCGCCTAACAGATTACCAGTGAAATCCCACTCCTTGGGTGCAACGGCGGCGAGGAAATCGGAGGCGATGTGATAGGGCTTGAACTCAACACCCAGTGCATTGGCTACGCACTGGTAAATCTGATTCCAAGTCAGTTGTTCGTCACTCATGATCTGGAAAGCCTCGCCAATCGCCTTTGGGTTACCTAAGAGACCTATAAAACCACGGGCAAAGTCTTCGTTCCATGTAAGTGTCCATAGTGAACTGCCATCACCGTTCACGATGACGGGCTTGCCTTCGATCATACGTTTCAAGACCTGCCACGATCCTTTCACACCATGCACGCTGACAGGAACGCCACGCTCACAATAGGTGTGACTCGGACGTACGATGGTTACTGGGAAGCCTTCTTCGCGGTAGGCCTTCATCAATAGCTCTTCACAGGCAATTTTATCGCGGGAGTATTGCCAATATGGGTTGGCGAGTGTTGTGCCCTCAGTGATAACGTGACTGGCAGCAGGCTTGTTGTAGGCTGAGGCTGAGCTGATATAGACATACTGTCGTGTACGACCCTTGAAAAGATGGATGTCGCGTTCCACTTGGGAAGGTAGGAACCCGATAAACTCGCAGACAGCATCAAATGTGTTTTCGCTTAACATGTGGAGCACATCTTCTGTGTCATTGATATCGCAGATTACTTGTTTTACACTTGCAGGCACCTCGTTTTTGCGAGTGCCGCGGTTGAGTAGCCACAAGTCGTGTCCGCTTGCAGCAAGTTGTCTTGTGATGGCACTGCTGATGGTGCCTGTTCCACCGATTAGTAATATCTTCATATTGGTATGCATTGTTTAGTCCATCGGGTAGTGTACGCCCCATTTCTGACGAAGACTGTCCATGAGTTGCATGATGTATAATGTCTCGTCGAGAGGCATCTCTTTAGGCTCCTGCAAGCCTTCGATAAGTGCTTGTCTGCAGGCGAGGAACTCATATTCGTAGCCGGTTATCTGTTGGGGCACGTGGATCTCTTCCACGAACTCACGATTATGGGTGTTCACAGTGATTTTCTGTGGATTATTGATGTTGTCAATGATGAGGTTGCCATCTGTGCCTGCGATGACACCGATGTTGTCACCTACACATTGTGCACTTGACTGTAGGTTGCATAGCACACCGTCCGAGAGTACGAGACTGATGGCATTGGTAAGGTCCATACCTGTCTTCGATTTTACGCATGTACTTTCCATATTGACGATGTCTGCTGGGAAGAACATGCGCACAAAGTTCAGAGCATAGACAC
>JAEEGJ010009966.1_pt1 | contig 25055 bp, 16 predicted proteins | sample 8958761 | NCBI WGS metagenome assembly JAEEGJ01 (sample SAMN16246546, study PRJNA631951) | gut metagenome | biome: gut microbiome; feature: rumen; material: RS-attached | host: Bos | place: Iran: Karaj | collected 2018-10 | reverse complement strand
GACTCACCGACGATACCGAAGTCTCGAAGATTGCCCTGCTGATGAAGCAGGCGCGCATCGACACCGACTTCCGCCGCACCGTGCCCGCCGCCCGCCAGCGCAAGGAGGAGAGCGGCCACACCAGCATTGCCCTCGAACTGCCCAACCATCAGATCATCACTGCCCATAGCAGCTCGCTGCTCGGTTGTTCGGCTGCCTTGCTGCTCAATGTCACCAAGCATCTGGCAGGCATCGATCACGAGATCAACCTCATCCCGCAGACCATGATCGAGCCTATACAGAAGATGAAGTTCGAATACTTGCAGGGCCGCAATGTACGCCTGCATGCCGACGAGGTGCTCGTAGCCCTGTCGATGCTCAGCGTGAGCGATCCCTATTGCCGTCGTGCCCTCGAGACGCTGCCTTTGCTCCGCGGCTGCCAGGTGCATGCCACCGTGCTGCTTAGCGAAGTCGATCGCACCATCTTCAAGAAACTCGGCATCGATGTCACCTGCGATCCGGTTGCCAAATGAAAAACTATACCGGCTACGTGTTCGCAGCGCTTGCGGCAGCGTCCTACGGCACCAATCCCGTATTCGCCAAGCCGTTGTATGCCGACGGGATGAATCCCGACTCGGTGCTCCTGTTCCGCTACGCTTTCGGCATCGCGTTGCTCGGCTTGCTGATGATCTGGAACGGATGGCGGCGTCATAATCTTTCGACGGCATTCCGCGTCAGTCGTCATTCGTTGCCGCAACTCGTCATCCTGGGCATCCTCATGGCGCTGTCGTCGCTCACGCTCTTCCTGAGCTACAACTACATGCCCGTCGGCATTGCCTCCACACTGCTCTTCACCTATCCCATCCTGGTGGCTGTCATCATGACGCTGGTTTATCACGAACCGATGTCATGGCTTGTAGTCATCTGTCTGTTGTTGGCAACGTCGGGCGTTGGTATGCTTTGTGAGCAGGGGGAGACCCCTCTTAACACCTCAAACCTCTCAACCCCCCCTTGGGGTGTCTCTCCTTTCATGATCGGCGCTCTCCTCGTGCTGCTCTCATCCCTTTCCTATGCCATTTATCTTGTGGGGCTCAACAAGACACGTGTGCGCACCATTGCATCGATGCCTGTCACGTTCTATGTGCTTTGTTTCGGTTTCTTGCTCTTTGTGTGGCGTATCTGCTTCGGAGGTGCGTTCACGCTTCCGCTACATGGGGTGATGTGGCTCAATCTGATAGCCCTAGGTCTGTTGCCCACGGTCGTTTCGCTGTTGCTTACGGCTTGGGCTATTCAGCGCATCGGCAGTACACAGACTGCGCTGTTCGGCGCCCTCGAACCCGTCACCGCCGTGGCTCTCGGTATCATCTTCTTGGGCGAAAGCATCAATTTGCGTGAATTCATGGGTATGGTCCTTATCTTTGTTTCGGTGACGCTTGTGGTTTATCGAAGGAAGTAAAAAGCTTCTCATTGCGATTATAAATAATGTGCCCTCCAGTCAATATTCGACTGGAGGGCACATTGCGTTGTGTCTGGATACTCTCCCGACACGTCGTTGTAGCCGCTGTCGGTATGTTTCAGACCGTAGATGGCGGGATAGTCAGCAAAATTGGGACGAGCGTCCACATTGCGACGATTGGTACGTGAGGCCTTTCCTGAAAAATCCTGGATGGTCTTCTGTCGTGTGTTAACGACTTTGAGTTGTCCCTTTGCGGCTGCTTCCTCCCGTTGGTCAGGAGTATGGAATCTATTTTGCAAATAAATTGTGTGAATGGGATAATTGCCGCTGAATCCATCGATATGCAATAAATAGAGCGATGGAGGTGACCGCCCAGCTGACAGGATAACAAGCCGAGAGGACTCCGAAGTCGGGATACATCGGGAAGACCGAGCCAATCCATGCCAATCGCAGCCCCACAATGCCAAGGAGGGAGATTATCGTCGGGACAAGGGAATGTCCATAAGCCCTCAATATGCCGGTGAAGGCTTCGACCACAGCGTTCAGACATTCGGTCGAACTGATTACCCATATTCGAATCCGCGCCATGGCAATGACGGCGGCATTGGTCGTAAAGATGTGCAACAGCGGACGAGAGAATGCCACCAGGACGAGACTGACGAGCAAGGTGCAACCTGCTCCCCAGATAAGGCTCCAGCGGGCTATCGTGCGGCATCGGTCAAGTTTGCCTGCACCATAATTCTGCCCAATCCAGGTAGTGGCAGTCTGACTCAGCGAATTGGCAATGAAATAAAGGTAATATTCGAAGTTCATGGCAGCGGTGGCTGCGGCAACCGCTATGGTGCCCAGGCTATTGATGCTCTGCTGAATCATGATGTTCGAAAAAGAGAACAGACAGCCTTGCAGCCCGGCTGGAATGCCGATAAGTGCGATTTTGCGGAGCTGGTGACGATCGATCCTCAACTGGTGCATGCGCACCTTGAGCACACCCTCTTCATGGCGCAGGAAATTGATAAGGCGATAGGAGGAAAATGCCGTAGCGATGACGGTGGCCAAAGCCACGCCTTCGACACCCCAACCCAATCCGAGGACAAACAGCAAATTGAGCGAGACGTTGATGATGCCGCTGAGAAAGAGGGTGTGGAGCGGCCGCTGTGTGTCGCCTTTCGAACGAAGGATGGCTGCTGCAAAGTTGTAGAGCATCAGGAAGGGCATACCTGCAAAATAAATGCGCAGGTAGAGAACGGCTTGCGGAAGGACATCGTCGGGGGTGGAGAGTGCCGCAAGGATGGGGTAGGCAACAACCTGCCCGAAGCCAGCCAGGAAGATGCCGCTCAAAAGAGCAATCAGCAGGGCTGTATGTACGGCGCGACGGACGCCATGGTCGTTTCCTTCGCCCAGGAGGTGGGCGATCACAACATTGGCACCGATGGACAGGCCGACAAAAAGGTTGATGAGCAGATTGATGACAGGGGAACAGGCACCGACAGCTGCCAATGCCGAATGTCCGGCGAACTGGCCGACGACGGCTACGTCGGTAGAATTGAAAAGCTGCTGCAGCATTCCACTGGCGGCAATCGGTATTGCAAACGAGAGCAAACGACGGGGGATAGGGCCCTCGAGCATATCGGTTTGCAGTTGATACTTGTGCGGATGATGCCGGTGAAGGTGGAGATGCGGGTGAGAAATAAACATTTCAGGCAGCTATGAAGTGGGGGAGCAGGCAGAGGGCAGCGCCGACGGCAATGATGAGGAGGATCCACCATTCGACCAGCGCCGAACGGAGATTGGCCTGCTGGATGGTGAGTTGTAGGGCAAGCAGCGTGGCGAGCATCGGGACCAAGGTGGCAAGGTGCGCAGCATCGAGCACGAGCAGACCCATCATGACCAGGCTGAGCACCGACACAAGAACGATGGAGGCTTCGGCACGTACAGTCTGCCCCACATCGATGGCAAGTCCCGCCATGGCATAGACCAACAGAAGCAGCCCCACATAGGCAACGAAGGCTGTGGGCCATGTACCTAAGGCAGCCAGCATTGCCACGTCGGGAACTCGGAAGAGGTCAAGATAAGTCGCTATCATGCCGTCGGCGGCATCGATGCTTTTGCCAAAGAAGTATGCCAGATAGACCAGCCAGATGCCGAGCACTATACCCGTGAGGGCACTCATCATGTTGCGCAGACTCGAGCAGCGCATGTAGTAACTGGCAATGAGCAGCAGTACAATCCACAGCAGCACATGCGGATTGAGTGTGGAGGTGAGTCCGACGATGAGACCGAGCAGCAGGTGCTTGATGATAGCAACGCGATGCTGCCACAGGCTCATCTGGAGTGAGAGGAATGCGAGCAGGGCGAGTTGCTGCACAATGCCCCACACGCCTTCGTCGTCGGTGCCTGGGATGATGAGATAGCATCGGGCAAAGCATAGCGATGCGGTGAGCAGCGGCCAGCTGATGGCGAAGGCCTTCACGCTGGCGCCTCCGTCGAGTCGGAACCGAGCCACGATGTGCCAGATGCCTGCCGAGAGTACTCCAGCGGTGACCCATGCGCTCCACAATGTCTTGGGCGAGGAACCGCCCAGCAGCACGAGCATAGCCACGAGCCCCGCACTCAGGCTGATGAGCACGGGGGTCACGTGGCGATATTGGGTCAGTGGGGCGTACATGGTGGAGTTTTTTATTTAACACGAATTACCATAAATTTATCACGAATTATTTTTGCATGATATTTCATTTACAGATGGGCATACTGAAAAATTAACGATAATTCGTGATAATTCGTGTTAAAAAGATCATTGATTGTCCCAGGCAGCGAGATCCTGACCGATGTCGCGGCGATAGTATTTGCCTTCGAACTCGATGAGCTGGGCACCACGCATTGACTGAGCGAGGGCGGCAGCGCGATCGGAGCCGTAGGAAGTGACGGCGATGACACGTCCACCAGCCGTGATGACTTGGCCGGCATCATTGCGTGCCGTACCGGCATGGAAGAGGATGGAGTGGCGTGCCGAGTCGGCAGGAGCCACGGTGCCCTGGGTAAAGAGTTCGTGGTCGAGGCCCGTCATCACCTTGCCCTTTGCATAGGAACCCGGATAACCTCCGCTGACAAGCATTACGGTAACAGCTGCACGCGGATCGACTTCGAGCGTCTTCGTGTCGAGGTTGCCGTCGGCTACTCCTTCGAGCAGTTCCACCAGGTCGCTCTGGATGCGCGGCATGACGACTTCGGTCTCGGGATCGCCCATACGGACGTTGTATTCGATGACCATGGGGTCGCCTGTATGATACTGCTGGATGTCGCGGTCGATGCGGATGAGGCCAAGGAAGATGAAGCCCTGATAGCGCAGTCCTTCCTGCTGTAGGCCTGCGATGGTGGGGCGAACGATGCGTTCTTCAACCTTCTGCATGAACTCGTCGCCGGCAAAAGGTACGGGCGAACAGTTGCCCATGCCGCCGGTGTTGGGGCCGGTATCGCCTTCACCGATGCGCTTATAGTCCTTTGCCACGGGCAGGATCTTGTAGTGTTGACCGTCGGTGAGTACGAAGACCGAGCATTCGATGCCCGACAGGAACTCCTCGATGACGACGGTGGCCGAAGCAGCACCAAACATACCATCGAGCATTAGGCGGAGTTCGCGGCGAGCCTCGTCGAGGGTGGGGAGGATGAGCACGCCCTTGCCGGCTGCCAGCCCGTCGGCCTTGAGTACGTAGGGCGCCTGGAGTTCTTCGAGGAAACGGCATGCCTCGTCGTACTGCTCGGCGTTGAACGAGCGATAGCGGGCGGTGGGGATCTGATGACGGCTCATGAAGCCCTTGGCAAAGTCCTTCGAGCCTTCGAGCTGGGCTGCTGCCTTGCTGGGACCGATGACGCGGATGCCCGCGAGGCGTTCGTTGCCTTTGATGTAGTCGTAGATGCCGTTGACCAAGGGGTCTTCGGGTCCAACGACGATCATGCCGATCTGGTGCTGGAGGCAGAAGTCAGCAATCTTGTCAAACTCGCCCACCTTGATGGGGACGTTCTGTCCGTAGGCGCTTGTGCCAGCGTTGCCTGGGGCAATGTATAGTTGTTCGCACTTGGGGCTTTGTGCCAGTTTCCAAGCGATGGCGCATTCGCGGCCGCCACTGCCGAGAAGGAGGAGGTTCATCAATTAACAATTAACAATTAATAATTAACAATTACAAATGCTCGTCAAAATAGCGTGTAATATTATTTAAAAGGTGAACACGGTCTTTGCCGCGCACATTGTGCTCGTGACCGATGTACATCAGGAAGTCGGGGTAGGTGTCGGCAGCGACAGCGTTCTTGAGGAACTGCATCGACATCTGGGGCACGACGGTGCCGTCCTGGTCGTCGTGAATGATGAGCAGGTGACCGCGAAGCTTCGCAGCCTGATCGACCAGCGTGTTGGCAGCGTAGCCTTCGGGGTTGTCCTGGGGCGTGCCCATATAGCGTTCGCCATACATCACCTCGTAGCGGCTCCAGTCGAGCACGGGACCACCGCAGACACCTACCTTGAACGTTTCGGGATAGTTGAGCATCATGTAGGTGGTCATGAAGCCGCCGTAACTCCATCCGTAGATGCCGATGCGGTCGGCATCGACATAGGGCAGGGTCTTGAGGTAGGCTACGCCCTGCATCTGGTCGAGGGCCTCGACTTGGCCGAGGTTGTGCCAGATGGCTTGTTCGAAAGCAAGACCACGGTTGTCGGAACCGCGTCCGTCGATGGTGAATACCACATATCCGCGATTGGCCATATAGCAATCCCAGCCTGGCAATCCCCATTGGAAGCCGTCGGTGACGAGTTGTGCATGAGGGCCGTTGTAGAGATAGACGATGACGGGATAGCGCCGGTCGGGATTCTTGTCGTAGTCACGTGGCTTGACGAGACGATAATAGAGGTCAGTCACTCCATCTGCGGCCTTGAGTGTGCCGAGTTCCACTTCGGGGCGTGCCAGCGTGGCATGCTTTTCGTTTTGAAGATAGGGATTGGCGGCAGTGTAGAGCACATTGGTCGTGATAGGACGACCGTTCTTGAGGCTGATCAGTTGGCAGGTGCGGGGTGTCGCGTGGTTGGTGTAGGTGTCATAGACCTGTGTAAATTGTTCGTTTACCTTGATGCTATGACGGCCTTCGGCCTGGGTGATGCGGATTACTTTCGAGCCCTTCGAACCTTTCGAACCTTTTGAACCTTTCGAACTACTCGGTATCCTTACCGCGTACAAGTTGCTTTCGAGCGGACTGTCGGCAGCCGCCATAAAGTAAAGGTGTTTTCCGACTGGGTCGATTCCGACAATCGAAGTGATGTCGTATTTGCCTTGGGTCAGCGGCAGGCAGATGACTTTGTCGCCAGCGATGTTGTAGAGATAAGCCTGCATATAGCCGTTGCGTTCGCTGAGCCAGACGAAACGGTCGTTGGAGCCGGGGAGGAAGTAGGCGGGGTGCTTGGGTTCGACATAGCGGTCGGAACTCTCGGTGAAGAGTGTGCGCACGAAATCGCCTGTCTCGACATCATAGACGTTCATCTCCATGTGGTTCTGCAGACGGTTGAGTTCGGCCACGAGTATCTGACGGCAGTCGGGACGCCAGGTGACGCAGGTCAGGTAATGATCGGACTGTGGTTTGGTCTTGAGCCAAACGGTCTGCATGTCGTCAGGATTGTAGATGCCCAAGGTGACTTGATGGCTCGTCATGCCTGCCATCGGATAGCGTATCCATTTGACTTCGGCCTCGCGGGGGTCGGTCTGAAGCAAAGGGTATTGACCCACCATCGACTGGTCCATGCGGTAGAAGGCCAGCAGGTGGCCCTTTGGGCTCCAGAAGATGCCACCGTCGATGCCGAACTCGTTACGATGGACCGATTGCCCCCAGACGATGGGCGATTGTCCCTCGTCGGGAGAGTCGCTGTCGGCATTGGGGTCGCTGACCTGATGGCGAAGGGGAGATTCACTTTCCGTCAGTTGTTCCACCCAAAGGCGATCACCTTCGTTAAGAGCTGTCCACAGTTTGTCGGCACTGGGTTCTCCTTTCAGCGTCGGGCGCTGAGGTGTGGCTTTGGCAGCATCTTCGGGCAGCACATAATGGAACTCCCCTTGCTCGTCGAAATAGGTGTTGAGGAGCGAGGGAGCATAGACGTAGTCGGGATGACCTGGCGTCAGTTGGGCCATCGTGGGCAGTTCTCCCTCGGTCTGAGGGATGGTGCTCAGGATGGTTTGTGCTGATGCGGAGAGAGTCATTGATGTTGCCAAAAGGGTGGAGAGAAGGAAGTGTTTCTTTTTCATTATTGATTGGGCAGGGAGGTCGGAATAATCGGAATACTCGGAGTACTCGGAATACTCAGAATACTCAGAATACTCAGAATACTCCGATTGCTCAGAGATAATTATTTGTCCTCGGGTTTCTTCGTAAAGTCGAGGACGGCTTTGCTCATATCGAAATCTTCGCCGAACATCGGACGGTTGGGGTCGTAGGTGCGACGTCCGCGGGGTTGGAACTCGCCGCCGCGTTCTTCGAGTTTGCCGTCGGCGCCTCGCTTGAAGTTGCCACGGCTCACCGAGATGCTGCCATCCTTTCCGATGGTGTAGGTGCGCTGGGTGTTGCTGTCCTTGCGGGGACGCTTGGGCTTGTCGTTGTCGGCAGGTTTATGACCACGCTCATAGGCTTTGCCGTCTTTGTCGAAGAAGCGCTTTTTCTTATCGCCATCGTCTTTCTTTCCTTCCTTCTTGAAGTCTTTCTTGAAAGGCTTGTCGTCCTTCTTGAATGGTTTGTCCCCTTTCTTGAAGGAAGAGCCTTTCTTCCCATAGTCCTTGCGGACGCGGTCGAAGTGGGAGTTGTCCTGCTTCTGGTCGGCGCTTTGCTTGTCAAGTTCGCCACCTTCCTGGCGGAACTCTTCATACTTGCCGCTGAAAAGCTCGTACTTGCGGAGCTGGCAAGGGATGCCTCCGTTGTTGAGGTCGATCTTGAGCGAAGGCTTGAGGCCGATGAAGTCGAAGGGAGTGCCTTCCTTGCGGCGGCCGGTGCGTGGATCGGTGTAGGAGAATGTGGCGTTGGGATCGTCGCTCGAGATAATCCAGGCTTCGGAGCCTTGGAAGTTTTTCTTCAACACGCTTGCCACCATGCGGTAGAAGGTGGGGACGTCGGTGAAGAGGCGCTTGCCATAGGGGGGATTCATCACGACGATGCCACCGAGGGGCTGCTCGCCTTCGGCCAAAGATTCGGCATCGGCTTGTGCCCATGGTGCTGCATCGATCTGCTCAAAATCCTTTACCGAGAGGGAAATGTACTTCTGCAGACCAGCTTTACGGACGTTTTCGGTGGTGACATCGATGGCGACCTTGGAGATGTCAGATCCGTAGATGTGGTGCAGGAATTCGCGTTCCTGTGTATCATCATCGTAGAGTTCCTGCCAGAGGTCGTCGTCGTAAGCCAGTTCGCCCACGGTCCAACGCTGGAAGCCGAAGCCCTTGCGATAGAGTCCTGCAGGCGTGTTGGTGGCGATAAGTGCAGCCTCGATGAGGAAAGTTCCCGAACCGCACATGGGGTCATAGAGGTCGCGTGTGCCGTCGTAGCCTGCCTTGAGCAGGATGCCTGCGGCCAGCACTTCGCTGATGGGGGCGTCGGTGAGCTGCTCCTTGTAGCCGCGCTTGTAGAGCGGGTCGCCGCTCGAGTCGAGGCTGAGGGTGCACTCCGAACCTGTGACATCGGAGTCAGCCGTGTCGGAGATGTGCAGGTTGAGTTGCACGTCGGCCGAACCTACAGCTACTTTCGGACGTCTCTTTCCGTGTTCTACAAAGTAGTCGCAGATGGCATCCTTGGCACGATAAATGGCGAAGCGTGAATTGCGGAAGTTTTCGGAGTAGATGGTGTTGTCGATGGCGATGGTCTGTCCTTCGGCCACATATTGGCTCCAGTCGATGGCCTTCACCTTGGCGTAGAGGTCGTCGGGATCGACAGCCGTGAACTGCTCAAAAGGTTTGAGCACACGCAGCGCGGTGCGGAGCCAGAGGTTCGACTTGTAGAGCAACTGCTTGTCGCCCAGATAACTTACCATGCGGTTGCCGATGGCGATGTTTTCGCCACCCAGTTGTTCGATTTCTTTGGCCAGAATTTCCTCGAGGCCGGCGAGGGTTTTAGCAATTATCTTGAATTTTTCCATAAAGCAAAAGGCTTAGGTGCCTAAAGGTCATTTCGCATTGTAGAATAGTTTTGTGCCGGCAGGAACATCGTGGGTGACCCAGAGGTTGCCGCCAATTGTAGTGTTGTCACCTATGTGGACGCGGCCCAGGATGGTGGCGTTAGCATAGACCACCACGTGGTTGCCGAGGATGGGGTGACGGGCGATGCCCTTGACGAGCGAACCGTCGGGCTCTTGCGGGAAGTTCTTGGCACCAAGGGTTACGCCTTGGTAAAGTGTGACGTGATGGCCCAGGATCGCTGTTGCTCCGATGACGACACCCGTGCCATGGTCGATGGCAAACGAGGGGCCGATGGTGGCTCCCGGATGGATGTCGATGCCTGTCTCGCTGTGGGCGAGTTCGGTGATCATGCGCGGGATGAGCGGCACGTCGAGTTGGTAGATGGCATGGGCAATGCGGTAGTTGGTGATGGCATGCATGCCGGGATAACAGAGGATGACCTCACCGAGATTGTTGGCGGCGGGGTCGTTGCGATACATGGCCACCACGTCGGTTGCCAATATTTCGCGTAGTTCGGGAAGTGCTTCGACAAATCGTTTGGCACGGCGTTTGGCCGCATCACGCACCACTTCGCGCTCGACAAAGTCGTCGCCTTGGGCAAAGGCGATGCCCGCCATGAACTGCTTGGAGATCTTTTCGTAGAGGTGCTCTACGCCGACGCCGATGTGATATTGCAGACCACCTGTCACCACGTTCTTTCCGTAATAACCGGGGAAGAGTATGGAGCGGCAGATGTCGACAAATTCACGCAGTTCCGGCACCGAAGGAAAAGGTATTCCTTCGATGCCGAAGTGGTGCAGTTCGCTTTGAGAGATGTCGCTCAAAGTCGATATGGTCTGGTCGAAATTGTGCATTAATCAGATGCCGTATTTAGCACGAAGAGCCTTCGAGATGGCATTCTTGTTCACAACGTAGTTGAGGGTCTTGGCGCGTGCGAACTCTGGAGTCATGTACCAGATGCCGTCGTACTTGCCGGTGACGCCCCAGCTGTTCTTGATCAGATAGTAGAGGTTGCCCTCCTGGTCCTTGGCTGTACCGAAGAGGTGCATGCCGTGGTCGTCGCCGGTCTCGAAGTTGTCGTAGCCGCGCTGACGATCCTCAACGGTGACTTTCTTCTGTGGAAGAGGCTTCTCGCTGAGTTCCTTGCCCTTGGCACTGCGGTCAAGACGGAGCCAGCGTGCCTGGTCGGCACCGGGAGCATCGGGAGCCTCCATGTCGGGATATACGGCAAGACCATCGCGTGTGAATCCGTCCTCGCTGACATCACCGCCCCAAAGCACAGTGTAGCCGGCCTTGATGGCATCGTCGATGATCTGCATGAAGTCATCGAGCTCGAGGTTGAGGCTTTCGCCCCAGCGCCAGTTGTCCTGCACTTCGATGATGAAGCCCTTGCCCTTGTTGGCACCTGTCGAATAGGGATGATGGGTGAACGAGGTGAGCGAGACGTAGTCGTCGGGGTTGAGACCGGTGCTTGCGGCAAAGGTCATAGGAGTATAGGTCTTGCCTTCGTAAGTAAAGGTCTCGGGAGCCTTGCCAAGATATACCTCATGGACGGCACGAACGGCTTTCTTCCAAAGAGGTTCGCCATCGGGGCTGAACTGGAGTTTGCGTGCATTGGCGGCAGCCTTAACCAATGGGTCGGTCATGGCCGAGAGTTCGCTGTGGTTGCTGAGGGTGTCGCCGTACATGGCACCGGCAGGCATCTCGCTGTCGGGGATGAGGCCGTAGTTGCGGAGGCAATAGAAGACATCGGCGAACGAGCCACCTTGTGCGAAACTTACATCACCGTGGGTGCGTACCGACTTCTCGGCACGGTCCATATAGGTGTTCTGGATGACAAACATCTCTGAGAAGTCATAGACCTTGCCGGTCTTCTTGAGTGCCTCGCTCTCGAGGAAACTCAGGCCGGAATAACTCCAGCAGGTGCCGGCATTCTTCTGGTTCTTGACCGAAGTGATGGCTACTGAATCGACGGTGGTGAACTGGAAACCCTTGACAGAGTCGTTCTTTGCATCTTCCTGTGCAAAGGCTGCACACGAAAGAAGGGCGGCGATGCCGCAGAGCATGGTTTTCTTCATCTTTTTATTATTTTTTGTTGTTCTTGTTTTTCTTGTTTGCAGGCTGCAGGATGTCGTTGTAGCGTTTCTGGTCGGCAACGAGTTGTGCGGCTTTCTTTACGAGCGTGTCTTGCAGCAGGCTGTGTTCCGACTGTCCGCGCTGATGGTAGTAGCGCAGGATGATTTCGTTGGCGACCTCCTCCTTGATCTCTTCACGCAGTGAATCGAGGTCGTGCTTCATATCGAAGACTTTGAGGAGGGTGAGGATACTGTCCTTCTTGTTTGTCAAAGCTTTCTTGCAGAACTCATCATACTCTTCGTCCGTGAGTTTGAACTCGCCGATGGGTGCGATGGTCTCGTGCTCCTGGCGATAGCGTGTAGCATAGTCGAAGGTGAGATATTCGCGTTCGAGATAATAGGCCAGTCCGGACATCTGCTGTGGTTTCTCCTCGACATCGGGTTTGATTCCGCGGCCATCGCGCACTTCGCGGCCATTGGCGGTGTAGAACACGTGCGTCAACGAGTCGGGTATCTGCTCAGCCTCACCCAGCTTGTAGTTGATGACCTGGATGCAGCGGCCCGATGGGATGTAGTACTTGGCGGTCGTGAACTTCATGAGCGTGTTGTAGGGCAGGGGACGGGTGCTCTGTACGAGACCCTTGCCAAACGAACGCTCGCCCATGATGACGGCACGGTCCAGATCCTGCAACGAACCACTCAGGATTTCGGCTGCCGATGCCGAATTGCGGTCGATGAGGCAGACAATGGGGAGTTGTGGTTCGATGGGTACGGTGTTGGTGCGGTAGGCGCTGTTCCATTCGGGGCGCTTGGCCTTGGTTTCGACCACAGGGCTTCCCTTTGGCACAAACATACCGACAATCTTCACGGCTTCTTCAAGCAGGCCGCCTCCGTTCTGACGGAGGTCGAAGACGAGACCCTTGAGGGAATGCTGCTTGTCGGCACGCATCTTGACGAGGGCATCCTGTACATCCTGTCCTGCCTTGTCGGTGAACTGTGATAGGAAGATATAGGCCACACTGTCGTTGAGCCAGCCGTAATAGGGCACTGCATCGAGAAGAATCTTGCGGCGATGTATCTCGAAGTCGATTGGTTCATCGACGTAAGGTCGCTTCACACGAAGGTTGAACGTCGTTCCGGCTTGTCCGCGCAGTTTCTCGCTCACTTCGGAGGTGCTCTTCTTGATCATGCTCTCACCATCAATGCTGAGGATGGCATCACCTACACGTACGCCGGCTTCCATGGCGGGCCGTCCCTCGTAGGGATTGGCGATGATGACTGTGTCGCCACGCTGCTGAATGAGAGCGCCGATGCCACCGTATTCGCCGGTGGTCATGGTCTTGAAGTCTGACTGATCTTCCTCGCTGTAGAATTCGCAGTATGGATCGAGTTCGGTGAGCATGGCTTTCACGCCAGTGGCCAGGGCTTTTCCCCAGTCAATGGTATCGACATATTGTCCCTGCAAGGTCGTGATGGCGGCTCCCAGGATCTCCATATATTGCTGTGCGTCGAGGTGCAGGTCCTCCACTTTCTTCTTGTTGCGATTGTCCGACGATTGTGCCTGAGCCTGCGTGGGGCAGGCAAGGCTGAGTGCCAGACATGCGATGAGGCCAACGAGGCCCAACATCTTTTTCTTCATGTTCTAAATATTAAAAAATTTGGGCAAATATCGCGATTTTTTTTTGAATATCCAAAAAATGACTGTGTTTTTTGCTTTTTTTCGGGCAATCTTTGGGAAAAGTGGGCAAAATGCCTTATCTTTGCAGCAATTAATTCTATTTATATTGTACGATGCGTACCATTTTGAAGCGTTTTTGCCTGTTTTTGGCTGCTTGCCTGCTATCGCTGAACACTGCTTTTGCGGACAGTGATATTTTCCGTTGGGGTATCACCGCAGGCGGTAATATCACCAAGGTTGACGGCTCGGGAACGGGTTTCAATTACAAGGGCTGGCATTATGATAGTTCGGGCGGTTATTTCGCTGGATTCACGGCACGATTGTCTTTGCCGATTTTGAATTTTGGTCTTGATGCTTCGTTCGTCTATTCACAGGAAATGGCCGATCTGGGCTCGGGTGACGCCAATGTCATGGAGAAGATGCGTTATTTTTCTGTTCCTATGCATGTGCGTTATGACTTGGAACTCCCGTTCTTTTCCAACATCGTAATCCCCTATGTTTTTGCCGGTCCGCAGTGTAATTTCGCACTCAATGATTTTGACCTATACAATTTATTCAGGCAGGATCTCGAATCGCGGGAACACTTATACGAAGTCGATTCGGAATACCGCACCAACAAACGTGTTTGGAAGGTTGACCTCGGCCTTGGAGTCATCCTGTTCGACCATTTTCAGGTGTCCTACTTCTATGCGTTGCCTCTCGAAAGCAGTTTCCGCTTCAAGACCGTCTATGAAGACACGAAGAGCCACTTCCGCATGGGCACTCATCACGTTGGCCTGACTTTTTATTTTTAACATTCTTACATCCAAGATAATCCTATGTTCGACGACGACGAGAAGACCCCCGACCAAGAACTTACTAACGACGAGGCTACTGATGCCGCATCCTACGACGAATCCGAAGAGGCAGCGGCTGCAGGCAATGGCTACAAGCCCCATAATGATGACGATGCCACGGATGACAAGATACACCATCTGGGCGGCATGTACCAGAACTGGTTCCTCGACTATGCGAGTTACGTCATCTTGGAGCGTGCCGTGCCGCACCTGGCCGATGGATTGAAACCCGTGCAACGTCGCATCCTGCACGCCATGAAGGTAATCGATGATGGCCGTTACAACAAGGTGGCTAACATCGTCGGACAGACTATGCAGTACCACCCACATGGCGATGCCAGCATCGGCGATGCCTTGGTGCAGTTGGGGCAGAAGGAACTGCTCATCGACTGTCAGGGCAACTGGGGCAATATCCTTACGGGCGATTCGGCAGCTGCACCACGTTACATTGAGGCACGCCTTTCGAAATTTGCCCTCGAGGTGGTGTTCAATAATAAGATCACCCCGTGGCAGCTTTCCTACGATGGTCGCAAGAAGGAGCCTATCAACCTTCCCATCAAGTTCCCGTTGCTCCTCGCCCAGGGCGTGGAGGGTATTGCTGTGGGTCTTTCGTCGAAGATCCTGCCTCATAACTTCAACGAACTACTCGATGCGTCAATCGCCTGTCTCAAAGGCGAACCCTTTGAACTATATCCCGACTTCCCGACAGGTGGCCTCATCGACGTTTCGAAATATCACGACGGTGCTCGTGGCGGCGTCGTCAAGGTGCGTAGCCGCATCGACAAGATCGACCAGAAGTCGCTGCGCATCACCGATGTGCCTTTTGGCAAAACCACCGATTCACTCATCGAGTCGATACGAAAGGCAATTGAAAAAGGAAAGATCAAGATCAAGAGTTTCGACGACTTCACCAGTGACCATGCCGAGATTGTCGTCCATCTGATGCCAGGCGTTTCGAGTGACAAGACCATCGATGCGCTCTATGCCTTCACCGATTGCGAAATCTCCATCTCGCCCAACTGCTGCGTAATCTACGACAAGAAGCCTCACTTCCTCACCGTGAGCGAGGTGCTGCGTCGTTCGGCCGAAAACACCAAGGAACTCCTTCGTCAGGAACTCGAGGTCAGCAAGGGCGAACTATTGGAACATCTGATGACGTGTTCGCTCGAAAAGATCTTCATCGAGGAACGCATCTACAAGGGTCAGGAATACGAGCAGGCCAAGGACCTCGATACTGCCCTCGCATACATCGATATGCGGCTCGAACCGTTCAAGAAGGACTTTGTGCGCGAAGTTACCCGCGACGACCTGCTGCGATTGGAGGATATCAAGATGGCCCGCATCCATAAGTTCAACAGCCAGAAGGCCGAAGAAGATATTCTGCTGACCAAGAAGAAGATTCAGGAGGTGGAACGAAACCTCAAGCACCTGACCACCTATACCATCAAGTGGTTCCAGCACCTCAAGGAGAAGTATGGCGCCGACTATCCTCGTCACACCGAGATACGCAACTTCGACTCTGTCGATGCCACCAAGGTCATCGAGTCGAATATGAAACTTTGGTTCAACAAGACCGAGGGATTCATCGGCACAGGCCTCAAGCAGTCCGAATCGGAATTTGTCTGCAACTGCTCGGAGATCGACGAGGTCCTTGTCATTTACAAGACCGGTCAGTACAAGGTGATGAAGGTCGATCAGAAGGTGTATGTCGGCAAGGACGTGCTTTATCTCAACGTCTATCGCAAGAATGACAACCGCACCATCTATAATGTCGTCTATCGCGATGGCAAGGGTGGTCCGCATATGATCAAGCGCTTTGCCATCACTTCGGTGATGCGCGACAAGGTCTATGACATCACGCAGGGCAAGGAGGGTTCGCGCATCGCTTATTTCAGCGCCAATCAGAATGGTGAGGCCGAAGTCATCAAGGTGTTCATCAAGTCGAAACTTCGCAATTCGAAGGTTGTCAACTTCGAGCGCGACTTTGCTGAGACGCCCATCAAGGGACGAGGTGTGAAGGGCAACCTGCTTACCAAAGCCGATGTGCAGAAGATTCAACTCGTCTCGAAGGGAGGTTCTACGCTTGGTGGACGACCTGTATGGTGGGATCCCGACGTGCAACGTATCAATTACAACAAGCAGGGTCAATATCTTGGCGAGTTCCTTGGCGACGACCGAGTACTCGTCATCCTCGACAACTGGGATTACTACATTTCCACTTTTGAAGAGACCGTGCATTTCGAGTCGAACGTGCTCCGTGTCGAGAAATACGATCCGCAGAAGGTTTGGACCTTCATCCTTTGGGACAAGGAGATGAAGTGCTACAACCTGAAACGTTCGCTGCTCGATGCTCGTGCGAGCAAGCAGAATATGCTGGGTGACGTGAAGCGCTTCAAGTTGGCCACAGGTCTGCTTTATGTGCCCGAAGTCACTGAAAGTGAGGAGAACGAATCGGTAGAGTCCGAGTCGCAGACGGCTGAGGCACCAAAGCCACAACCGCTTGTCATCGACACGCCTTATCCGCGTTTCCGCATCACGTTTGGCAAGCCAGACCAGTTCCGCCCAGCCATCGAGGTCGATGCCGACGAGTTCATTCCTATTCGCAGCATCAACACCAAGGGTAAGAAAATTACGCCTTACAAGGTGGCAAGCATCGAGGAGATCCAGCCTGCCAAAGTCCCCGAAACCAATGATGTCGAAGGAATTGTAGAAGGAGAGGAGGAGCCTGAAGAGGAAACACCTAATGATACTGAAACATTGTTCTGAAAACCCATGAAAAGATTCCTCCTCCTTGTGTGGGCGTTATTGTTCATCCCTGTGTCTGTTTGGGCACAGGATGAGTTGCCACGACCCGTTACCAATATCCTTTCCCTGCGCATCGGCCAGGGGAAGATGCGCGACACCTATCTTACCCCGCTTCTCTATACGGGCAGCAGCATCAGCCTCGAAGGGCAACGCTGGCGCATGCATCGCAATCCAGTTTGGACTTCTTGGCAGCAGGCCGACATCATGTTCTCGACAGGCGAAGACCATGGACACAACAGTGAGGCATGGACAGGCCGTCTGCGTTATCGCTATGGCGTTCTGCATCGCTGGTCCGAAAGTTCTTCGCTTCTCTCGAACCCCTCAAACCCTTCGAACTCCCCCTGGTCTTTCTACCTGGGTCCTTATGCAGGCATTGATCTCGGCTTTGACTACAACTTGAAGATGGGGTCGTCCAACAATCCTGCCACGGCTCGAATCACCACCAATCTGGGTGCTGCCGGTGCCGTTAGTTACAAGTTTCAGACACCATGGGCACAGGGTATGAAGGTGATGCTACAGGCACATGCTCCACTGCTTGGTATGGGCTTCTGCCCGGAATATGGGGCCAGTTATTACGAGACGTTCTATCTCAATACATCGGACCATATCCTCCATTTCACATCACTTCATAACCAGCAGGACGTTGACGTGCAATTGGCTGTCGATTTCCCGTTGGCCATCATCCCGTGGTTCCGCAGTTTCGATTCCGTGTTGCGTCTGGGCGGCTCGTATCACATCGAGACGATGGACATCAATGATATCACCACGCGTTACAGCAGTTTTGAGTTCGTTATCGGCTGGGTTTATCAGTACCTGCCATTCAGTCGCCGCAAGGCCAGTCTTCTAAAACGTTCGCCCTACGATGCATATTAATGGTTCATGGTTCACAGCTCTGAGCTCTCGGCTCACAGCTCTTTGTTGTCTGTTGTTGGCAGGCTGCCTTCTCACTGCTTGTCTCGACGATGACCAATTGGAGCAAAACGATAGTTTGCGCGGCAACTTCGAGGCTTTCTGGCAGACCCTCGACGAGCATTATTGCTTCTTCGACGAAAAGGGTGTCGATTGGGAGGGTGTGCATCGCAAATATTCCCCTCTTTTCAAGGACTCCATCAAGACGCAATTCGAACTCTTCAACGTGCTCGACGAGATGGTTGATACCCTGCGCGACGGCCACATAAATGTCTATACCCCTTTCAATATCGCTCGCTATTGGTCGTGGTATGAGGATTATCCAACCAACTACGACGACAACCTGATTCGTGAGTATTATCTTGGCACGAATTACTGGTACACGGCAGGTATGCAGTATGTGATGTATCGTCGTGACTCGGTGGCTTATGTCCGTTACAGTTCGTTCAATAGTGCCATCGGCTCCACCAATCTCGACTATATCCTTGCCCTCATCCGTAATGCCAACGGATTGATACTCGACATTCGAAACAATGGCGGTGGCTCGCTGTCCAATGCTGTCACGTTGGCCGAGCGTTTTGCCACCGAGAAGACGCTGAGTGGTTACATCCGTCATAAGACAGGACGTGGTCACAACGACTTTTCCAAGGCTGAACCCCTCTATATTGAGCCTGCTAACGATCGGATGATGTGGGATGCTTCGGTACGCCCAGTGGTGATTCTGACCAATCGCCATTGTTTCAGCGCTGCCAACAACTTCGTGCAGCTTATGCGTGCCCTCGATGGAACGATGACACCCGATACGCTCGGCATTCTTTTCCCCAAGATGATTAAGATTTGCGGCGATCGTACGGGAGGTGGTTCGGGCCTGCCTTTCGAAAGTGTCCTGCCCAATGGCTGGTCTATTCGTTTCTCAGCGTGCCCAATGACCGATCCTGATGGAAACAGCACCGAGTCGGGCATCGATCCTTCACCGGGCCTCAAAGTCGATATGGATAGTGCGTCGGCATACCAGAATCATCGCGATGACATCATCGAAGCGGCACGTCAATATATCATACAGAACACTCGAGCACCGCGAGATACGGCCAAAAGTGAATAATTTTTCGAAAATATTTGGAAGTTCCGAATTTTTGTTGTATCTTTGCGCCCGCAAATTCGATAGGCGGGTATGCTGAAATTGGTAGACAGGCCAGACTTAGGATCTGGTGTCGCGAGGCGTGTGGGTTCGAGTCCCACTACCCGTACTTCCTTGTAACGAACTCCATTTACACTTGTAAGTGGGGTTCTTTTTTTATGATTCTTGATCAACAAACGTATAGTTTTGTTGAATTTTCTTCGCGCGGGCTCGTGTGTATGACGCGAGCGCGCCTCATATGCGTACCTGTACACTCGCCTCATACGCGCGCTCGGTTCTTTTTAAAGAAAAAGAAAAAAATAAAGAATTAAAGACTCACTATATATAAAGGAAACACAGTCTTTTTTTGAAAATAACACTCTGACGGCCGACAGAGTGCTTTCTTTGCTCGGACATAACATTCTGACGGCCGACATAATGCTTTCTTCGCTTGGAAATAACACACTGGCGGCCGACAGAGTACTTCCTCCTCTCGGAAATAACACTCTGACGGCCGACAGAGTACTCTCTTCGCTTGGAAATGACACTCTGACGGCCGACATAATGCTCTCTTCGCTTGGGAATAACACTCTGACGGCCGACAGAATGCTTCCTCCGTTCGGAAAAAACACTCTGACGGCCGACATAATGCTTTCTTCGCTTGGAAATGACACTCTGACGGCCGACATAATGCTTTCTTCGCTCGGAAATAACACTCTAACGGCCGACAGAATACTTTCTCTTCTCGGAAATCGCACTCTGACGGCCGACAGAGTGATTGCTACAAAAAATATCCCTCGGCACCTGTTTTTAGTACCGAGGGAGAGTTGTATGAGACGATAATGCTATCGAAAAATGCTTATTTCACCATAATAAGTTTGCCGTTCACCACGCAGAGGCCCTTGGCAGCGTTGAGCTTCTGGCCAGCGATGTTGTAGATAGCGCTATTGGCAACAGGTGCAGCCTTCACTTCGCTGATGGAAGTTTCGCCGCTGGTCACAAGCACTACTTTCGTAACCTTGGCATCGATGCCCTGAAGGACGAGACCATAGTTGGTGAGTTCTGCCACCATGTTCGAAGTGTAGGGATCGAGTTTGTAAGGCTCAACTGTGATATCGGTGTCGGTGATGGCTACCGTATAAGTGTCAGCTGCAGGTACGTTGATGGTGGGAGCAATGGCACCCCAGCCTTCGGCGAGAGACTTGACGAATATCTGTCCGCCCCATTCCCAACTTACAGCCTCCACGGGCTCGGCAGTGATGAGGAGCTTGTCGCCTGCCTTCACGTCAATCTTGCCGATGCTGACCGAACCGCTCCAACTCTCGTCGAAGGTGTATTCGCCTTCCCAAAGGGTCTTTTCGGTTTGAGGAGCTATGTCACCTACAAGGGTCACATGATCCACGGCGCAGTCATTGTAGATGTTGATGGTGATGCCAACATCGTGATACTCTCCTGGAGTGGTGCCAGCGACTTCCTTGATGGCAGCCACGGTGTACTCATAAGTCCAGCTGTCGCCAGCCATGCCTGTCCATTGTACGATAGGGCTCCAGTTGTCGGAATTGGCAAAACCACCAATGCCCCAAGTATCGCGGCTTGCACCCGAGTTGTTGACGATGTAGAAACGCACGATGTCGGTGTCGGCAGCGCCAAGGCCATCGATTTCGGAAATGAGGAGGGTGTGTCCCTCTACGAGGGTGAGAGGAGTCTCAGTTTCAGCAAAGGCGAGGGCTGCGCCAAGGGCCAATGCAGAAGTAAGTAGAATTTGTTTCATAAGCAGTAGTGTTAGAAGTTTGTGTATGTCTGATATAGTTTGTTCCAATGTAGGATTTTGATGGCGCAAAGATAGGATTTTCCAACAAAAACGCCAAATATTATTTTTATTTTGGATAAGAAAAATCAAAAAATGGATAAAATATACATAAATTGTCCAACTTTTTAACCTCATTTTTGTTTTTCTTGGTTAGATTTATTATCTTTGCACCATAATTCCTAACACATATGAAACATATTTTTACGCTTTTCGTCCTTTTCCTCTGCAGCTTTTCGCTACAAGCAGAGGAATTTACTAGTCTGTCTGTAGATTTCCCCAAGGTGGCAACCTATACCGATGCCACAGGCTATGGTTATGACTTGGGCACCTCGTGGGATGGTCGTTCGACGGCTCCCTTCTTTTTCAGTGTCAATGTGCCCGATGGCAACTATCGTGTCACCGTCACCATCGGCAGCAAGAAGCGTGCGGCCACTACAACCATCCGTTGCGAGAGCCGTCGTCTCTATGTCGAAAATCTTGCCACCAAAAAGGGAGAACTGGTGACGCGCACCTTCGTGGTCAACAAGCGCGATTCGCTCTTTACCGATGCCAAAGGCAAGGCCGATAAGGTGAAACTGAAGCCCGGTGAAGGAGGCAAGCTGCATTGGGACCGCAAGCTCACCTTCGAAATCAATGGCGATGCCCCTGCCATCCAAAGCATTTCCATCGAGCGCGATGAACAGATTCCTACACTATATCTCCTGGGCAACAGCACTGTGGTCGATCAGAGCAACGAGCCATGGGCAAGCTGGGGACAGATGATTCCGCGTTTCCTCAACGAAGGTATTGCTGTGGCCAATTATGCCGAAAGTGGTTTGGCAGTAGCCACCCTGATTGGCCAGAACCGTTGGGCCAAGGTTTATAGCCTTCTTCGTGAAGGAGACTACGTGATACTCGAATTCGGCCACAACGACCAGAAGACCGACGACCGCCCCGGCAATGGAGCCTACTACGCTTTCAGCCATCAGGTGAAGATGATTCTCGACCAGTGCCGACAGAAGGGTGCCACCCTCATCCTCTGCACACCCACCATGCGCCGCAGTTTCAAGGACGGTGTGAACCAGAATACGCATAAGGACTACCCCGAAGCTATCCGTGCCATCGCCCAGCGTGAAGGATTGCTTTGCATCGACTTGCAGGCCATGACGGGTAAGTTCTACGAAGCGATGGGAGAGGAGGACTCGAAACGTGCCTTCGTGCACTATCCTGCCGGGACATGGCCTGGCCAGGAAAAGGCTCTCGCCGACAATACGCATTTTAACCCCTATGGCGCCTACGAGATTGCCAAGATGGTTGCCGCCGCTCTTGCCCAATCCGAAATGCCCATCGGCGCGTTTGTGCTGCCTGAATTCAGCCAGTTCGATCCGTCTCATCCCGATGCGTTCGAAACCTTCCATTGGAACAACTGCCCCTTTGTGGATATGACCAAGCCTGATGGAAACTAAATGATAATCTCTAGAACCTCTAGATAATCTAGAAAATCTAGAGCTTCTAGAAAATCTAGAAAAAATATAACCAAGCACACACTTCTATGAAAAGAACCCTCATCACTCTAGCCCTTCTGAGCCTCGCCTTTGTTGGTGGAGCCCAAGTGAAGGATGCCAACGGCATCAACGATACCACTGTCGATAACTACAAGCAGTCGGAGGATGCCGATTCGAAATATGCACGCCCCGTTCCCGGCTCCAGCCGCAAGGGCAACAATCCTGTGCTCTTCCTCGTCGGCAACAGCACGATGCGCACAGGCACCAAGGGCAATGGTAACAACGGCCAATGGGGCTGGGGTGCCTTCGCCTATCAGTATTTCGACGAAGAGCGCATCACCGTCGAGAATCATGCCCTCGGCGGAACGTCGAGCCGTACGTTCTACAACCAGCTTTGGCCCGATGTACTCAAGGGTGTTCAGGCTGGCGACTATGTGCTCATCGAACTGGGTCACAACGACAATGGTCCACTCGACACCTGGACCGCACGCAACAGTATTGCCGGCATCGCCCCCGATACCTGCGTCACGGTGACGCTCCACGATTGCCGCTCGAAGGATTGGAACGGACGCGTCGAGACCGTCTATAGCTACGGACAGTATATGCGCATGTTCATCAACGACGTGCGTGCCAAGGGCGCTTATCCGCTCATTGCTTCGTTGACGCCCCGCAACTCTTGGGACAACGAGACCACCATCACCCGCAAGTGGAACACCTTCACCCCGTGGGGCAAGGCCGTGGCCGAAGAGATGAACGTGCCGTGGATTGACCTCGAAGGCGTCAGTGCCTCGCGCCTTGAGAAGTTTGGACATTGGAAGACCGAGTACATGTTCTACTATGTCGATAAGATCCACACCTCGCGCTTCGGTGCCGAGAACAATGCCTACAGCGCAGCCCTTGCCATCCAGCAGTGCGAGAACTGTCCACTCAAGGATTATCTCAAGGACCTTACGCCCATCCACGTCGATGTGAACCGCACACCGGGCAAGACCGTCGTCTGGCTCTGCGGCGACTCCACCTGCAAGAACTCCGACAACGATCCCAACGGCATGTGGGGCTGGGGCAGCCAGGCCTACACCGTCTTCGACACCGCTACCGTCATCTTCCAGAACGAAGCCATGGCAGGCCGTTCGTGCCGCACCTACCTCAACGAGCGTCGCTGGGAGAAGGTCTATAACTCGCTGCAGCCGGGAGACATCGTCTTCCTGCAGTTCGGTCACAACGACGTGGGCGACATCGAAAAGGGCAAGGCGCGTGGCGAAATAGCCTTGGGCACCGATTCCACCAAGGTCTTCAAGCTCGAAGCCACTGGCGAATACGAAGCCGTCTATAGCTTCGGCTGGTACCTGAAGAAGATGATCCAGGATGCACGCGAGAAGGGTGCTATCCCCATCCTGCTCAGCCTTACCCCACGCAACGAGTGGCCCGGTGGCAAGATTGAGCGTCGCAACGACAGCTACGGCAAGTGGTATCGCGAAGTGGTCGAAGCCACGGGCGTGCCTTTCATCGACGTACACAACATCACCGCCGACTATCTCGACAGCATCGGCCAGGAAGCCGCCAAGGCCTACTACAACCACGACCACACCCACACCAGTCTGACGGGTGCACAGCAGAATGCAAAGAGCGTTGCCCAAGGTATGCGCTTCCTCGGATATGATCGATTATTGAAATAAGGGATTCTAAGGGAATCTAAGGGACTTTAAGGGATTTTTAGGGACAAATGTTCTTAGGGTCCCATTCTCGTTAAGACAAAGGTAATGTCCCTTAATATCCCCAAATATCCTATAATATCCCTAATAAAATGAAATACCTCCTCTCCGCCGGCAGTTGCCTTATGGGCGCCGTGGCTTCGCTCACCAGTTGCAGCAGCCAGAAGCCCAAGGATGAAACGCCTGCTCATCCCAACATCATCTATATCCTGGCCGACGACCTAGGCATCGGCGACATTCAGCCCTATGGCCAAAAACTGATCCAGACGCCCAACCTCAACCGACTGCAGGAGCAAGGCTTGCGCTTCACGCAGGCTTATGCCGGAACTGCCGTGTCGGCACCTTCGCGTTGTTCGCTGATGACCGGTCTGCATACGGGACATGCATTTGTGCGTGGCAATAAGGGAGTGGATCCCGAAGGACAGGTGGCAATGCCCGAAGGCACGTTCACCATGGCGACGATGCTGAAGGAGCAGGGTTATGCCACGGGATGTTTCGGCAAGTGGGGCTTGGGTTATCCCGGCTCGGTTTCCGATCCGACAAAGGTGGGCTTCGACCAGTTCTTCGGCTACAACTGCCAGACGCTGGCCCACGACTATTATCCCGACCATCTGTGGAACAATGAAGCGCGCATCGACCTGCCGCAGAACTACGAGCAGCGCGAAGTCACCTATTCGGCCGACACCATCCATCAGCAGGCACTCCAGTTCATTCGCCAGCATGCCGACCAGCCGTTCTTCACTTTCCTCAGCTATACGCTGCCCCATGCCGAATTGATTCTGCCGCACGACAGCATCTATGATATGTATTGCCGCCTGATTCCCGAAGCCGACGAGGTGCCCTATGCCCCCAAAGACCCGAATCGTCGTGGCGCCTACGGAGCCACGGCGCGACCCTTGGCATCTTTCGCTTCGATGGTGACGCGCTTCGACCGCTATGTTGGCGACGTGATGCAGCTGCTCGACTCGCTCGGTATCGCTGACAATACTGTGCTCATCTTCA
>JAEEGJ010009965.1_pt1 | contig 25058 bp, 32 predicted proteins | sample 8958761 | NCBI WGS metagenome assembly JAEEGJ01 (sample SAMN16246546, study PRJNA631951) | gut metagenome | biome: gut microbiome; feature: rumen; material: RS-attached | host: Bos | place: Iran: Karaj | collected 2018-10 | reverse complement strand
GGTTATGGAGCCTGTAAGGGGCGGCAAACTGGCTGACCTTACTCCGGTGCCTGCGGGAATTCTTAAGAACGCTCATCCCGAGTGGACCAACGCTTCCTGGGCACTCAGATTCGTTAAGAGCCTGCCCGGTGTTCAGGTTATCCTTAGCGGCATGAGCAATCTGGAGCAGCTTGATGACAACCTTGCGACTTTCTCTGTGGAGAATGATTTCACAGAGGCTGACAGGGAAGTTTTGTTTAATGCCGGACGCGCTTTAAGGAATGATTTGTATGTTCCTTGTACTGCCTGCAGATACTGCACGGACAACTGTCCCATGCAGATTAATATTCCTGAGTATCTTAAGTTCCTTAACGCCTACAAGATGGAAGGCAAGTGGGGACTTAGGGGGATTGAGAACGTGGATTCACAGGGTAAGCCTTCAGACTGTATTGCCTGTGGCGCCTGCATGACTCATTGCCCTCAGGGAATTGAGATTCCGAAGTTCATGAGTGAACTGGCGGAAGTGATGTAAGAAAAAAGCCTCACTCGAACAAGTGAGGCTTATTATCTGCAAAGGCGAAGCGGTTTTCTTTAACCATCTTTTTGATCAGCTGTTTGCTGACACCGGTTTGGGTGGAGATTTGGACTATGTTGGCTCCGGGATGTTTCTCTAGATATATGCGGACCTTGCCGTAATCATCATAGCAGATGTAATGACATACATCGCAGGCGTATTCCCCAAGGCCCTTGTATGTTACAGGTGCACCGCAACTGGGGCAGTACTCGGGTTTATGTTCATCCCAGATTTCAAGTTTCTCTAATCCATCCATATCGATTCCTCCATCTGAATATATTATAGCACGTTTATGTGCAGAATGGGGACAGTCCCCAATTGCACATAGAAGGGACATTGAATGAAAATCAAAACAATAATTGCATTTGCATCAGTAGGGTTGGCGGTGTTCCTTGGATTGTTTTTGCATTCAAGGGAGCAGTCATATGACGCTTATCCTGACGAGAATACTCAGATAAGCCTTTACGGTGAAAGCCACGGGTATGGGCCTTATTATGAAATGGAACTTGAGTTGTGGAAGGGATATTACGACCAGGGGTGTCGTAACCTCTTTGTTGAGTTGCCCTACTATACCGCAGAGTTTTTGAATGAGTGGATGAAGGCGGATTCGGATGAAATCATCGATATTATTTGGGTGGACATTCAGGGAACCCAAAGCTGTAATGACTATGCTTATAAGTTCTATCACGATATAAAAGAGCAGTGTCCTGAGACAGTTTTCTATGGAACGGATGTGGGACATCAGCACTTCTCTACGGGACTGAGATTCAAAACGTATCTTGAGGAGAGAGGACTGGAGGACACTGAAAGATATGCTCTTACCCTTGAAAATATCATTCAGGGAGAGGAGTATTATGCAGAGTATGCCCCCTCAGGAATTTCGCCCATAAGAGAGAATTACATGGTTGAAAACTTCATCGCCGCATACGACAGATGTGGCGGTGGCAAAATCATGGGAATCTACGGAAGCTATCACACCAATCTGTATGCGTCAGACAGAATGGGTGGAATGCTTAAGGACCGCTACGGAGATAAAATTAGTGGCGTGGCCCTTTCTTCACTTGCTTTTGAAAAGGTAAAGCATGAGCCTTATGAGTTTGGATTCTGCTTAACGGGGCTTGTGTTCCTTATTATGCTTTTTGTGCCTAACATAATATGGGGAAAAGGAAAACAGCCTAAGGGATATGAGGAAGAATCAAAGAATGAGAATAAGGTTCTTCTTATGTTTGAACGAGTGGGAGAAGCGTTGACCAGCGCAGTTCTCCTTATTTTCCCGGCGCTTAATCCCAAGATGAAGCTTTTGCCCGGAGGCCTTTTCATGGAATGGGATGTTATCATTTGGATTACTGCATTCGTACTTATGATTTTCTATGAATGCTACTGGATTAAGTATTTCAGAAGCGAGCGCACTCTTAAAGATATGTATGCAAGTTTTGCAGGATTCCCTGTTGCCGGAGCATCATTACCGGTTATTGCAGTATTGTTGCTTGGAATCTATTCCAGGAACCTTATTGTAATTGCCGCTGCGGTTATTCTTGGAATTGGGCATATCGGGATACATGTCAATCATGCCAGGAATGTCTGATGGATTAATTGGACAGTCCCGGAATTGCACATCATACGTGTAAAACAGGTCGCGATTAGTGTAATTGCGACCTGTTTTTTTGTTTGTGTTAGATTGTAGTCATTAAAGAAATGGAGGATGAATATGAACTCACTTGAAAAAAGGAAAACCTTTTTGGGGCTTGGCATACTTTTTGTTGTCACGATATTATTTCAGATTTTATTAGTTGGGCTGGTGGCGCAGCTTACCATGAGGGGAATTGTAATACCCTGGTGGCTAGGTATTGTGATCGCCGAGATTCTTACCATAGTTCCCGGAATTATATATCTAAGGGCTAGGGGAGAAAACATCACCGAGGGAATCAAACTGAGAAAAATACGTTTTTCCACAGTATTGAAGACATTACTTCTTTCGGTTGTAATATACCCGGTCTATATTCTTACCAATCTGCTGTCACAGCTTTTGGTGCCAAACACCGTCGCACAGGCGTCGGGAGTTTTGTTGTCAAACGGATTTCTGCCGTTCTTCCTGTTGACGGTAATTGTTGCACCGATTTGTGAGGAGTTTTTGTTTAGGGGGGTATTTATGAATAAACTTGGAGAGATTTGGGGTGTAGTGGCTGCAGCTGCTGTGTCGGCGCTTTTGTTCGGACTGTACCATTTGAATTTTAATCAGTTTTGCTACGCATTTGTCCTTGGAGTTTACTTCGGCATCGTAAATCAAGCCAGCGGAAGCATTGTTACATCGGTAATAGTGCATGCTTTTATTAATCTTGTCGGTACCAGCATTGCCTATTTGAGCAATCTTGCGGCGGAGACGCTTGGAAGCAACCTTGCAGAGGCTTCCGAGGAACTTCGCGCTTCAGAGGGCATGGGTAACGCAATTATGGCTTACACCATACTTGGTATAATCGGCATTGCCATCAGCATCCCGCTTATTAAGAGTGTTGCTAAGGGGGAGAGGAGATAGCGGATGGCCTCATGCCACAAAAAAGCAAAATAGAAGGGTTTAATTCGCTTATTATTGTCTTTAATCGAATACAATTGGGAGAGATAATAAAACTACCAAATGGAAAGACAATATGAGGAGGGATAAACCTATGTTGACAATTTTACTTTTATTTATTATTTTTTCCGCTATATATCTTACTGTTGGGATTGTTGGAATCGCTTTAAAATTGACTTTCGGTATTTTTAAGGCAGGATTTGGAATAGCGGTATTTATCGGAGCACTGGCTCTTAAATTACTTTTCTTCGTTCCCCTTTGGTACGCAATTATTTGGGGCGTGATTATCTACTTAATTGTAAGGGGCGTCGGCGCAGTCGCTAACAAAAGCAGATAGAATAGTGATATAATTAATTACCGGTAGGATTAATATCCTGCCGGTAATTTTTTGAGAGGAAGGTTGCTATGGGTTACTTTTACAATCGTTTAAAAAGTTTGCCTGGGTACAATATTGATGATCGTCTGGGGAGAGTAGATACAGACGGTCGTGTTTATGTAGGCTCAAACGGAATTGCCGATTCAGAAAAATGCCTTGGAAGAGTGGATAAAGATGGCGTCGTTTATAAAGGCTTTGACACAATATCGTCGTCAGAAGACTATGTTGGTCGAATAGATGAAAAGGGTAATATCTATCAGGGCTCTGAATCAGTGACCGCTTCTGAAGTCTTTGTTGGAATGGTGGACGCAAAAGGTTATGTGTATAAAGGGAACAACCCTAATTCTGCATTGGATAATCCTGTCGGAAGAGTAGATTCAGACAGCGAAAAATTTACTACAGGAGCTGCATGCCTGCTTTTGGCTTTGCCTTATATTTTAGAGAACGGGACTAATCCTGTTAACACTGATACACAGGTTGAGGGAGATAAGGAGAACGGTCTCAAGGATTCCGATAAAGATAAGGGTTCAATAAAAGGCCTGGTATTTACCTTCGGAATAATATCATCAGTGATAGCTGTTTTGATGATTGGAGTCGGCGCATATCTTCCCTATGATATTTTCTTTGGAAATGATTCTCTGGGATTTGCTGAGTACAAGCAGTTATTCTTGATTGTTTATGGTTTGTCATCTGTGATAATTGTTTTGTCCTTGATTTCACAGATCCGTACCTGGAAAAGAAGATATGCTTTTATCTATATTTATGGTATTTCTGTTTTGATTCTTATGATTGGAGCCTTTAGAGAAGACCGTCCATTTATTGCGATACTGTCGGTTTTTCCTGCGTTTATGTTGTTCGCATTCCCTGCATTAATCCATTTCGTAATCACATGGATTGTGGGCTTGTTTATTAAACTGATTGGAAAACGGGGAGGACAACCCGCAGCTCCTGAATCAGCCAACAAAGCCTGGGCAGTCATTTTCCACGTTGTCGGAGTGATTCTTTTAGTCGCTGCGGGAATTATGGGATACCTGTTAGCTGAGGTATGATTTGGAGGTTGAATGTGCAATTTGGGCCTGTCCCCATTCTGCACCGTGCAATTTGGGCCTGTCCCCATTCTGCACATTTTTGAGGATGAAAAATGAAAGCAACTAAATCATCGATCATGAACATGACAGAGGGCAATGTTGTCTCTCTGATAATAAAATTTTCGGTGCCGATGTTAATCGGCAATCTTTTCCAGCAGCTTTATAACCTGGTGGATTCAATTATAGTTGGCCAGTTCGTGGGCGCCGATGCTTTGGCGGCAATAGGAACCACCAACTCGGTAACCTTCCTTTTCTTCGCACTTTGCAACGGTATCGGAAGCGGAGGCGGAATCATCACTTCCCAGTTCTTTGGAAAGAATGATGAAAAGGGCGTTAAGAGCTGCATCGCAAATACGGGATATATCATGCTGGTATTCCCTTTGTTTGTGGGTGCAGTGGCATTTTTCCTGGCTTCGCCCATAATGAATCTCTTGGATACTCCCCCTGAGATTATAGGCGACTCCGTAGCTTATATGCAGATTATGTGTATGGGACTTGTTTTCGTATCGTTATATAACTACGCGGCGGCCATGTTAAGAGCCCTGGGTGATTCCAGAACGCCTTTATATTTCCTGATTTTCTCCTGCCTTTTAAACACAGGACTTGATATTCTTTTCGTTTACGGCCTTGGCATGAGCGTAAGGGGCGCAGGAATCGCGACGGTGATTTCTCAGTTTGTTTCGGGCATCACCTGCATGATTTACGCCATGAAGAAGAATGAATTCTTTAAGATGACCAGGGAAGATCTGAAGTTTAGCAAAGCCATTTCCGTTATGGTTCTTAAACTTGGAATTCCCCTGTCCCTTCAGTTCTCCCTCATTGCCATTTCATGCATGGCCCTTCAGAAGGTTGTTAACTCCTTTGGAAAAACAGCAGTTGCTGCTTTTACCGCTACAACAAGAATCGAGCAGATTATACACCAGCCATATCAGACCCTCAGTGCGGCCCTTTCAACATTTACAGGCCAGAACTTTGGCGCAAGAAAGATGGAGCGCGTAAGGGAAGGCTACAAAAAGAGCTTTATTATTATGGCGGTTTTCTCCGTGCTGATGCTTCCGGTTATTCAGTTCTTTGGCGAGAACATCATAAGGATTTTCGTGGCGGATGCGGATGTTATCGAGATGGGTGCAAAAGCCCTTCGAATCACAAGCTATTTCTATATAATGCTTGGAATGATCTATGTGGTAAGAGGCGTTCTAAACGGCCTCGGGGATTCCGTTTTTGCGCTGTTTAATGGTATCATAGAGGTAATCGGAAGACTTACTGTCCCCATTGGACTTACAAGCATCGCAGCCATTGGCCTTTGGGGAATATGGTGGTCTGTGGGTATCGTGTGGTCATTAAGCGGCTCCACGGCCTGGATGAGATACATGTATTATAAGAGAAAACTTGCGAGGTAAAGCTTATGGGGAAAGAGGTAAGACCTGCAGTATGCGCGGTAAATGGCGGAAAGTATTGGGAAGAAACTTACAAGACTTTTTACCTTAAGGTGTTTGTTCCGGACAATGACCTTGACGGTCAGATTAACAACTATGGCTTCAGAGCACCTTTACTTACGGTCTTTGAAGAGACGAGATTAAGTCGTGATGAGGCAATAGAATTCGCAGGCAAAACCGGATTATCTCATATCGCGGCAAAGTACGACGCAAGCGTATTATTCGTATATCCGACCTGCGATGGCGGCTGGGAGAAGGCTGATGTTTCGCTTTATCAGGAACTTATTTCTGAGGTGAGCCTTTACCCTGATTATGACGATGGAATTGCGGCTTTTGACAACTTCTTTACCAAGAGATTTGAGGGCTACTTTATAAGAGGTGCAAAGTTCAGAGCGGATATTTACAGTTATGGGAAATCTGCCGATTATGTAGCAAAAAATCTTCTCAAAACCATTGAGGGTCAGTACCTTTGGGGACCCGGTGAGATTACCCCCGCCATGTGCTCCATGGAGAGGTTAAGCGTTAAGCCTGAGGTGGAAAGAAAAGATATTGCAGTTCTCAGCGTCGGCAACACTGATGAGATTAATGAAGTTTTTGCCAAGTGTGAGAATTTACTTGTAAAGGATTCGGCCGAGTATGAGAAGGATTTCGAATCTTTCGTCAAAAAGTTTAAGATGTGGTGCGGAAAGATAGAGCTTGAGCCCGACTTCGAAGAACTGGGAATGACCGAGGACGCAGGGGCAACGGTTGTGAATACCTCACCTGATAACAAATCTCCGAAACATCAGGGTAAACCCACACACAAGATTGGCTGGTTTGCGTATTATAACAATGGCATATTCGATAAAGGGCCGGTTCCGTTGGTTATGGGATTCCACGGTGGCGGTGATACCTCCATGTATTTAACCTATGTTGCAGGCTTTTGGAAAGTGTGCCATAAATACGGCTTCCTCTATGTGGCAATGGATGACCATCTGTCCGTTACGGCCACGGAAATCATGGAAGTTATTGAGGATTTAAAGAAGAAATATAAGATAGATGAGAAGAGGATTTACGCAGGCGGATTCTCCATGGGAAGCGGCAAGACCTGGAATCTGTATCAGGAATATCCCGAAAGCTTTGCGGGATTTATGCCCTGCAGCGCACTTTTCCCCATTAAGGATAATCCTTACGGAACCTCACTTGATGACCCAAGGACCAACAAGACGGTAAGTAAACCTGTATTTTATTCGGGCGGAGAGGAGTCGACCCTTCCTGAACTTCCAAGTCAGGATGTCACCTGTCTTGACAGGGTTCAATATCTGGCATCGGTTAATAAGCTTAAGAAGAAATTTGATTTGGATTATAAGGACAAGGATCAATGGGAAGATAAATTCTACGGATGTCCCGGAGATGAAGTGAAAGAGTTCTATGATGAGAGTCGCGGCAGTACTCTCACAGCTAGATATTATTACAGCGAGGACGGCGTTTGCCGCACAGTTCTTGCCAGTGTAAGCGGACAGATTCACGAGTGCCGTGAGCACAGCCTGGAAACAGCCTGGAAGTTTGTGTCGGAGTTTGCAAACTAAGGCCGTAGGTGCAGAATAGGTCGGAGGTGCAGAATGGGGACAGGCCCCGATTGCACGTTTCATGTGCAATCGGGGCCTGTCCCCATTCTGCACCTCCCCATTCTGCACCTATTGACATTTATGGGATTATGATTTAGAATATGCAACTGAGTTGCAAATCTAATTTGCGACATAGTTGCATATTTTGTTTTTTCAAGAAAGGAGGCCATAATCATGGCATCACAGAGAGTTAAAATCACACTTGCCTGCACCGAATGCGGTGACAGAAACTATACAACAACAAAGAACAAAAAACTTCATCCTGAACGTATCGAGGTAAGGAAGTATTGTCCCAGACTCAGGAAGTACACAATTCATAAGGAGACGAAATAATGGGATTGTTTAAAAAGAAAAAGGAAAAAATCCCCGTTATTCTCATAACCGGCTACCTTGGCTCAGGAAAGACAACCCTCCTTAATGAACTTTTACATCAGGAGACGCGAAAAGTAGCCCTGGTGGTTAACGACATGGGCGAAATAAATGTGGACGCCAAGCTCATTAACGAGGAGAGCATAGGCAACGTGGACACCAGAATGGTGGAAATGTCCAACGGCTGCATCTGCTGTACATTAAGGGATGAGTTTATGCAGGAGGTTGAGGCTCTTTCGAAGATTGAGGGCCTTCAGGCCATATTTGTTGAGGCCTCCGGAATAAGTGAGCCCTCATCCATAGCAGAGGCATTTCTGGCCTATGAGGAATTAACAGAGAACCCGGGGTTTTTCATATCATCCATAGTTACGGTGGTAGACGCAGATCGAATCTATACGGAGTTTTTGGATGAGATTAATGAGGTCGCCGGAACGGCACCTGATGAGGATGAGGACCCGGATATTATTAACCTTGTGATGGACCAGATTGAGTTCTGCAACACCATAATCCTCAACAAGTGCGATCTTCTGACTGCTGATAAGATTTCAAAAGTCAGGGAAGCTATCCGAAGGATTCAGCCCGAAGCGGAAATTATTGAGAGCATTAAGGGCAAAGTGGCAGCGGAAAGAATCATCAGCGAGAACAAATTTGATTATGAAAAAGCCATGAATTCCTCCATTATTCAAAAGGCCTTAAAGCGAAGCGAAGAGGGGGGAACCTGCGATGAGGAGTATGGAATTACCTCCTTTGTATTTGAGGATAAGAGGCCCTTTGACAGGGATCTTTTTACAGCTTTTATTGAGGAAGAATTCCCGGAAGAAATAATAAGAACCAAGGGTTATGCGTGGTTCGCCGATGACCCTGTTCATGTTCAGCTTATCGAAACGGCAGGAAGGAACGCCTCAATAACAGAGTATTCCAACTGGGTGGCGGCCTTTGATGAGGCTGACAAGGAGGATGTCTTTGCGAACTATCCCGAGGTGAAGGATGATTGGGATGAAAAGTATGGCGACAGGCTTAATCAGATAGTTTTCATCGGCAGAGGCTACAGCAAGGAGGCTATCAGAGCTACCCTTAACAAATGCCTTCTGGAGACGGCGGTATAAATGGTAAAAAGCAGTGTATATTTCGTTAACGGATTTATTGAGTCCGGCAAAACCTATTTCATAAAAAATATTCTGGCTCAGGATTATTTCAAAATTCCCGGGAAAACACTGGTTGTGGCCTGCGAGGAAGGGGAGGAAGAATATGATGAGACCGAACTTTCTGAATTAAATGCGACGGTGGAATATATTGAGGAAGAAAAAGATTTTACCCCAAAGACCATTGAGGCCCTGGAGAAAAAGCATAATCCGGAACGAATAATGATAGAGTTCAACGGCATGTGGAACAGGAGAGGGCTGGATTTGTCCTGGTGTGGCGAGGAATTGGTGGAGATGACGATTTTTGACGCCACCACTTTCAGGATATATTCGGAGAACCTTCGCCCGATTTTGGCTGAACAGGTTCGAAACGCCGATGTTATTCTTTTCTACAAGGCCGACCTGGTGAGGGACCAGCTTCCGGGATTCATGAGAAGCCTTAAGGCCTTAAACAATAACGTGGCCCTGATTTTCAGGGGAGCCAAGGGTGATATTTTCCTGGATCCGGACGAAAGTCTGCCCTATGACATCAAGAAGAATAATCTGGAGCTTAATGATGTGGGCTTTTGTGTTTTCTGCCTGGATGCCATGCAGAGGCGTTCCATGTATGAAGGTAAAAACGTCAAATTTCTCGCCCAGGTCCATCATATGAGGGATGGGGATGAGTTTGAATTCATAGCCGGAAGAATGGTGATTACCTGTTGCCAGGCTGATATGATTTTCTCCGGGATAATTTGCGAGTATATCAAAGTCAGGGAACTTGAGAATAAATCCTGGATTGAAGCCGAGGGAACAGTAAGAATCAAGAAAGATAAGGTTTTGAAACAGGAGATACCTGTGATTGTCATCAGATCATTGAAGCATGTTGAAGCTCCGGCGGAAGCAGAAGTTTCGTTGATATAGGTGCAGAATGGGGACAGGCCCAAATTGCACGTTGTATGTGCAATTTGGGCCTGTCCCCATTCTGCACCTCCGACCAATACTACATTTTACTGGTCGGAACCCTGCTCGTATACGTCGAAGTACCAGATTCCAGTCTGGCCTCTTACAAGGTTGGTCTCGGGGGTAAGGGTTTCTTCCTTGCCGTCGGGATGGGTAATTGTTGCGGTAACTGTATCGAGAGGGCAGTCATTAGTGGGGGCGGTGGGCTCAACGATGATACTTACGTAAGTATCAGGATCACCTACCTCAATGATTTCTGTGTGGATAGTTCCCTCGTCGGATACGCTGGTGGTTCTTACTGAATCACCTTCAATGTATATCTGAGGTGCAACAATTCCATCGTCTACCTGATATTCATAGGGATCACCTGTATATTCAACAGATGCTTCATCCCAGGAAATCACGATAAAGGTTCTGTTATCGGGTGCCTCTTCTTCAGAAGTCTCAGCAGTTTCTTCTGTGTCTTCAACAGCAGCTTCTACAACAGGTTCTGCGGTAGGTTCGGCAACTGTTGCTTCTTCCTGCTTTGCAGGAGCTTCTGTCTTTGTCTCAGCGGAAGTGCTTCCGCATCCTAAAAGAGTTACGGCAAAAAGCATTGCCATTGTAGCTAATAATTTCTTGTACATAATATTTCCTCCTCTTTAAATCCCCTTAAGACTATCATACCAAAGTTGCTATAAAAAGAAAGTATTTATTAAGATTTCCGAATGAATCTTGACAGTGTAAAGTTTATTGGGTAAAATGACAATGTTGACACTGTAAAGATTGGAGATGAAGTATGAAGAGAATTATGCTGAATATATTGCTTGGTGTGGTTATTTTTACAGGAGCTGTTTTGATAGTATGGGCCCTTATCAGTAACGGAAAGATTCGCGAGTATACCGATGAAGACAGTATTTCGGATAAGTTCGTCATGGAGATTAACGGAGCAAATCAAGGTTTTTTCATAAACGGAAGAGATATTGATAATCCCATACTCCTTTTGATATCCAGTGGCCCGGGAACCGACGATTATTTTCTGACGGAGAGGTTTGATGACATGCACCTCGATGATATCTTCACTGTGGTTTACTGGGATTACAGGGGAATGGGCATTGCATACGATGCCGATATTGATCCGGCTTCCATAACCACTGAGGTTCTCATTGAAGATACCAAGGCGGTTACCGATTATTTAAAGAAGCGTTTTGAACAGGAGAAGATTTATATAATGGGCTTTTCAGGCGGGACGCAAATTGGGCTTATGGCGGCGGAGAAGTATCCCGAAGACTATTACGCTTATATCGGAATGGCTCAGGTGGTTACGGATTCTACAGAGAGAGACAAGCTTATGTATGAATTCATGAAGGATGAGTTTACACGTCGCGGTGATAAATCCCGATTAAAAAAGCTTGATGAGCTTGTCACCTTTGAAGGGGATGAAATGCACTGTAAGGATTGGTACGATTTCGTTTATCTACTTCACGAAGCAGGGGGCGGAACCACCCATAATGAGACAGAATTAACGGGAATTACTATTCCAATTATAATGTCACATTGTTATACTATTTCAGAGAAGATTAAATTCATTCGAGGCATGAAAATGTATCGAACAACCACCCTTGATTCGGAGCTTGAAAACTTCGATTACAGGGAGGATAAAACTGAGTTTGAGATACCGATTTTTTTCCTAAGCGGTGAATATGATTACAATTGCCCATGGCCTCTGGTGGAGGATTATTGCGGCAGGATTTCGGCGCCGGATAAGGGGTTCTTTTTGATTAAGGATGCGGCTCACAGCCCTTTGTGGGAGAATGCCCGGGACAGCTTTGACGCCATGGCGGAGATTTTAGAGAAGACTTATGAAAGATAGTTATCATCACGGAAATCTTAGAAACGCCCTTATTGAGGCAGGATTAAAGATAATAAATGAATGCGGCGAGGATGCCCTTTCACTTAGAAAAGTTGCGGCGGCCTGCGGGGTTTCCCATGCGGCGCCCTATGCGCATTTCGCGGACAAGGAAAGCCTTATTGAGGCAATTAAGCAAAAGGTTACCGACGACTTTACCGAGGAGCTTGAAAGGTCTGTTAATGCCCCGGGAGTAACGAACACCGAGGAGGCAATCTTGTCCATGGGGGAAGCATATATTATGTTTTTCCGTAACAAGCCGGACTATTTCAATTTCCTTTTCGGTAAGCAAAAGATTCAGGTCCACACGGATATGACAAGGGAATACGAGGATGATTATCCGCCTTTCATTTTGTTCAGGGGTCTGATTAAGAAGTATTTTGAAGAGAATCATATGGAGCTTTCGCCGGAACAGCAGGAGATTGTCCTTTTGCAAACCTGGGGCGTGGTCCAGGGCCTTTCGTCCCTTGCCAGCATGGATGGCGTGGAGGTTGGGACATCCTGGGAGGTTCTGGCGAAGGAATGCATAAAGGGAGGAGAGTAGTTTAAAGCATGTCAGTTGAGAACGGCGAGTGGGTAATGCACGGGGTAAGTAAGAATGATCCGGAGTGTTTGCACACAGTTGAAGAATTAGAAGAATATATAGAAAAAGTGGGCTTCGTGCCCTTGTTTGGAAATGAGATAAAGGGTTTTTCCGTGGAGGAGAAAACCGAGGCCAAATACTGGTGGAGTGGCAACGAAGCAAAGGACCCCTGGGAGTGGAGAAGGATAATATCTTCCAGAGGAAAGATTGCCTATGGCAAATTCTTTGATAAGAAGGCAGGTTTCATATCCATGGAGTGGCTTCCCTACTTTGTGAATTTCCGTCGGGACGGCTATGATTTCGATGCTTTGTGGGATGACGGCAAGGCCTCCAGAAAGATGAAGAAAATCATGGATTTGTTTGACGGAGAGAATGAGGATGCGGAGCTTTTTTCCTTCGAAATAAAGCAGATGGCAAACTTCGGCAAAGAAGGGGATAAGGGCTTTGAGGGTGTCATGACGGCCCTTCAGATGCAGATGTACCTTACCACCAGGGACTTCAGACAGAAGAAGAACAAGAAGGGCGAGGAGTACGGCTGGCATGTGGCGGTGTTCCGGACACCCGAATCCATGTGGGGTTACAGAAATGTGACTGCGGCGTATAAGGAGAGCCCGGCAGAATCTGCTGAGAGGATTCGTGAGCACGTAGCCAAGATGTATCCTGAGGCCGGTGCCAAGGAAATTCGGAAAGTTTTGGGAATTAAGTAAGTATGAAAAAAGAAGAGAAGACAAATGTAATGCGCGTCCTTGACGCCAAGAAAATATCATATGAAAGCCACTCTTATAAGCCTGACGCCACAATGTCCGGTGAGGAGATTGCGGCTTTGCTTGGGGAAGATGCGGACAAGGTTTTTAAGACTCTTGTTACCCAGGGCAAAACCGGAGCTTTCTACGTATTCGTCATCCCCGTCAAGGGTGAGCTTGATTTAAAGAAGGCCGCCAAGGCCTGTGGTGAGAAGGCAGTTTCCATGATTAAGCAAAAGGACTTGTTGCCCTTGACCGGTTACGTTCACGGCGGATGTTCACCTATTGGAATGAAGAAGCATTTCCCGACATTTATTCATGAGACAGCGGTTGGCTACGATACGGTTTTCGTCAGCGCCGGCAAGGTTGGGTTCCAGATAGAACTGGCGCCCGCGGATTTGATTGCCGCGGCGGAAATAAGGGTCGAGGATTTGGTTTAGAATTGTTACATATCTATTGAAAAGGAGAGTATAAATATGGCAAGTATGTATGACAGAGCAGATATTTATGATCTGACAGACACTGAAGGAAGCAGGGCTTTCTACAAGAAGTATTGGGAGCAGATTTTTGACGGAAAAAACGTCAAGAAGATGCTCGATGTAAGTATCGGTTCGGGAAGTGTTACCATTCCTGTTTTGGATTTGGGAATCGAACTTTCCGGTTCGGATTTAAGCGATACGATGTTAGCTAACTGCGGTAAGAAGATTGAAAAAGTTGACAAGAAGGCGACCTTAAAACAAAGCGATTTCAGAAGCCTTGACTGCTGGGGCGATGAGAAGTTTGATATGGTTGCCAGCACAGGTAATTCTTTGGCATATGTAAGCAATGACGACGTTTGTGCGGCACTTGAGCAGATGGATAAGCATGTGGCTGACGGCGGATATCTTTATTATGATTCCAGAAACTGGGAGATGATTTTCAGAAACCACCAGAGGTTTTATTTATATAATCCATTCTTTGATGGGGATACAAGAGTAAATCTTGTTCAGGTTTGGGATTATCCTGAGGACGGAAGTATTATTTTCAACCTTTTGTTTACATTTGAGAAGGACAATAAGATGTTCCAGAAAGAGTATTTTGAGGAGCATTATAATCCCTTCCCCAAGGACCTGGCTGTAAATAAGCTTAAGGAACTTGGTTATAAAGATATTGAAATCAGGGAATTTCCTACAGGAAAGATTGTGGAGGATTTTGATAATACCGAGTGGTATTCTGTTTTGGCAAGAAAGTAGGTGGAAACAGGGTATGGGTAAGTTTTGGAAACTACACAAAGAGCGAAATATTAGCGCAGATATACCGTTTGACCCCGACAAACAGATTGCAGTAATCAAGAGCAGTATTTGTACAGGGGAGCAGGTAGCCGGTTTTAAAAGCAAAGAAGACGGCCATTTCACTGAGGTAATGCTAATCCGAGACGATAAGGATTTAGCAAAGTTCAAGGAAACTTACAAACTGGAAGAAATAAAAAAGGAATACTGATGTGACAATTGGGGACAGACCCTAACTGTCACATAAGGAGGAACAAATGATACTTTTGGTTGTGGATACGCAGAAGGGATGTTTTAACGAAACCCTTTATGCGTTTGAGAAGGTAAAAAACAATATCAAACAATTAATTGCAGTAGCAAGGCAGAACAATGTTGAGGTCGCTTATGTCCAGCATGATGATGGACCGGGTACTGACCTTGATAAGCTTACGGACAACTATGAAATCTACGAAGAGTTTGCTCCAAGAGGCGATGAGAAGCGCTTTGAAAAGACTGTTAACAGCGCCTTTCATCCCATGACCGGATTGACGGAATATTTGCGATCCAAAGGTGAGAAAGATATCATGACAATCGGCGTATCAACAGATTATTGTATGGATGCAACGGTTAAATGCGGGTTTGAGCATGGGTTCAATATAATTATTCCGGAATATACGAACTCAACCTATGATAATCCTTATTTTGATAAGGAGACGGCTTACAAGTATTTTAATGAGTTTATGTGGGGAAGACGTTACGCCAAAATAGTTACCATGGAACAGGCAATTCAATTATTACAGAATATGTGATAATTGGAGAGACAATTGGGGACAGCCCCCAACTGTCACATAGGAAAGGATTTATGATGACGAAAATAAAAGTATTGATATGTATTGCAACTGCCGTGATTATGGCCGCGTTAAATGGATGCGGAATGGCGGCGGATGACAAGATATATGAGCAGTTTATAAATGATGAGTTGGAGCTGGACGGCAGGACATTCTCAGAGATTTTCAGCTTTATGCAAGAAGATTTTGGTATGGATCCGACGACATTCTACTATGATGTTGATGAGGATGGTAAGGATGAGTTGCTTGTGTCAACAATGTTCTATGGCTATAACATCTATGATGTGAGAGATGGGGAACTTGTACTGTTGGATTGCGGTGACGGAACAACAGCAGTGTGCGGCGTGTACAAGGGAAATGGCCATGTTTATGTCAGCCACAGCGACTTTACTCATTCGGGCAGAAAGCTTCTGACACTTACAAGGTATGACAAAAAGGGCAATGTCGTAGAGACGATATCTATCAATGCGGAATATTGGGATTCTGAAGATGATGTATACGATGAGAACAGTGATTTCACATATAACGGTCAAAAGATTACCATGCAGGAATATGAGGATTATATGAATTCTTATGTTTTCATAGATCCGGATTCAGAGAAGGCAAACTAAGTAAAAATGTGACAATTGGGGACTGTCCCCAACTGTCACATATTAAATGGGTCAAATGAAAAATAGTGAAAAGGAAATGCTTGGAATGCCCATACTTATTGAACTATTCTTAACCTTTGCAAAGATAGGCTTATTTACCTTTGGCGGAGGTTACGCGATGCTCTCAATCATCGAGAATATCTGCGTTGAACAAAAAAATTGGATTACACATGACGAAATGATGAATATAACGGTGATCGCCGAATCTACTCCGGGACCGATAGCCATTAACTGTGCTACGTTCGTAGGCTACAAGAAAGGTAAGCTTACGGGCGCTGTTCTTGCAACCCTTGGAGTGGCGATACCTTCGTTTGTTATTATTTTTGCCATATCTATGTTTCTTGAAGATTTTTTGGAGATTACATGGATAGCGCACGCTTTTCAGGGGATCAAGATAGCAGTTGGAATACTTATTCTTGATGCGGCGATTAAGATGATTAGGAAGATGCAAAAGAAACCGTTGCAGATAGGGATTCTTTTTGCATCTTTTGCTGTGATAATGCTTATCAACGTGCTGAAGTTACACTTATCATCGATAGTGGTAATGCTTACGGCGGCGCTTATAAGCGTAGCCTTCTTTCTCGCGGAAAAAGTAAGCGGAAAGGAGGGGAAGGCATGATTTTCTTAGATCTTTTGATAGGATTTCTGGAAGTCGGACTGTTTTCTTTTGGCGGAGCGTATGCAGCTATACCACTTATTAGAGACGTGGTGCTGGCCCACGGCTGGATGGATGATGAGATGCTGTCATACATGATAGCGGTCAGTGAGAGTACGCCGGGCCCTATTATGGTGAATCTTGCCACTTATGTAGGCAGCAATAAGGGAGGCTTTCTTGGGGCGCTGATTGCCACGACGGCGGTAATGCTTCCTGCATTTTTCATTATTATTTTTATCATGGCGTTTTCGAAGAGCCTTATTAAGAACCCATATCTGCAGGCGACTCTGCGAGGCCTTAAGCCTTGTGTAATCGGGGTAATTCTGGCAACAGGCGTATATATGATTCTCGGCAATTGCAATATAATCACGAAAAACAGCGTTGATTATACAGCAGTTCTTATTACCTGCGTTCTGGCATTGTTTTATTTTGGCTCCCGAAAAGTTTTCAAAAAAGGACTGTCACCCATTGGACTTATATGCTTGGCGGCTGTGGTTGGGTTGACCGTTTATGGAATATAATAATAGGAGAAGCGATGATACAGGATATATACCCAAGCAAACTTTATAATGAATTTAAGAAGTGTGAGATAGAGGAGAAGGATTATCTTCTTGTTTTCGATGAGGATGGGAAGGTTCTTGTGAAGGAAGATAAGGGAAGACTCTTTTTCACCACAAAGGCGCAGATAGGCGATGTGCCAAGCACATATCTTTTTTCTGTTGACGAGCAGAAATATTTTCTCGCTCTTGATGGTAAAAACGTAGACACCTCAGATTTCGAAAAGGAAGGCTATATGCACCTTTCAGTGAGGGAATTAAGAGAGCATTCTGACGGTAAGGAAATTTACGCAGGCTTTACCGCGTATCATCTTTGGAGATGGTATGAGGATAATAAGCACTGTGGCCGATGCGGCGAGCTCATGACCCTCGGAGATAAGGAGCGAAGCCTTGTGTGCCCTAAGTGTGGAAATACCGTTTATCCTAGGATTAATCCGGCTGTAATTGTTGGCGTAAGAAAGGGCGATTATCTGCTTCTTACAAAGTATAAGAGGGGCTTTGCTCACAACGCATTGGTTGCGGGCTTTACCGAAATCGGAGAGACTCTTGAGGAAACCGTTGCCAGAGAGGTAATGGAGGAGACCGGAGTTAAGGTCAAAAACATCACTTATTACAAATCCCAGCCCTGGGGCATGGCTCAGGATATTTTGATGGGATTTTATTGTGAAGCTGATGGAGACGGCGAAATCCATATGGATGAGAGCGAACTTAAATATGCCGAATGGGTTAAGAGAGAGGACATTGTGCTTCAGCCCAACAATCTAAGTCTCACCAATGAAATGATGAGAATGTTCAAGGAGGGGAAAGATGGAGATTTTTGATGGCAGACCTGCCGATGCTACGGGAAGGCTTGAAAGGGAGATAAGGACCTACGACCTTCTCGATAAGCTTGGAATCGAATATAAACGTGTGGACCACGAGAAGGCAATGACCATGGAGGCTTGCCTTGAAGTGGACAAGACTTTGGGAACATACATGTGCAAGAACCTGTTTCTTTGCAACAGGCAAAAGACCCAGTTCTACTTGCTTCTGATGCCCGGTGATAAGAAGTTTAAGACCAAAGAATTATCTGCCCAGATTAATTCGGCAAGATTATCTTTTGCAGAAGCGGAAGATATGATTAAATACCTTGATATTGAGCCAGGTTCCGTAAGCGTAATGGGTGTAATGAACGATAAGGAGAACATGGTTAAGCTCCTTATTGATGAGGATGTACTCAAAGAAGACTACATCGGCTGTCATCCTTGTGTAAACACCTCAAGCTTGAAGATAAGAATCGATGATTTGATGAATAAGTTTTTGCCTGCAACTAATCACGAACCGTGCACGGTAATCTTAAAGGGAGAGGATTAAGTATTCTTCTATGTTCTCCCGATTCAGATATTCATCATCTACTGAATGCCCCATTCACGGCCTCCTGAATATTAGTTATTAGCAGTCCCCTGTTTAGAAATGCAGGGATGGCTTTCTTGAGTTCCTCTTTCAAAACTTCTTTTTGTCCATATTTAAAATACATAATGTAAGTATAGGGGTCGAGAACAAGATCGTTGGTTCTTCGCATATTCTGTCTGTCTACACCATTTATATAATCAAAAAAACCGGCCAAGTACCTTTTGTTTATACCCCGATACTTGGATACATTGTATTTGATTATGAAACTGTCGATATCCATTGACTTATAATCATGTGCGACGGATGACATAAACAGAGAGTAGGACTCGTAGTCTACATTCTTTACGGGACGATAGGATCTGTGTTCGCAAAGGAGCTGGGCATAACTGTTAAGACGGAGTTGAAGTCCACGAGCCTCAGCTTCTAGGCCCTTTCTGGTTTCTATTTCAAGCTGCAGATCCTCCGCTTCATCAGGCTTAATATATCGACTCCTCACGTGCTGCCCATCCCGGTACTGAAGATAGTAATATTCTCGGCCGTTAATAATGCGCTTACGAATATTTCCTTTGGGTAATTCACTAATTTGCTTCTGAAGCTTATCAAATTGTTCTGATACAACGTTATATTCTAAACGCTTTCTATCCATACCCTTACCTTCAAAAAAATATTTACAATCTGTAGGGTAATTATACGCTATTTTATATCGCTTTTCAAGTTATGATTTTGGAGGTCATGGTGTCCGAAAGAGTCAACTTGTTATATAATTACGAAAGAGCATTGTGACGAAAAAATGAAAGGTTTGGGGTATAAGATGAGCGGAGAAATACTTGGATTTACAATCTGGTCTTTGGTAGCGTTAATATTCCTGATTATTGCAATTGTCAGCCTGAGAAGTGAAAAACCTGTAGGCTTCTACACCGGAGTAAAACCACCGGAAGTAAAGGACATAAAGAAGTATAACAAGGCAGTCAGTACCATCTGGTTTGTTTTTTTTGGCGTGTTTGAACTCCTTGGCTTGCCGCTTTTATTCTACCGGCAGAACAGCCCCATTTTCATAATCCCAATTCTCGGAACTGTATTCTTATGCATAGGTATAGCCATTGCCTATAACGTGGTCTTAAGCAAACATAAAAAGTAAACATTGAAAAGGAGAAAACAGAGATGAAGGTGCTTATTCTTAACGGCAGCCCCAGAATTAACGGAAACACAACCATTGCAGTTAATGAAATGGTGAAGGTATTTAAAGAGGAAGGCGTGGAGACTGAGGTAATCCAGATTGGAAACAAGGATATCAGAGGCTGCATTGCCTGCGGCAGCTGTGGTAAAACCGGCAAGTGCGTCTTTGACGATGAGGTGAATGAAATAGCATCCAAGTTTGAAAAGGCTGATGGGATAGTAGCCGCATCTCCTGTATATTACGCATCTGCGAATGCAACCTTAATTGCATGTCTTGACAGACTTTTCTACAGCACAGGTTTTGATAAGACCATGAAAGTCGGAGCAAGTGTTGTAGTAGCAAGAAGAGGCGGAGCATCAGCAACATTTGATGAACTGAACAAGTATTTCACAGGCTGTGGCATGGCGGTTGCTACCAGCCAGTATTGGAACAGTGTACACGGAAGAGTTCCCGGGGAAGCTGAAAAGGACCTGGAAGGCCTTCAGACCATGAGGACCCTTGCCCGTAACATGACATTCCTTATGAAGAGTATTGCCCTTGGAAAGGAAAAGTATGGGTTACCTGTAAAAGAAGAAAGGGTATTTACCCATTTTATTTAATGGTGTTGTCAAAATGAAATATGATATCGACAAAGAACTGAAATATTTTTCATTGTTCAGCGGTTCAATGGTAGGTCATTTATATCCATTGATCAATGCCGGATATAGATTAAAAAAATGTAAATCAGATAATCAGGTTACTGTTAAGAAATATTCAACACTGGGATACCAGGGTGACAACATACCTACTTTGGTTGTTGAACCAAAACAGTATAGTGGAAATTTACCTTGCATCATGTTTTACCATGGAGGCGGCTTCCTGATGAGTGCTTCAAGCGCACATTATCAGATGGCGAAATGGTATGCTCAAAGGGCAAATTGCAAGGTCATTTTGCCGGATTACAGATTGTTACCCAAATATAAATATCCGGTAGCTGTTGAAGATTGTTACAATACATATTTGTGGGTGTTAGAAAACGCCGAGGAACTGAACATTGATAAGGACATGGTTATTGTGACGGGAGATAGCGCCGGAGGAAACATTGCAAGCGCAGTCACAGTAATGTTGCATGACAGAGAAAAGCCTCTTCCCAAAGGGGCAATGTTAATATATCCGGTGCTTGATAAAAGGATGAATACGGAATCCATGCAAAGGTACACAGATACTCCTATCTGGGATTCTCATTGTACAAAATTCTTTTGGGATCTGTATTTAAACGAGCATGATGCGAATCAATCCAGGTATGCTTCAATCTCAGAAATTGATTCTCTTTCATTTTTTCCAAAGACTTATGTTGAAGTAGCCGAATACGATTGTCTTCATGATGAAGGAATATTGTTTGCTGAAAGGTTACTTTCAGAAGGGGTTCCTGTAGAGTCTTATGAGGTCAAGGGAACCTGTCACGGCTATGAGTCTGCAATGAAAAGTTCAATTACCAGGCAATGCATGGATAGAAGAATAGATTGGATAAAGAAACAAGTGCATAATCGTAGCATATCAGTGTAAATTGGCCCCATATGAGTGTAAAGGAGGGGCTGCTTTTTTAACAGGAATATACTAATACAAAAAGCAAACAAGAGAGGGCTGATTATATGAATGATTACATTGCATACTGCGGACTGAATTGTGAGACCTGTGAGGCTCGTCTGGCGACGGTAAATAATGATGATGAGCTGCGTGCGAAGGTAGCGAAGGAATGGTCAGAGCTTAATAAGGTGGAGATAACACCGGAAATGATTAACTGTACAGGCTGTAGAATCCCGGGAGTAAAGTTTGCTTATTGCGCTTCTATGTGTTCAATCAGAAAGTGCGCTAGGGAAATGCAGTTCGAGACCTGCGGCAGCTGTCCTGAGATGAATTCATGTGAAAAAGTCGGAGCAATTATCGGGAATAACCCTGAAGCAAAGAAAAGCCTGGAAGGCAGCGAAGGGAAATGATAATATGAAAGGAAAAAAAGGGAGAGCGTAGATGATTAACAGTAAGACGAAGTATGAAGCGACTATTGAAGAAATCAGGCAGCTATTCGCTTCTCATAAGGTTGGGAACGTGGTAAGTGTTGCCAAGCTTGGAGATGGTGAGTTCAATGCTGCATATAGGGTCACTCTTGACGACGGGAAGAACTACGTCCTAAAGATTGCTCCGCCTAACGGGGCAACAGTTCTTTCGTACGAGAAGAATATGATGGAATCAGAAGTGTTCTGGTACAAGATGATGCACGAGAACACAGACATTATCTGTCCGGAAGTATATGTTTCCGATTTTTCAGGAAGCATCATAAAAAGTAACTGCTTCATCATGCAAATGATGGAGGGAAAACCTTTATGGGAAGTAAACTTCTCAGATCAGGAATATGAAAATGTCCAGAAACAGAAAATAGAGATGCTTACCAAGATTCACAGGATTAAAAATGATAAGTTCGGTTACAGACAAAACGGACTCTATGATACTTGGTATGAGGCATTAAAATCTATGGCGGGAAATCTGGTTTCTGACTGCAAGGCACTGGGATACGAAACGTTAGATGGGGAGAGATTTATTTCATATATAGATAAACACGCAGAAGTACTTAAGAACGTTCCGTGTCGAATGGTTAATTTTGATCTGTGGGACAGCAACGTCCTGTATAAGGATGGCAAAATCTGCTGGATTGACCCGGAACGTGGCTTCTGGGGAGACCCGGTAGCGGATTTCATTACCCTTGGTGTCGGACAGAAAGCACCGCTTTCAGCAAAACAGAAAGAAATAGATGTTTACAATGAAACAGCTGAGGAAAAGATAATTCTTTCCAAAGAAACAGAAATCAGATATGCCATGGCTGTTTGCTATCTTGCGCTTATTGAAGAGGTAGAAAAATACGTCAGATATGAGCCGGATGAACCTAATTACATCAGGAATACAGTCGATGCAAGGGAAATGTACGACATGGCGTTTGGAATTCTTTAATTGGAGAAATAAGATGAAAACTATTGGAATTATCGGCGGTATGAGCTGGGAGAGCACTGTCACATACTATGAAACTATAAATGAAGAGATAATCAGAAAACTTGGAGGTTTTCACAGCGCCAAAATCCTTATGTATAGCGTTGATTTCGCTGAGCTTGAGGAAAACATGGAAAAGGGCTACTGGCAAGGGAATGCAGTTATCCTGACAGATGCCGCAACAAGACTTGAGAAGGCGGGAGCTGATTTTATTATAATTGCAACAAACACAATGCATAAGCTTGTCCTGGATATCGAAAAGGAAATAAGCATTCCAATCCTTCACATCGCTGATGCTACAGCGGATGCCATAAAGCAGAAGGGGATAAAGAAGGTTGGCCTTCTGGGAACCAGGTTTACGATGACACAGGATTTCATCAAGGAAAGGCTTTCTAGTGCGGGACTTGAAGTAATGGTTCCGAATGAAAGAGACATGGAGATTGTTGACAATGTCATTTTTAATGAACTATGCCTTGGTAAGGTGCTTGACTCATCAAGAAATGAGTATAAGCGTATCATCGATGAAATGAAGGAAAAAGGCGCCGAGGGCGTGATACTTGGATGTACCGAAATCGGTATGCTTATAAAAGACGAGGATAGCTCGCTTCCGACATTTGATACGACAATACTTCATGCAACGGCAGCAGCCCTTGAGGCTCTTAAATAAATCAGTGTAAAGCAGACCTAAATTTGTGAAGAATAGGGTCTGCTTTTCTTTTGATGATAAATTGATAATCAAAAGAAGGAGGATAAGAAAAAAATGGTAATAGGAATTATAGGTGAAAACTGCAGCGGTAAGTCCACACTGGCAGGCAAGATACAAGATGCAATTGGCGCTGAAGTCGTAACTGGAAAAGATTATCTTAGAATGGCCAAGAGCGAGAGTGAAGCGATAACGCTGTTTAAGAAAAAACTTTCCGACGCTGTCCGTGAGGATAATATCGTTTATGTAGTCCCTGATATGGATCATATTAAGTTGCTTCCTGAGGGGGCTGTTAAAGTGCAGGTTACAGCGGATATCGATACCATAAAGGAACGTTTTAAAGAGAGGATGCATGGGAATCTTCCTGCGCCTGTGGAAATGATGCTTGAGAAGAAACACGGAATGTTTGATTCTGTTCCGGTAGATTTTAAATATGACGGCGTAAATGGAGATGCATCTGCATTAATAAAGGATATCGTTAAGGAATAACTCTACTTAACGTAGGTACAAACTGCCCTACTTATGGTTTACAATCTTAACATGGAGGATTTGATTATGAATCAGTATGTTACAGGAGCAGTTATTAAGGAACTTCGGGAAAAGAATAAGTTAACACAGTTTCAGCTGGCGGAGAAGCTTGGGGTGAGTGATAAAACCATCTCAAAATGGGAAACAGGAAAAGGCTATCCGGACATCACTCTATTGGAGCCCATCGCAGAGGCATTTAGGATATCGGTTACGGAGCTGATTTCAGGCAATACCATTCATAATGCGAATGTATCAGCCAATATGCTGCGGTCCAAATTTTATGTTTGTCCGGTGTGTGGTAATGTGATACACAGCATGGGTGAGGCGGCTATAAATTGTCACGGAATATTATTGGCACCATTGGAAGCAGAACCAACTGATGAAAATCATATGGTTTTTATCGAACGGCTAGAAGATGAGTATTACGTTCGAATTGATCACAGCATGACAAAGAATCATTACATTTCATTTGTGGCTGCGGTTTCATCCAATGCTATGCAGATGGTGAAGCTCTATCCGGAGGGAAATGCCGAAGGCCATTTTAAAATCAGGGGAGTTAAAAGGATATATTTTTACTGTAACCACGATGGTCTGTTTTCGATTGATCCGGTAAAGGGTATAGATGACAGGGAAAGCGGATATGACGATTCTAAGGAAAGAAGCAAATTGGAAAAAGCGGCGGGAATGCTGCTTGGAAATTGAGGCGGGTAATGAAGATATTGGTATTTAACGGTAGTCCGAAAAAAGAAAACAGCGATACAATGCATATTACTCGGGCGTTTCTTGAAGGTATGAAGGAGACACGCCAGCAGGATATTCACATAATTAACATTATTGAACAGAATATCGAGTACTGCACGGGGTGTTTCTCCTGTATGCGTAACGGTGGGAAGTGCATATTGTCCGATGACATGAGGGAGATCCTAAAGGAAATTACGGAAAGCGATTTGCTGATATTTAGTTTTCCTTTGTATGCATACGGAATGC
>JAEEGJ010009964.1_pt1 | contig 25059 bp, 25 predicted proteins | sample 8958761 | NCBI WGS metagenome assembly JAEEGJ01 (sample SAMN16246546, study PRJNA631951) | gut metagenome | biome: gut microbiome; feature: rumen; material: RS-attached | host: Bos | place: Iran: Karaj | collected 2018-10 | reverse complement strand
AATGATAACAACAAGCTGTTTGTGGCTTACCTCCGAGTGAGTACACAAAGGCAAGGATATTCAGGATTGGGCTTAGAGGCACAGAGGGAAATCATACAGAATTACCTTCGTGAGAGAAAGCCGATTTTGGAGTATGTTGAAGTAGAGAGCGGACGCAAGACTGACAAGGGGCGACCTAAGTTAAAAGAAGCGTTATCACAATGCCGGACTTATGGAGCAAAGCTAATCGTGGCAAAGCTCGACCGACTGGCAAGAAATGTGAGTTTCCTATCAGCTCTTTTAGATTCTGACGTGGAGATAGTCTTTTGTGACTTCCCACAAGCGAACAAGATGGTACTGCACATCCTGGCATCAATCAGCCAGTACGAGGCAGAACTTATCTCAACTCGCACTAAACAGGCATTAGCAGCCAAAAAGTCCAGGGGATGCAAGCTGGGCAACCCAGAGCATCTGATGGATAAGCATGGCGAAGCTATTGCAAATAGCAACAAGACCAACAGGAAAAAGGCCGAGGACAACCCGAACAACAAAAGGGCTGTGGCCATGCTGAAGGTTTTGGTAGAACAGGGCAAGACACTGACGGAAATGGCAGAGATCCTGAATAGAGAGGGCTTCGTGACCTCCAGGGGATATGAGTTCAGACCGTCACAGGTCTATGTCCTACTTAAACGGTATAACATAAAGAAAGAAGATGGCTAACAAGAAAGCATTATTTCCTGTCTATGAGACAGATGCTTGGCATAGTACGGCATCAAGGGACTGCAAGGGAATTTTTACCTCCAAGACCGCTGCCGTCAATGCCATCGTAAAGTACCATCGCATAGATGACCATGAGCTTTTTGAGAACATCCACCAGATGATACCCCTAAAAAAGAGGGAACGAGAAGCCGAAGTAAAACGGCGACTGCGTGAAGAACTGGAGGATAATAACCAGACTCAGGGCTACAGTGTCAACTATGAGATCGAAGTGATTAACTTAAACGAATGGGACTGATGATTAAGAAACTTATTAACCGCTACTATGATTGGGTATGGCGTATTGCCGAAAGCTAATCATGGTACAAACAAACGAGAACAATGGAACAGACAGATCGAGAAGTTCTAGAACTGGCAAAATGCTGGTTTGAGGACATCAAAGAGAAATGTGAGAAGCTGACAACTGGTAATGTGTCCCACATGGGAGCCACGATTCGGGCGTTAGCTAAGAACTGTGTAGAGTACATTGAAATTCATTTAAGAGAAAAAGATGGATGACGCAAGAAACAAATTGCTCCTTCAGTTAACAGGTCAAGAATTTGTAGACCTGTTACGAGAGGGACTTGGACTTTCCATGTTGGGGTATGACGAACCTCAGCCAATGGAAGTGAAGAAGCATTTGGTTTACGGTCTGCAAGGACTATGTGACCTGCTTGGTTGCAGCATGTCAACGGCGGCTCGAATAAAAAAGAGCGGTGTTATTGATGCAGCTATTAGTCAGGCAGGGAAGATCATAGTTATTGATGCAGACCTAGCTCTAGATCTACTCAATAGCCGCCAAAAGAAAGGCGGCGTAAGAGGAAGTTATAAACGTAGATAAGTAATAACAATCAAAACAATTATTATTATGAACGAGAACATTAACAATCAGGGTGGAGCAACGATAGTTACCCTCCATCCATCAAAGGTGGCACAGGCTTATATCTATGATAACGAGCAAAGAGCCACAATCATTGATCTTATTAAGCGTGGATTCAAGCCCCACCATACATCGGTAGGTGTTGGCAACGCTGGTAAGAAACTTTGGAATGTCGAGAAGTATAAAGGTCGTTTCGGGAAGGGCTTTAAGATGATAACCAAAAGCCCATTCTCAACGAACTTCAACCATCTGACGTATTTCACAATCGCATAGGACTATGCCGAACTGGTGTTTTACGTCGTATGCTATCGACGGCAAGAGAAAAGAGGTTCAAAGCCTCTATAGCAGGATGAACCGACTTGAAAAGCGAAGGAAACCTTTAGTCAGCAACACCTTTGGTAAGACGTGGCTGGGATGCCTGGTCACATTACTTGGAGCTGACTGGCAGAAGGTTTATTGTCGTGGCTACTGGTACGATTTACAGTATGAGGGGGACACTCTTCGATTTACTACTGAAACTGCCTGGGGGCCAATGGACGAAGTTTTCGACTTTATCAAGAGCATATACCCATCCCTCAATATCTACTGGCAGGCAGAAGAGGACGGATGGTGTATCTATGCTACTAATGACAAAGAAGGCAAGTATTTCCCAGATCGCTATAAGATAGAAGCGAACTGCGAGATTGAATACTATGCCACTCTGGAGGGTCTGTGTGATCATGTTTCCAAAATTGTAGGCAAGACGGTGACTAATATGGATGAAGTCAACGCCGCCATCGAGGAATGGAACAATGCAACAGACGATTATGACGCAATGATTTACCTGAACGAATTTTCGGTAGAATGATATGAATACCTATGAATTCTCAGTGACAGTCAACGGCTCGAAGATCAAGACTTACACACAGTCTAATAATCCGAGCTATGCGTATCAGAAGGCCAAAAGGTTATACCCAGAGGCCGAAGAGATTAAATTTATAAGATTGGTAAGAAAATGAATACAACAACAAAACTTTTGCTGAGGGGCATAACAATATTAGTGGCTTTTGTGCTGCTGTTTGACCCTTGGCCATTAAACAAGAAGCAGTATGAATAAGAAAGATCCTGTGGATGTGCTTAGAGAGGAAATCATGGCACATCCAAATTTGGAACAGTTCTTCACCGAAAAGGTTGGCATGAGCCTGAGACAGTATATGACAGGCTATGTCATTGACAATACAAACGTGGAAGAACTTGTGGACGAACTTGATTTGCAGCACTCCCGATGTTGCTCAGAATGTGGGAAACCTATGTATGAGGGATTCTGCATCGAGGACGGAGCCGAATACTATTGTTCGGAAGAGTGCCTGCATAAGCACCTGTCGGAAGAGGAATATAATGAACTCTATGACGATGGGAATGGCAATTCGTATTGGACTTCGTGGTTGGACTAAACCACACAAAAAGGAGGGCATACCTTGATGGTATGCTTTTCTTTTTTCTTTTGCTCATAACGTCAAATATGTGCATAGGGAAGGCTAAAGGAGTTAAAAATGCCTTTATTTGAACTGTTTTTCACAAGAAAGCGACTATATGTGACTGGAATTTCGTACCTTTGCAGTCGCAGACTGCACTACTGTTGTATGGATAGGCAGCACGCACACATTTATGATTAGTGTTGCTAACGCTGATTTTGACACCCGAATTCGCACCTTGGATGGTCTGGTCTTAGGACTTGGATCTCTCGTCGAAAAAAGCAATAGTGAACGCTGCATTGAGTATGGTCATCGCCTGTGGCATCGTTGCTTTGGTATCGGTGTGACTGATATTATCATATTCAGGTGTGGGAGTTCGCATTGCTTGTCCTGACGAGAGAGGTAATGCGAGACCTGGGTGTGGGATAAGTGATGAAAGATACCCACACTTTTTTATTTACCTATTAATCTAATATAGCATTTTCTAATGAACATTTCTTTAAGGAGCTTCACGATATAGCAAGAGTAGTCCATCGCTCTTGTGGGCTATCATTTTTTGCTCCCAATGACAAAATGATACCCAGAAGCATTGCCATTTGTTAAAAAAAGCCTTCAAAACGCTGTTTTCCGCATATTTAGGAGGTTTTTCGATAAAAAATGATTAACTTTGCCATGCCAAAGTTATCTGCCAGTTGTAAGGTCAGGGCTGCGGTATATATATTGATTGGTGTTTACAGACGCTGATTTTGACACCCGAATTCGCACCTCGGCGTGAGGCTGAAAAGCCAAACCTCTAGTCAAAAATAGCAAATGTGAACACCACATCGGAGTATGATAACCTTCAGTCGCACTTTTGTGTGAGGCTGTAAATATATCATATTCGGTGTGGGTTTCGCATTGCTTGTCCTGACTAGAGAGGCCGTGCGAAGCCTGGGTGTGGGATGAGTGGTGTAAAAAGCCCACACTTTTCTTTATATATCCACAATCATTGAATACTAAACCTGCCTTGTTTGGGCTGACATGGCTACAAATAAGACAGGACAGTGAGCGCAATCGTCTTAGCTATTCTGATTTTTATGGGTGTCTCTGTTGGAACAAAGAAAATCCTTCAGAACCATCCTCATTATGGCAGAGCAAACCTCTCTGTAACCAAGCCAAAGACACTGATTGTCCTTTCTTGTGTATGTTTGATCCTAGCTGGTATCGCAGTAAGTATTATCTATAAACTTGACAGCTATAGAGACCTGAGTAATTGGGGTGGCATGATGGGAAATGCTGCCGAGGTCGTTAGTGGAATAGGTGAAAACGGCGGTGCGCTTCCATCGTGGGAAAGAACTTCGGAAGTACAAATGTGGATTGACAACATTGACCATGAGTATTCAAAAGCATTATGGGGGTTAATCCTATGTGTCGTTGCTTATGGTGTCTATCTTTGGGGGATGTTCAAGTATTCCAAGGAGGTGCTTTGGGCAGGGATCGTTGGCCAAGCCATTTGTGTTGTTATCGCTCTTCGTGCCGGAGTATCTGGTCTTGTTCACTTAGTCAATGGAGCGACCTCTGGCGTGTTCAACCCCTATACAGGTGACACAAGCGATTCCGTAATGATACCTTTCTTTACTTATGTAGGAATCGGTATTGTCGTTATGATAGTTCTGGGACATAAAAATCGTATAGAGTATTTGGTAAATCTTTCACCCATCAAATCATATCAGAAGCCCCAAACACAGAATCCAGTACAACAGCCCAAACCAAAGGTTCAGCAAACACCAACGCCTCCAGTAACGAAAGCTGCGGAATCTGTTGAGCAAACGCCTTTAGGGGGAACAAAAACTTGTCCTTATTGTGGGGAGGTAATACAGAAATCTGCTATCAAGTGTCGATTCTGTGGAGAGTGGTTGAATGAGCAGGAAAAGCCCAAGGAACTAATTCGGTGTTCCGTGTGTGGTGAGAAAGTTGAGAAAGGATCTGAACGTTGTCCCATCTGCAAAGAGCCACTTCACGCTTCACATCTGGCACTTGACATCGAGGAACATACCAAAGCCTGCATGATATGTGGCGAGGAAATACTTGATATTGCCAAGAAGTGTAAGTATTGTGGAGAATGGCAGCGTAAACCAAAAGAGTATATTGACTGCTCTATATGTGGTGAAAAGGTGGAAAAGGGACAGGAAACATGTCCTTACTGCCATGAACCATTGACCGGTAAACCTCATGTTGATACGATGATTTGCCCGACCTGTGGCGAATTTATCCCTTCTGATAGCAAGATTTGTCCTGAATGTAAAGAACCAATAGAAGGATAGAAGACTATGAATGAAACCAAAAGATGCCCTTACTGTGGCGAGGAAATAAAAGCTGTTGCTAAGAAATGCAAGCATTGTGGTGAGTGGTTGGATGAACCTGTTCATAAAACTATCCAATGTCCTATATGTGGCGAAGAGGTTGCGATCAATCTAAGTGTTTGTCCCCATTGCAATGAACCTCTTAAAAAAACAAACGTGAAATTAATCATTTGCCCCACATGTGGAGAAAATATAGATGGTTCATTGGATGTTTGCCCAATATGTCATAATAGCATAAAAGGTCACAATAGTATTACAAACTCAACTGTTACTACAGATTCGACTATTAATAAGTTGGATAGCGATAAAGAGGGGGATGTAATATCAAAAAATTGGGATGGAGCAATAGGCTTTGGTCTGGCACTTATTGGTATGGTGACATTTTTCACATCATTATATAACCCTAAGATGCAGATGGCATGTGCTGTTGGAGCTATTGGATTTTCAATATCTGGTTTGAATAAAGAGCCGAAAGTTTTGGCTATTGTAGGCTTAGTATTCGGTTTAATAGGACTTATAGGCTGTATGTTTGTAAAAAACTGGAATGATTTTTGGGGTAGTTTATAAATAGAAATAATTATGGAAGATACGAAAAGATGCCCTTATTGTGGCGAAGAGATTAAGGCAGTAGCCAAGAAGTGCAAGCATTGTGGTGAATGGATTGAGCAAGAAGAAACAACTGAATCCATAAATAGTAGTCAATCCACTGATGAAGTAGAGGTTCCCCAGGAAGAGGTTGACACCGAACATGACAAATCATCGCTCTTCTCGAAAAAAGTAGCGGTAATGATTGGCATTATTGCTGCTGTCCTTGTTGTAATTGGAGGTATTGTATATTTTATGAATATCCCCTCAATTGAAAAGGCCGATAAACTATTAGCAAACAAAAACATTAACAGTGGAATTGATATGCTAATAGATTTATCAAATGCAGGAGATACTGTAGCTACTTATCGACTTTATACATATTACAAAGATGGCAAATATGTGAAACAGGATTACTACGGCAAAGCTCAACAATACCTAAAACTTGCTGCCAAACAAGGTCATCCTAACGCAATAAAAAGAATAGCATATAATAGTATAGAGGAAATACAATCTGCTATCAATGGTGCAACAAATGATTTAATAACAAGTCTCGAATATCCTTATTCATACCAGAACTATTTAGAGAATCATCACAAAGGAATAAAACAGAAATTCGATAATAGCAGCAATTATATTGTAGATTTGGCCAATACTGGCGATATGAAGTGTCAATACTATTATGGATTGAAGTTATTGTTGGAACCGTCTTCACGCAAAGACGGAGTTGATATGTTAGAAAAGGCTCAAAAGCAGGGATGCGAAGAAGCTCTAATTATTTTGGCAGGATGTTACCTTGATGCAGTTGGTACTGAAAAGGATGTTGAGAAGTCCATCGAATATGGCAAAAAATGCAGTATCTCAGGTAAAGACAGACAGGCATTAGCTCAACTATACGAATTGTTAACTATTGATGTGGAAAAGAATATTTGATTATGGAAGAAACAAAAAAGTGTCCTTATTGTGGGGAAGAGATTCTTGCTGTAGCCAAGAAATGTAAGCATTGTAAACAATGGCTTACAGATGATCATATTGGAAATAATGCCAAGGAGAATGGTGTCGCTGAAAAAGCAAAGACTCCAGAATCTAAGCGTGAGAATGATGTTATAGCATCAGATGAACAATCCAATTCGTCAGAAGAATCTTCCGATAACAAAAACATAAAGTTAGGTGCTGGAATTGGTATCGTTGTATTAATTCTACTTGTTGTGTTTGCTTTTTATTATGGAAATAAGAAATATTCTCAGAATGAAGAAGAACTTCCAATAGAGTTGTCTCAACTCCAAAAGCAGTCACAGAGTTCTAAAGACAATGACAATTCTGAAAATTATGAGGAGGTCGAACTTGTAGAAGAAATAGATGAAAGTCCAGGATTGAAAGATCTGTTTGTGCATAATGTCGGTCAGTCACCTTACGACGTAGGTTTGTTTGATAATTCTGATTTCAGACGTAGGTTCAGTAACCTAATGGAAGAAGCTGGAATGAGGGAATGGGATAGCCATAGAAAGACTGCAGGATTAATATGCCGTTATGATAATAAAGGTAAATATGGCGTGAGCGTTCTCGACAAAGACGATCAATACAATTATTATATCATATATGATACCGTAAAGGACAACTTAACCATCCTTCTTTTCCAAAATAGTCTTGACAACGAACATGGATCATACCGTCAGGAGAAATCTGATAATGATTTGATTAACAATTTCACAGATAGTCCATTTTACCAGTAAGTTGTTATGAATGAAACTACAAAATGTCCATATTGCGGTGGAGAAATTCTTGCTGTTGCTAAGAAATGTAAACATTGTAAGCAATGGCTTACAAACGATGACGTAGATGTTACCGATTCGAAGGGAAAGGAGTCACAGGGGACTAATGTTGAGCCGTCACAGGATGATTCAAATTCGGTTCAGTCCGATAAGTCTAACAGCGTTTCTGCCCCCGATCCAAGTACAAACGTGAATACAACAAAGAGAGTATTAGTTACTCTTGGGATCATTGCTGTTGTACTTGTCATACTCTTCCTTAGTGGAATTCTTGACGATAAGGAGGCAGATTCTAACCCAACTTCTCAAAATGTTAGTGAGCAGGTAGATTTGGAGAAAATAGAGGCCACCAAAGCAGAAGTCAAACAAAGCGTAGAGGAAATGTATGCTGACGTTTTCAAAGATTACGATAAGAATAAGAATTATGAAGCCCAATACTTTTCGACTGATTTCTATAATACATATGTCGAAGCAAGAGATTTGGCAAAGGAAAAGAAAGAAACATTACTCGACTACGATTTATGGCACCCAAAAAAGGATTGGGGAGATATGTCTATAGAGGTTAGCAATGTAGACATATCAGGGCCAACTTATGAATTCCCAATTGTCAAGGTTGATCTCATCGACAAGAAGAACGGTTCTGAAAGCCGACTTCCGATAGAACTTATGATGCGCAAAGAAAAGCAGTCCTGGAAAATTACAAATATAAGAACTAATCCTGATTCTAATTGGGAAGGAATAAGATGGACTTGTTATATAAAGGATAATTCTTCTCCAGAAGAATCCCACGTAAGTCAAACTTTGACAATTAAAGATGCTATAGAACTTAACAAAAGTGTTTTTCTCTCGAATACAGATGAATATGGTATTAACGAGTATCAATTAAGGATTCCCAATGAGCTTTCAAACCGACTTTCCACATTCTCTGTCATCAACGGTGTAGAGATAGAACGGACAGAAACGTTCATGGCAATTTATTATGTTGATTGTTCAGTAAATGCCAACAGTTATCCCAAGCCGACAAATAAAGAGACTGCATGTTGGATTGGTGTTAATGCTGATGGAGAAACTGTTATGCAAGTATATTCTAAAGTGGCAATGATACTTCTCACTGAACAAATCAGTTCATTGCCAGGAGCCAAGAAAATTGATAACGCCCATTATATCACCAAGGATGCTGATATACAAATCAAAGAAGAGAGAGGTGGGTTTGTGTTTTATATTAAAGAAACCGAATAAACAATGAACGATACAAAGAAATGCCCTTACTGTGGCGAGGAAATAAAAGCTGTTGCTAAGAAGTGTCGATTCTGTGGCCAATGGCTTGACGAGGAAAACAATGAGGTGAAGAGCAATGAGGAGGTCAAGCCCCAAAACGATGCCTCTGTAGAACAAGTGGTTCCTAAAGGGGAAGAAGTAAAGCCTCAGACAGAATCACCAATCAAGCAATCAGCTCCCAAAGAAGAAGTTAAAGACGATAACAAAACCCCCTATACTGTTAGTAAACCAAATAGCGGAACCAATAGCAAAGTTGGTGATAAATCAAATAAGAACACCGTCTATTGGGTCGTTGGAATAATTGCAGCTGTGTTGCTTGTTGGGTTTGGATTCTTGTTAGGCAACAAAGGTTCAGGAGAAGAATCAGTTACACAAGAACTACCAGCAGTCACGCACATAGATGAAGAAGATCCTAATTCCCTGATAAAGCAGCGTATAGAAGCACTATACACAGATGTCTTTAATTCACCCGAAGCTAATTGTGAATCAAGATATTTGTCTACAGACTTTTACAACCTCTATGTGCAAGCCAGAGATATTGAGCAATTTGATGCTGGCCAATGGAAGAAAAAGATTTGGCTCAATGGGGAAGAATGGCGCAAAATGACGGCTAATGTCACGGAGATTCGTGATTTGCCTGCTGGTGGTGCTAATGTTTATCTAGAATTGACAGACAATAATGGAAATAAAATAAAGAATGTATTTTTAACCATTGAAGATGCCAAAGGAAACTGTAGAATAAAGGACATTGCATATGCAGGCATAAGTGTAAAAGATGGTATCGAGAGTTTTGTAGGAAAAAATAAACCTCAAAAAGCTACCGTAGATGATAATGAAGTATATCAAGAAGTATCACGCAAATACACTGTGATAGGTAAAGACGAACAGCAAGTCTATTTCTTGAAAGGAAGAAAAGGTCAGTATGACCCGTATTTATACCACAAATCACTGTCAACAGGCTCAGAAATCTATATTGATTTCAAGCATTATTATGATGGTTCCATGCAGATTGAGGATTATGCTTTCAACAATGGTAAAGTTACTCTTATTATTAGAGAAACAGACAGAAATAGTACTGGCTTTCTAGAAGCAACATTGGTGATTTCAGTTAATCCGAAAGATCACTCTGTTAGAGAGTTGACAGATGGTGGTTGCGTAAAAGCAGAATTCAATGGAAGCAAAAGCAAGGTAACGCTGACGTATGGGACTATCACAAACCCAGATGCACAATACACCTACGAGTATAAGTATAAATACACTACTAAAGTCATTTCATTATAACACGCTTATGAAAAAGGTCATTTTATCATTTATCCTATTCATTGTTGCATTGGCTGGAAATGCACAGGTTAAGCACATGAGTTTTTACGGCATTCCAATTGACGGAACTGTTGACGACTTTCAAATGAAACTGGTTCGTAAAGGCTTCGAAGCTGCTGTATGGAAGAACGATGTCTATCTGGAGGGCACCTATATGGGTGAACCGATCAGATTGCAAAATGCAATTGGCCCACGCACAGGTAAAGTTGCTATTGTTGCTTTTCTTTCTAAGAAAGAGTGCAATGGCCAAACTATTCTGAGTGAAGTGGAGAGGTGGAAAACTAAACTCAAAGGAGCACTTCGCGCAAATTTTTATGAATCAAGAGGAATGTATAAAGCCGAAGTTCAGTCACCAGGTAGAGGCACAATTGGTATTGACTGCCTCCAGTCAGACCCGACAAAAGACCTATATGTAGTAAGAGTGATGTTTGCTGATTTGACGAACCTTGGCAAATAGTAGCCCCATAACCGACTATACAATTAGCCTACCCATTATTCGGGTAGGTTTTTTTCCACTCAACCAAACTCCTGTCAAGCATTATCCTTCTCACTTCTCCCTTTTCTCCAGTGATGATATATTCTTCATGCGGCGTTATCTGCTGAAACGCATTTTTGATCCTGGCACACTTCTCGATGATGGAATGATTGAGCGGATCGGTAACGTCCATAATGCTCCGTTCAACTTTCTTCTTAGCCTGTGTTTTTCGTTTCATCGAATGGTATATCTCAGCCAATTCTTCACGATAGTCTGGTAGTTCCTTGAAACGGATGCCCTCTGGGTGTCTTAGGAATAGCAGATAGATTGCTTTGTGTATAGGTTCCAACCTAACCTCTGCATTGTCATAGTCAGGAAGGATAATGCGATAATTGCCTGTAACCAGAAGGCGGCTCAACTCCTTTGTGGGCTTGATTAGCTCCATTATTTCCGTTTCTGATAAATTGTTCTCTCTCAAATAGTCGATCAGTTTTCTTACCTCTTTTTTAGCTCCTTCAATTGTTAGCATAACCTCATAATAACATTAAATCCCACCTGTGACAGTTTCACGAGATAGGATCGGTTGATACTATGCTCTGCATGGCTGTGCGAAGCCTAAAGAGAGGTTATTTCCATTAGAGCACTACGTTTTCAAGGTGCAAAGGTACGGCTTTAAATGTGGAGCCAAGTATCACAACCATTGTGAACTTGTTTATCGGAAGATCCTTCTTAAATTTGCAGCCGTATTTTAGTATTTACTTATTCAAAATCAATTAGTTATGAAGAGAACATTACATTTAACGGTGATGATGCTATTGGTCTTAATAGCGTCGGTGAACAGGGCTTATGGCCAAGAAGAGAGGGTGGTTCTGTATGAGTCGGATTTTTCTGAAGGAGTAGATGGATGGGAAATTAGTGGGAATCTCCCAAAAGGAACTCTCACTTACGATGCGGAAAACAAATGGCTTACATATAGTCAGGAGCGAGTAAGTAACTCATATAATTACAATTTCAGTTTGCTTAAAAGGATAGGTTTAAATCAAACGTATTATACGGATTTTCAAGTATCATTTGAGGTGTGTTGCAACAGTTCTTTAACGTTCTATTATTATGCTGGAGGTAGTTTAGGCGCTATACCCCAAACAGAAAATGGCGTTTTTACAGATAGTGGTATTATGGATGTTACTCAAAACACTACCGTCTTTACTGTTGGAATTAAGATGGAACCCCAAAATAATATTCCAGCAGGATCGATTTACATAAAGAGCGTCAAAGTCACGGGTGTTCCACTTTATCGTGAAAGCAACTTAGACTATATAACTACTAAAATGTCGGAGATCCAATATTACCCAGAAGGTAGCACTTTCAAATACTCTTTCGACAAAGCAACTATCGTTCTTAGTAGTTGGCAGGGTATGGTGTTAACTGATGGTGATGGTGGAATGTTTATAAAATCTTATGGGGTAATGCCCAACAATATATATACAGAAATGGGACGTGCTTTTCATGGGACAATCTACGGTGTTATTACGAAAAAGGAGGGTGCTCCCCAAGTAATAAATGGTGTTCTGGATATTGAACAAGGCGAATATGAATCAGGCAACGTTACTGTTAGGAGAATAAAGGAGGAAGAGTATTATGACCATCAGTGTGAGTTGGTTCAGATGCCTATTTCATCGGATATTTATATGTGGGACTATTTTGATGCTTATGGTCCTTCTAGGACTGTAGAATCTCCTGGGGAAAATTTCTATGTGACAGGCATAGTTTTTCCTAATCCAGACGGATCGAAAAGAATGATCTTAACATGGGATGTTGGGAACGAACACTTTATTTTCTCGGATGATGATGACTTTGAAATTAAAGACTCTTATATCGGTTATCGCATGGAATACGAAAGAGCTATGGAGAAAGACAAATGGTACACTGTAGTTTATCCAACATCTATAAATGTTTATCCTGCCAGTTATTATACCCAATATGCTTTGTTTGAATCGTGCAATGATGGAGTGTTGACATTCAAAACAATTGATAGCAGAACAACCGTACCAGCAGGCACTCCCATGTTAATCAAACCTAAGATTAATAGCTCTTCAATTTCTAGCACAATAGAGATTACAGGTGATAGTCCTTTAGTCACAGAAGGCGGTGATTATAATTTTGTAGGTACATTCAAGCCTGTTCAACCGAAAGACGGTTCTTATTATCTGACAGCTGGAAATACTATCAGACCGCTTGCGTCAGGGGGAACTATCAAACCATTCAGAGCTTACTTTGAACCTGCAACACCATCAGCCGCAAGAGCAAGGGCAATCAGCATCGACGGCATGACCACTGCCATTGAAGATATTGAATGGGGTGACGGCAATCCATTCCTTACCCCAACTGACTCGCGCATCTACAATTTGGAAGGTCAGATGGTCGGAACAAATCTTGAACAGTTACCAAAGGGATTGTATATAGTAAACGGAAAGAAAGTAATAAAGTAAAAGGATTGTTATGAAAAAAAGGAAGTATGAAAAGCCTCAGATGCAAGCCCACATAATTCAGTCAAGGCAGCATCTTTTGGCAGGTAGTGGTGTAAGAGGTGTGTCTGGTCTGGACGATGAGTTCTATTACGACGACACCCCAGGCGACGGCTCAGATGCCTATTAGGAACTAACATCAAAGGGGGCGGTTCGTAATTCTTCTATTTAATTCGTTATTATTCTACGAAGATTGTAAAGAAGCCGTCCCCTTAATTATTCTCTGCCTATGAAGAAACGACAATATTACAAGGTTGCCGATCATCTGTTTTCTGTCAGCCAGACACTCGATCCGTCCTATGAGCCATTCCTGACTGGAGCAGGCCGTCCGATATTCGATGTGAATATAAAGATGGAACGGTATCATGGAAAGTTGAAGCATCCGATAATACGCCAGGTCGAGGATGACGTTGAGATTAGAGCTGGCAAGATCGGCTTCAAGTTCTACTTCGAGTTCAGGTTATTCAAGAGACGCGCCGCTGTCCTGCTAACCGATATACACTATAAAACGGCAACACTCATAGTCGAAGAGTTCCCCAAGTACAGTATTGACAGTGGCCTCATGGTGATGTATGCGCTATCAACGGCCACAAGGTCAACACTGCTGTTTCATTCATCGGTAGTCATGGAAGAGGGTTATGCCTACATGTTCTTGGGGAAGAGTGGCACAGGGAAGAGTACCCATTCACGTCTCTGGCTGGAGGCTATCGAGGGGGCAATGCTCCTTAACGATGATAACCCGGTAGTGAGAGCATACCCTGGGGGAGAGATTTATGTATATGGCAGTCCGTGGTCGGGAAAGACTCATTGCTATAAGAACGACTATGGCACTCTGGGCGGTATCGTCATGCTAGGACAGGCTAAGTACAACAGAATAACAGTTGTGGATGAGACACAAGCGTATCAGGACATAATCACCTCTGTATCGGGGACTGCCTGGAATGGCAGGATAAGAAACGGACAGCATCAGACGGCCATGAAGCTCCTGCGCTATGTCCCGATCTATCATCTAAAGTGCCGTCCTGACCATGAGGCAGCGAAGGTTTGCCATGATGGTGTACGAGTATATAGAAAAGGAATTGTTTCTAATAGTAATTGAACTATGAAAGAACTTAGAGAACAAATCATGTCCCAGCTACGTCCTCTGTTGCCCGCTGATGCAGCAGACAAGATGGAAATGCTGCTGGGAGTGGAGATTGGTACTTATGGTGTGGATGAGATTTTGCCGTTAAAGTCTGGCGGAGAAGAAGACTTGACTTACGGTAAGTTCTTAGAAGTATTCCTGGAGGTTCCAAAAGAAGCTGACATAACCAGGAAAGAAGGTGCTGCGCTGTTATTGGCCAACGTTGATAACCCATTGCCTGTGTCTGGGATGAGCTTGTTGTCAGTATTGAAAGAATTACTTAGATGCTGTAATGAGAAGGATAGCTATATTCAGCTAAACTTCCCCAATCCTGTGAATGGGATCAAGCGCATAGTCATCAATGGGAAACGATTCGGACTCCCCACCGAGATCGTTTTGTTCACAAACGCTGCCTTAGAGAGATTTAATGCAAAGCAGCGTTGTAAAAAACTTAGGCACAAGGAAGAAATGATATGTGTATTGCATTACGATTTCTGACCTACACATCCATATACTTTAATCATTACTGCCAGAGAGTCCCACTGACATGTTTCGGTGGGGCGTTCCTCTCAATCTCAATTCTCATATATGTGTAGTTATAACTACTACTTATTATAGCTGATTGAGAAAAACGCACAAAAAATGAAAAAATACGGTGATGTCGTAGAGGTGTGAGGTGTGATGGAGCAAAGGAAACAGGATAACTCATAAGCACACAAGTTAATAAAAAGAGTGAACTAAAAAAGGAGGGTAGATGTGAATCTGTACCCTCCCTTTCTCTATTCTTGGCAGTCTTGACTTTCGCGCCACTCTTCAAGGAACCTGAGTCGTTCATAAACGGTGGGGCGTGCGATGCCTAACTTTTCTGCTATATCCGTTTTCGTAACACCATCTTGAAGCATTTTCTCAATGGCCTTTGCTTGTTCTAGCCATTCCTGTTCCTGGCTCTTTGGCGCATCGTCGTTCTTGCTGTCAATGGCTTTAGGCTTCACAGGACGTGCCTCAGTCTCTAACTTCTCATCAACAAAGACCATGTGAGTGTTCTTGTTGTCATCGTCAATAATAGTTTCAACTATCTTGCAGGTTACTATGCTGTCTTTTGGCGCATATCCTTTTGGCTCCTTTAGGACTTGGAAGTACCTATAGCTCCCACCTCTCCGCTCTTTGCGCACTACAAACACTGACCCTGCCTGTTGGATCAACTTGTCACCACCTTTGATGTCAGTAGATGTTAGGGGATTCCAGTCTTTGACTTCATCGACGTGTGCACTGATAAGGAAAGTAAGGATGACACCTTTGGGCGCAACGCTCTGTATTCTCTCAGCACCAGCAATAAACTTTTCGTGGTTGTAGTCCTTCAGTTTGGTTATTGGATCAATGCAGATTAGAGTGTCCTCTGAGGCTTGTTTGGCAAACAGTTCAATGTCATCCAGTAAGCCTTGCAGGTTGAAGTTTGCTAGGTCAGACTTTGTTCTCCAAAGTATGCCAGCATCACTGAAAATACGACCTGCACCATATTTTCGTTCATCTTCCCCAGGAAATTCCTCCATCCTATAGAAGAGTACACCCATCTTTGCCGACGGTTCACAATCTGCAGGCATGAACTCACATCTTTCACCTGTAGCCGCAATCCTGGCAATCTGTCTCATCACAAGAGATTTGCCAACCCCGGCACCACCAAGACATACATTAACTAGTCCTTTCTCTGCAAGGCCAGGCACGATAGGAGCGCACTTAACGGCGGTTCTTTTCATCATGTCCTCATAGGAGCTAGATTGCCACTGTTGTGTCACACCTGGCGATGGTTGTTGGTTCGTGTTGGAACTACTATTTCCACCACCGTTCTTCATTTGCTCTTGCAGCTTATCCATCTGCTCCTTCATCTTTTTAATCTCAGGGGTAATGTCCGTCGCACTTTCCATGATGTGACATGCTGTCTTTGCAGCGGCTTTCAGAACTTCACTTTCCGTGTCCTTGTCTGTCTTTACACTATGTAGCTTCGCTTCGGAGCTAACTCGGATTTTGGATTTCACATAAAAAACTCCTAAGCCTATAGATGCCACTCCTGCATAAGCGAAAACTGACCAAAAAGCTGTTTTGGGGTTGTTAACCACCATCTGATTGATTCTGCTAATCTTAATCATAATTGTAGCTTATTAATTGTTACAACCTAATTTCTCTGCCTGTATTGAGGTTAAAAACGGCGATCTGCTTGTTAGCTCTGCCTAATGCAATAGCCTCTTTCTTCTCTAGTACGATGATTGTAGCATCAAAGTAGAACTTTCCTGATTTCTTGTCGAGCCATCCACCAACACACTCGATGTTGTGTTTCATTGCGTACTCGACTACTTTCAAGAACCCGTCAGCACCGTGGCTGTTTTGAGTAGCTGAGACAGCTACCGCATAACCAGATGACTGAATTGCTCCATCCTGAATGTTATAGGTGAAACCTTTGGGATGGGTGGCAGCAATAATAGCGATAGCTGCCAGAACTCGTTTAAGTTGTTGCTTTCTATTCATAGTTTTATACTTTTTTTGAGTTATACAACTTTACTCTTACCGAGACATTTACATCAGGGTTCTGTTTTTTTACCAGCTCAACAGCAGCCAGCCTGTGAAATCCATCCTTCACAACATACTCATTGTTCTTACGCTCTATGATTATGGGAAGTATGACTGCACCATGTTTCATTATAGAACTGGCCAAGCTCCTGACATGAGACATACACAGTTTCCTCTCTTCGATGACCAGACGGAAACCTATCGAATCCCTGAGATCCTTCAGGTTGACCGTATGGCCCTCGCAAAGCAGTTCCTCTGTAGTGGGGAACCCGATAGCAGCGGTAACTGCTCTTTGAAGTGGATTTGTTATGTACTCTGTCATTGTCTCTGTGTCACCAGTTTTGTCTGATTGACGCTGCAAACGTACAACAAATTTTTGGGGTGCAAAAGAGTTGTTTCTACCTATTTCATTGATAACTAATGATTTAGAATTATATTAGAATCGTTTTAGAATTTAGACTTGAATTAGAATAAAAGGATAGGAATTAAGACATATACAAACAAAAAAAGCGTGCCTAATCGACACGCCTATAATAATATAATGTATATGTGATTTATGCTTTGTTCTTAGGAACGTCGTTTTGATATATATTCAGCCGCCTAAAAAGGAGTTCTCTCGAAAAGGTATCTTCTTTATCTTCCAGCACGTCTTTAGTTGTGATGACTTGATCCCCTCGCTTGAATGTGCCGTTAGCGGTATCAAATACTATAGACGGGGAGTAGATACACCTCAATTTTGGGGAGTTGCCTTGTATTCCATCTATCATTAGATAAACTGGAACATCCGAACTTGGTTTTTGGGCTTCTGGCGTAGTATATGAAACGACAACTCCAGGATTCAGTTTTACCTCTATGACAATCAGTCTGATGGTACGATGTATCAGCATTAAACTTTTGACGAGGATTTGAATGTACTTTCTCATATCCTCTTTTGAAGTTTCCAATACCAACTCCGTATCGGATAGGTCAGTCATCCTGCTTATCAAATCCAAGCTCTCTTGTTCCTTCAGGACGGATGACCTGTAGTTTTCTATCTGTTTGTCATATTCAGCAACCTTCTCTTTTACCCTTGCCTGTAGCTTCGGTGACATTCTTCCCAAACTCAGGATTTGGTCAAGGTATTCATCTTTTTCTTTCTCAATGGCTTCAATCATCTGCTCGAAGTTGGCTTTTCTCTTTTCTATCTCTGCCGTGTCCGTGCCTGATGATTTTTTCAGGAAATCAAGATAGGTGTCCCAATTACTCTTGCAGAAACTCCAGATGGCCGTGTCAAACAATGGCATAGCGAATGTATTCCTATTCTCATGGTGTTGGCCACAACGGTAGTAGGAGGTTAATCGATCATCCCTTAACCTGTAACTACCTACAAGGAAGCGACCACACACAGGGCAGACAAACATCTTTGAGAGAATTGAAACATGCGTCCTCGATTTGTCAGCGAATACATTGGTCTTTACTTCTTCGAGGTGGGTGTACTCAGAATTCATTCGCTTCTGAACTGCGTCGAACAGTTCTTTGGATATGATTGGAGGGTACTTGATGGTATGACTGGTACTTTCAACATAGCGTGGTTCATCCTTGTGACCATACTCCCAATAGGCAGGATTCTTTCTTCTATTGTGGGTTGTCTTAGTACCAGTGTAGCCTTCGTTGGTAAGACATTTCTTCACATTACTTATGGAGGTTAGGTATGGATCAAAGCCCCTAGCTACACACTCCAGCATAATTGCCCTTGCAGAACACTTCGTCTTGTCACCATTGATACCATGTAAAGCCCATTCGAAGATAGTCCTTATTTGTTCTGCCTGTTTATCGTTCTTGACAAGTACAGACCTGTATTTTCCATGAACCTTCTCTGTAGTCTTTTGCTTTGTATAGCCAAAAGCGGTAGGGCCGACAACAGCATAGCCAGATGCAAGAAGTGTATTGAGGCCTCTGGCCATTCTCTTTTTCTTTTCCCTCATTTCCGACTGTGCCATTGACGCATAGACAGAGAAGATAATGTCGGTACTCATGTCAACTTCACCGTTGTCATTGAAGAGCTTAAAGTTCTGGTCTTTGACATAAAGTTGAATCTTGTTGTTGACAAACCACTCCTTGATTTGCTCCAGAATAATCTTTTCTCTGGCCAAACGACTGAGTTCCGTACAAAGAACAATGCGGCAATCATTCTCCGATAGAAATTCGATGACCCTCTTGAATCCATCTTTGGACTCCATGCTACGGAAGCCAGACTCTTTCGTGGATATATCAATCAACGGCTTATCAAGTCCCAGGTCTTTAGCATACTTGTAGAGTGCATCCAACTGGAACTGGTAATCTTGCTGCGAAGTTGACACTCGCGTTAAAATTATACATTTTTTGCCGAAATCTATCATGGGTCTCAATATTTTTGCTTACCTTTGTCGAAGAATTAGTGCCTGGTGGCTATAACCTTCTTGAATTCGGTGGCAAAAATACAAAGATTTTCTGAAATCTCCAAATTTCTAAGCCGCCCGTTTTTGAGAGAAAAGTGAATGTAAAAAAGCGAAATATATGATAAAGTTCTGGAAATCAGATATTTGCTGTTCCTGTATAATCGGACTGATTTTTATTATGATAGGCCCGCCAGGTAGTGGCAAGTCCATGTTGGCCAAACGTCTGCCCTCAATTCTGCCACCCCTCTCACTGGCTGAGAGTTTGGAGACCACCCAGATACACAGTGTGGCAGGTAAACTGAGCCGGGACACCAGTCTCATCAGCCAACGTCCATTCCGCGCTCCTCATCATACGATATCACAAGTTGCCCTCGTCGGTGGTGGCAATAATCCTCAACCAGGCGAAATCAGCTTAGCTCATAATGGCGTGCTCTTTTTAGATGAAATGCCAGAGCTAAGTCGAAGCGTGCTCGAAGTACTGCGTCAGCCCTTGGAGGACCGCCATATTACCATCAGCCGTGCAAAATACAATGTGGAATATCCCTGTTCGTTCATGCTGATAGCCTCTATGAACCCTTGTCCATGCGGCTATTATGGCGACCCCACGCACCACTGTGTCTGCACCCCTGGTCAGATTCAGCGTTACATGAATAAAATCAGCGGTCCCCTACTTGACCGTATAGACATCCATTGCGAGATACAGGCTGTACCCTTCGCACAGCTCTCTCAGATGCAGCCTGGCGAGTCCTCTGCTGTCATCCGCGAAAGAGTGATAAAAGCCCGCAACATCCAGACAGAGCGCTTCAGCTCCCTCCCTAAGCAGGGAGGGCTGGGGAAGGTTCACTGTAACGCTCAAATGACGGAACGTATGCTCCACGAATTTGCCGAACCCGATGCTGCATCCTTGGACATGCTTCGCATGGCAATGGAACGCCTGAAGCTCTCTGCCCGTGCCTATAGTCGCATCCTCAAGGTTGCCCGCACCATTGCCGACCTTGCCGGTTCAGAGAAAGTGCAGTCCGTGCACATTGCCGAGGCCATCGGGTACAGGAACTTGGATAGAGGAGACTGGGCAGAACGAGGTATTTAAAAAGAGTACTTAATTCTTTGCCTTCTGAGCTTCACGCTCAGCCCTTTTAGCTGCTTTGGCATCAGCCTTAGCAGCTTTTTTGGCAGCTTTCTCTTCTGCTTTTTGCTGTTTACGTTCCTCTTTTTCAGCACGCTTGACAGCTTTTTGTTCCTCCTTTTCAGCACGCTTGGCGGCTTTCTGCTCTTCTTTTTCTGCTTTCCTTTCTTCAGAAAGCTTATGGAAGCGGATGCCAGGTTTTATCTTGGTCTTGCGCATCTCGTTGGTATTGGTAAAGGAGAAGCCGCAGAGCACATCCACACGTCCACCCTTCATGGTAATATTGCCCTCAGCCACAGCGCCGTCGCTCTGCATGTCAGCCACAACATTGCGCACCTTCACCTTCTTGTATTTCGCCTCATAGACCTCAGCATCGACTTGTCCGATAGGCAGTTTGCCGCCCTTCTGCTGTCGCATCTTGGCAGTACGAGGCTTGGAGATGTCGAACTTGAAGTTGGCCTTACAGGCTATCATACCCAAATCGGGCATATCCATCACTGTCCCCAGCATAAAGGAGTCGGTACGGGCTGAACCATAGACGTATTTATTGAGTTCGTCAAGACTGAAATTAAAGTTGAGGCGCCCTGCTGCCGTATTGAGCAGTCCTTGGAACGTTTCCTTCTTATACAGCACACTGAAGTCACCCGTATAATAGATGGTACCCAGATTATTCAGCTGTTTCATCATGAACTTCTTGACAGGGAACTGGTTGATGATACGTTCCTTGATGTTACCTTTCGCCGTCATCTTATTGACGTGGAAACGGACATTTAACTGCAGTTTATCCTTCAGGCCCGTAATACCACCATTAGCACTGACTGTCAATAGCTTATCCGGCGTACTTACATAGACATTCTGGAACGTCAACTGTTCCGCATTGCCACTGAAATCGACACGCAGAGACAATGGTATCGAGAAGTTGGCCAATACAGGGGCAAACGGACGGGCAATATCTTTCAGCAAGACACGTCCTGTGATGGGAGAGGTGGAGAATTCAAGGGGACGCTCCTGCTTTTTGCTAGGCAACTGAAAAGTGGCCTTGTCAAATTTCAACTGCGTATTGGGCAGTTGGATGACGACATCACTGAGATGAGCGATGCCCTTGGACACCAACACCTTAGACGTCAGGGATTTGAGTATAAGGCCAGAACCCTTGTCTGTCGCACTGCACTGGGTAATTGTGGCTGAAATGCTGTCGCCCTTCATGCTGTTTATGTCCGCCTTTAGATTTGCCTCGATATTAAAATGGCCTGCATCGAAGGCACCTCGTTTGGGTTTACCTGCATTTTTACGAGGCTTACGGTTGTCAGTAACAAAATGAATGCCATCAATCTCAGCCTTGCTTTGGGTACCGTCAACAGTTAACAGTACATTACCAATGGTCAGCGAATTGTTGACATCGCCTTTCTTGGTATGACTGACCCACGAACGTTTAAGGTCTGATATGGTTGCCGTATGCTTGGTGTCACCCTTTTTCTTGTACAACAGCTCTTGCAACTTGTAAGCCTGGTCATTATAGATGACGTCAATATTGCTCAACGACAGTTTATTGAGGTTGAGGTTCAGCTTTTTCTTCTTTTTATCCTCCTTCGTTACTTCCTTGTCACGTGATTCCGTAGAATCCTTCTTGAAAGCATCGATGACAAATTGGTAGTTGGCAGCAGAATCGGGCTTGGGTTTATAAAGCTGTGCCCTGATGCCATCAATCGAGGCATGAGTGATACGTACCTCATTATGCAGCAAAGGCAACAGTTTTACATTGACAGACAGACGGTCGAGCTGAAACATCTTACGATGCTGCAGGTCTTCCACATCCAAGCCATAGAGATTGACATTCTGCGAAAAAAGGCCGATGCTGACGCTGTCTATCTCGACACGCGTGTGCAGTTTCTCTGACAACAGTTGGGTGGCATGACGGAGCAACTTGTTTTGAAAGGCATCCGTATTCAAAAGGAACACAGCCCCAAACATAAGCACTATGCATGTAGCGACCACGCATCCAAATACTTTCAGGAATTTTCTCATCATACACTAATTATTCACAAGAAGTTATTTTGCAGCAAAGTTACAAAATAATTATCAATTATCAATTATCAATTATCAATTATTTTGTATCTTTGCACCAAGATAATAATGACATGCGACATTTACAACGATATATAGCCATGATGCTGTTAGTACTCGCTATGAGTGCCGGCGCTCAAACCAAGAGCAGCGGACGCCTGTCTGCATGGTTGCAGGAAACCATCAGACACGGAAGCCGTCAGACCTCCATTAGCAGCACTGATAAGAGTGAACGCAGGGCTGAAACTGCCAGCATGCTTACGACTGTCTTCGTGCAAATGAACGATAGTCTGGATGACAAGACACTGGCACGATATGGCTGTAAAAAATATGCCCAACTGGGCGACATCGCCATCGTTACCATGCCTTTAGACAATGTGGACTCCTTATCGAAACACCCAGAGGTACTGCGCGTGGAAGCCAACGACAAGGCTCACACAACGATGGATACAGTTCCAGGTATTACCAACCTGCTGCCTCTTTACGAGCAGACATCAGCACATCTGCCCTATACCGGACGGGGCGTCGTGATGGGACTGATGGATGTAGGCTTCGACCTAACACATCCCACCTTCTATAATAATGCGACGCTCAGCGAATACCGCATCAAGGCTTTTTGGGATCAACTGGCTCCTATCGGCGATACCAACCATCTGCCTGTTGGCTCAGAATGGACAACAGGAGAAGACATTTTGTCGAGACGGTGTTCGACGGATGGACACGAACAAAGCCACGGAACCCATACCACAGGTATTGCTGCAGGCAGCGGTTTCGATTCTCCCTACCGTGGTGTAGCATGGGAAAGCGACATCTGTCTGGTGGCGAATGCGGATATCGAGGATACGGCATTAATCGACAAGAATGACTATTACCTCTATACTACAGCAACAGATGCTCTGGGATTCAAATATCTGTTCGATTATGCCGACAGTCAGCACAAGCCGTGCGTCGTGTCGTTCAGCGAAGGATACCGGCCATACATGGACGATGACGACCGCCTGTTCAATCTCTTCCTAAGTCGTCTGGTAGGACCAGGCCACATCTTAGTAGCGTCGGCAGGCAACGAGAACCAGAGCCTCACATATTTCCGAAAACCCTTAGGCATTGAGCATACAGGTAGCTTTACTCGGGTCTTCCATCCTACGGTCAGCTATAGGTTACTGTCAGATGGCAACCCCGTCGTCAGGCTGATAGCCTACCAAGAGAAAGACGTCGTGGACAAAGAGTTGCGACTGCCTATGGATAGTGAAAACTGGCAGGACGACCTACTCATCGACACCTTATTCATTAATGAGGATACCTGTGCTGTCAGCATCGACAGATACCAGACACCATTTATCAAGGGTAAAACCGTCTATCAGATACAACTGACTGCCAACCGTTCGCTCAACCGTTTGGAGCATATTGCTATGGTCATAGAGGGAACGGATTGCGAGGCAGAAGTCTTTGGCAGTTCCACCAATAGCTTTGGCAACTACGATACCGATGTACGGTGGAATGCCGCAGAGAAAAGCCATAACATATTGGCGCCAGGATGCTTTGACGCTATCATCACTGTGGGAAGTACGTCACACCGGCAATCATACACAAACGTAAACGGCCATGTTATTAGCGATACCCTCGATCCAGAGGCTGGCCACGTATCGTGGTTCTCGTCAGTAGGTCCAACGATGGATGGCAGGACGAAGCCCGATGTCACTGCTCCTGGTAAAAACGTCATTTCGTCACTTAGCAGCCTATACCTTGAGGCTCATCCCAATGAGACCAGCAACCATGTGCAGCATTTCGACCTTGACGGACGCACATACGTCTGGGGAGCGCTGACGGGTACGTCCATGTCGACACCAATCGTCGCAGGCATCATAGCCCTCTGGCTTCAAGCCAACCCCACCCTGACACCAGATGACATCCGTGGCATTCTGCAGCGTACCTGCCAACATCCTGAAGCGCAGCTATCATACCCCAACAATCTTTATGGGCATGGTGAGATAGATGCCTACAAGGGACTTCTCGACATCCTCGGCATCGATGGTATTCAGGAACTGAGCCACCACCAGCCACAAGGTGTGATGCTGACAACAAAAGACGGACTTATGCATCTACAATTTGACAAGAAGCCCTCTGAACCCATCCTCTTAAGCATTTATGCCACATCAGGCACCCTGGTGCATCGTCAATGGCTGACAACAGACAGTCAACAGACGACAATTCCACTACCAGTCAGAAGTAGTGGCATATATGCCGTCCAGCTGACCAGCCAAGACAAAACCCTGACAGGCTCACAACTCGTCAAGCTTTAACCATCAGCCCCTCATCCCTCTTACATCTTCCATCTTACATCAGCCATCTTACATCTTCCATCTTCCATCAGCCATCTTACATCAGCCATCTTACATCATCCATC
>JAEEGJ010009958.1_pt1 | contig 25078 bp, 24 predicted proteins | sample 8958761 | NCBI WGS metagenome assembly JAEEGJ01 (sample SAMN16246546, study PRJNA631951) | gut metagenome | biome: gut microbiome; feature: rumen; material: RS-attached | host: Bos | place: Iran: Karaj | collected 2018-10 | reverse complement strand
ATTCATTCAGTGAAGCCCTGTCGATCCTCGTTAAATCCAATCAGAATGTAGCAGAAGCGATAGATCTTCCCGAAGGCTGCGAATACGATACGGATTATCCGTTGAAGACTGAGAAGAATCTTTTCGATGCCATCGCACAGGGCGACGTGGTCAGAGCCCAGGAGCAGGCAAACCTCTTCTTCGACTGGATGGAAAGATCCTCCGGCGGCGCCATGTCAGACATCTGTCTCAAAGTGCTTGAATTCGTCCTCTGGGGCGAGAGGCTTGCATACGGTAACGGCGGCCATGTCTACCACTTCATGTCCAGAAGCGAGTACCTGCCTGAGATCAATTCGATGAAGAGCTACGATGAGCTCCGCCTCTGGTTCCTCTCGCACATCGAGCGTGCTGTCAACATGATCAATGCCGCAAATGCCGCAAAGACCGAAGACGTCGCAGAAAAAGCCAAGAAATACATTGACCAGAACTACAAAGAGGACATCTCGCTTGACGACCTGTCCGGCATGTACGATATCAGTCCGTTCTATTTCAGCAAGGTCTTTAAGACGCAGACGGGCGTTACATTTACCGACTATCTGACGGGCGTCCGCGTCGCCAGGGCAAGAGAACTTCTGGAGGGCACGAACAAGTCCATGAAGGAGATCTGCTCGGAGGTCGGTTATTCAGATCCGAACTATTTCTCCCGTATCTTTAAAAAACATACGGGTGTCACCCCGACCGAGTACAAGGAGGGCAAAAGATAATGCGCAAAGCTTTAACCAGGATAATTGCGGCCTTAATGGCCATATCGCTCCTTCTTTGTACCGGCTGCAATACACCGGAGAAAAAAGAAGTTACGCCTACCACAAAAAGTGACAGTCTCCTTATCGGACTGTCTTTCGACTCTTTTGTTATCGAGCGCTGGACCCGTGACCGCGACGTTTTCGTATCGACCGCAAATAACCTTGGCGCCGAAGTAAATGTCCAGTCTGCAGGCGGTGACGTCGAAAAGCAGATCTCCCACATCAAGTATTTCATCGAGATCGGAGTTGACGCTATCGTCATTATCACTGCCGATGCCGTCGCACTCGCTGATGTCCTCAAAGAGGCCAAGAATAAAGGCATTCCGATCATCTGCTACGACCGTCTCGTTATGAATGCCAATGCCGATCTCTATATCTCTTTCAACAATGAGACCGTTGGCCGCGAAATGGCAAAAGCGGTCTGCAGCAAGGTTCCGGACGGCGGCACGATCGTCGAGATCATGGGACCCGAATCCGACAACAACGTGCCTCAGGTTATGGCCGGCTTTGATTCCGTCTGTGCCGAGCACAACATGAATATCACGCTGAAGTACAACTGCGAGAACTGGAAGCCGGAGCTTGCCTACGAATTCATCAATGCCAATTTCGATGAAGTAAGCCAGGCCGATGCGATCATGTGCGGTAACGATGCGCTCGCAGGCGAAGTAATCCACGCTCTTGCTGAGCGCGGCTATGCCGGCAAGATCTATGTAACCGGCCAGGACGCCGATCTCGAAGCGTGCCAGAGGATCGTCGAAGGCACCCAGCTCGTAACTGTTTATAAGCCTGTTGAAAACCTCGCACACCTCGCTGCCGAATATGCCGTCCAGCTCGCAAACGGCCAGAAACCTAATGACACTGATACGTTTTTCGACGGCACACAGGATATTCCTTATGTCGCGATCGAACCCACAGGTGTTACCAAAGAAAACCTGGACACCACGATCATCCAGAGCGGCTTTCACTTAAAAGAGGAAATCTATAAGTAAGCAGTCTTTTTAGCAGAAACCATTGATCCCAAATCCTCATAAGGGTTTGGGATTTTTTTGCGTCAGACTTTTCGAAAACACCAGCCCGGCGGCCCTTCACGCGCGCGCGTTTTAATATAATCAACTTCCATACAAATATTACGTTTGTGGCATTTTTGTTGTATTTAGCACAATCTTGATAATTTGGTAATATCGAACACATAATTGTGCTAAAAACGTGCCGAACCTTATGACAACTTGCCAAAAATATCAAGAATGTTGATATGCAATTCCTATATACCCAATGTTAAGTTGTATGTGGCAGTAAATGCCGATACTACTAATAGGAGGAATTTTTCAATGTTTAAGAAAATTCTTGGAACAATTCTTTGCGCTGCAATCGCATGTGCTGCATTGACAGGTTGCGCTGGTTCCGGCAAGAAGAAGGTTGGCGTTTCAATGCCTACACAGGACCTTCAGAGATGGAATCAGGACGGCGCTTACATGAAGGAAAAGTTCGAAGCAGCTGGCTACGAAGTAGACCTTCAGTATGCAGGTAACAAGCCCGATCAGCAGCTCTCACAGGTAGAGAACATGATCAACTCAGGCTGCAAGGTTCTCGTAATCGCAGCTATCGAGTCTTCATCACTCAGCCAGGCTCTCGATAAGGCAGCTAAGAAGAATATTCCTGTTATCGCTTATGACCGTCTCATCATGGACAACGAGAACGTTGCTTACTATGCAACATTCGACAACTACAAGGTTGGTCAGATTCAGGGCGAATTCGTAAAGAAGGCTCTTGATCTTGATAACGCAGCTGGTCCTTTCAACATCGAGTTCACAGCTGGTGACCCTGGCGACAACAATGCCGGCTTCTTCTTCAACGGTGCTATGGACGTTCTTAAGCCTTACATCGATTCCGGTAAGCTCGTTTGCGTTTCCGGCCAGACAGATTTCGACTCTGTTGCTACACCTGAGTGGGCTTCCGCTACAGCACAGGCTAGAGCAGAGAACATCATCGGCTCCAACTATGCAGACAAGAACATCGACGCATGGCTTTGCTCCAACGACTCTACAGCTCAGGGCGTTGTTACAGCTCTTGACGCTCGTTACAACAGCGAAGGCAGAGGCGGTCAGTGGCCTGTAATCACTGGTCAGGACTGTGATATCGTTTCTGTTAAGCACATGATCGCTGGTAAGCAGACAATGTCCGTATTCAAGGATACACGTACACTCGCTGAGAGAACAGTTACAATGGTTAACCAGATCCTTGAAGGCAAGACAGTTGAGACAAACAACACATACAACAACAACAAGAAGGAAGTTCCTTCTTACCTCTGCGACCCTGTATTCGCTGATAAGGATTCCATCCAGAAGATCCTCATCGATTCCGGCTACTACAAGGCAGAAGACGTTGGTTTGTAATTTATAGCTAATCAGCCCTAAAGCAGGCGGGGGAAACCCCGCCTGTATATTCGGGGCTAACCTTTACTTTGAACACTACAGCATTTCTGCAAACAAACTCAGAAAAAACTCAAAAACTTAAAACAAAAAACTTTTTAAAACTTACGAAAGAGGCGACACATGGCAAAAGTTTTGCTTCAAATGAATAGCATAACCAAAACTTTTCCGGGCGTTAAAGCTCTCGACAACGTCAACCTTAGTGTTGAAGAGGGGGAGATTCACGCGCTGGTCGGCGAGAACGGTGCCGGTAAATCGACATTGATGAACGTTCTCAGCGGTATCTATCCGCATGGCACCTACGAAGGCGACATTATATACGACGGCGAAGTTTGCGAATTTCATAACATTAAAGATTCCGAGAAAAAGGGAATCGTTATCATCCACCAGGAGCTCGCGCTGATCCCTTACATGACGATCGGCGAGAACATGTTCCTTGGAAATGAACAGGGAAGTAAATGGTGTATCGACTGGAATAAGACCTATGCAGAGGCAGACAAGTACCTCGAGATGGTAGGTCTTGAAGATTCTTCGAAAACACTTATTAAAGATATTGGTACAGGTAAGCAGCAGCTCGTTGAGATCGCAAAGGCTTTGGCTAAGCATGCCAGACTCCTTATCCTGGACGAGCCTACTTCTTCACTTAACGAAACAGATTCAAGAGCACTTCTTGACCTCATGAAGAAGCTTAAGAGCGAGGGAATGACGATGATCATCATCTCCCACAAGCTCAACGAAGTTTCTTATGTAGCAGATAAGATCACGGTTGTAAGAGACGGTTCCACGATCGAGACACTCGACGCTGCAGTTGATGATATCTCCGAGACGAGGATCATCAAGGGCATGGTAGGCCGTGAGATCACTGACCGTTTCCCGAAGCGTCACGATGTTGCTTTGGGTGACGTCATGATGGAAGTCAGAGACTGGACAGTCTATCACCCCGAATTCTCCGAGAGAAAGGTCTGCGACGGAGTTAACATTAACGTACGTGCAGGCGAAGTCGTAGGTATCTACGGACTCATGGGCGCAGGCAGAACAGAGCTTGCAATGAGTGTTTTCGGAAGATCCTACGGTATCGGTATTTCCGGCACCTTAAAGCTCAGAGGAGAAGAGGTAGTATTAAAGAGCCCTAAGCAGGCTATCGAAGCAGGTCTTGCTTATGTAACGGAAGACCGTAAGGGCAACGGACTCGTTTTGTCCAACTCAATCTTAAGAAATACGACACTTGCTAACCTTAAGGGCGTAAGCAAGGGTATCTTCATTGATAAGGATCAGGAGACAGCAGTTGCACAGGAATACGTCGGCAAGCTCAGAACGAAGACACCTTCTGTCGAGCAGCTCGTTGGCAATCTCTCAGGCGGTAACCAGCAGAAAGTCCTCCTTGCTAAGTGGATGTTTGCTGATCCGGATGTTCTCATTCTTGACGAACCTACAAGAGGTATCGACGTAGGTGCCAAGTATGAGATCTACTGCATCATCAACGATCTCGCTAAAGCTGGCAAGTCAGTAATCATGATCTCTTCCGAGCTTCCTGAAGTTATCGGAATGAGCGACAGGATCTACATCATGAACCAGGCTAAGATCGTAGGCGAGATGGATGCTGCCGTAGCAACACAGGAAAACATCATGGCTTGCATCGTAGGCGTAAGCGGTGAGAAGAATAGCGCTGACGGCAAAGGAAGTGAGGCATAAATATGGGCGGAAATAAAGTTATAAATTTCTTGCGTAAATACATGATGCTTATCGCTACTGTTATCGTAGTCATCGCGTTCTACTTCATCACAGGCGGTAAGACATTAATCCCGATGAACATCGACAGTTTGATCTCGCAGAACGCATACGTTTTCGTACTCGGAACAGGTATGCTCCTCTGCATCCTTACCGGCGGTAACATCGATCTTTCAGTAGGTTCCGTAATCTGTCTCGCAGGCAGTATCGGTGCCATCATTATGGACAAGAATATACCGTGGCCCGTTGCAGTAGCAGTAATGCTCTTCATCGGTCTCGTAGTCGGTATCTGGCACGGTTTCTGGATCGCATATATAAAGGTTCCTCCTTTCATCGCTACACTCGTAGGCATGCTCGCGTTCAGAGGTCTCGCTAACATCATCATGCAGGGTAAGGATGTTCCTGTTGAGAACAAGTCATTCCTGAACTTCTTCGGCGGCAGCGATTCCTGCTACATCCCTGATTTTCTTGCAAAAGTAGGCAAGCCGATCGTTATCGGAGATACAACTCTTAATAAGACTTGTATGGTTTTCGCAATCCTTCTTGCGATCGGACTCGTTCTTTTCACATTCATCAACCGCGCAAGACTTATCAGCAAGGGCTATAAGGTAGATAACATCATTACGGTCATCGTTAAGACGATCATCATCGCAGCTGTTATCGTATGGTTCGGCTATAAGCTCGCTTGCTACAAGGGTATTCCTACAGCATTCGTCTGGATCGCTCTCGTACTCGGAATCTTTGCTTACATCACAACAAAGACAACATTGGGCAGAAACCTCTATGCTGTCGGCGGCAACGAAAAGGCAACAAGACTTTCCGGTATCGATACCAGAAAGGTTATGTTCAGCGCTTACACACTCATGGGTGTCCTCGCAGGTCTTGCAGGTATCCTCGTAATCGCAAGAGGCCAGAAGGCCAGCCCTACGATCGGTGTAGGTTTCGAAATGGACGCTATCGCAGCATGCTTCATCGGCGGCGCTTCCGCATACGGCGGAACAGGTTCCATCGGCGGTGTTATCATCGGTGCTGCTTTGATGGGTATCATCAACCAGGGCATGTCCATCGCAGACACACCTGTCAACTATCAGAAGGTTGTTAAGGGCATCGTTCTTATCCTCGCAGTTCTCTTCGACGTCATGATGCAGATGAAGAGAAAGGGAGCTAAGAAGGCCAAGAATGTTGCAGCTTCAGAGAAGGGAGGTGCTAACGTATGAATGACTTCAGCATGAAGAATGTTCTCAAAAAGAACGTAATGACAATAGCACTTTTCGGAATTTACGTTTTATTCGTTATCTTAGCGTTTACTCTCAAGAGCACCAACATGCTCGAACCGTCGATCGTAACTTCGCTCATCGAGCAGAACGCTTACGTATTCGTCCTCGGTGCAGGTATGCTCATGTGTATGCTTACCGGTGGTAACATCGACTTGTCCGTTGGTTCAGTCGTTTGCTTCATCGGTGCGATCGTCGGACTTTTCTCCGTCGAAAACAGAATCATCACCTCAAGCTACCCTGTTCCGGTCGTTCTCCTTATCGCTATAGGCGTAGGTGTCGCATACGGTTCACTCCTCGGCTACCTCATCGCTTACGTAAGAATACCTCCGTGGATCGCAACCCTCGCAGGCTACCTCGCTTTCCGTGGTCTCGGTACACAGATTCTTACAAAGGCATCTGAAACAAACGCAATCTCTCTTCCTAACACTGTTGCAGCAGGCGAGTTGTCTGATATCTTCAGCGGAAGACTTTTCGAGACAGACTGGGGCGTAATTAATATTCCCTGCGTTGCGATCGGTGCTTTGGCTGTTGGCGCAATCTTCTTCCTCAACATGAGATCACGCCACGCAAAGGTTATTAAGGGCTACGATGTAGAACCTAAATGGTTCACGATCCTTAAGAGCACCATCATCGGTCTCGTAATCATGTTCTTTGCTTTCGAGTTCGCATATGACGGAGGTCTCCCTATAGTAGTCCTCTGGATCGCAGGCATCCTCATCATCTACGGAATCATCACAGAGAAGACAGTCATCGGCCGTCACTTCATGACAGTCGGCGGCAATGCCGAAGCAGCAAGACTCTCCGGTATCAACAACAAGCGCGTAATGTTCTTCGCTTACCTCAATATGGCGCTCCTCACAGTTATCGCCGCTTTGATCGTAACAGTCAGAACAGGTGCTGCAAACTCCTTTGCAGGTCAGGAATACGAGCTTGATGCTATCGCAGCTTGTATCGTCGGCGGCGTTTCCGCTTACGGTGGTGCAGGAACCATCATGGGAATGGTAGTCGGTGCTACATTGATCGGCGTCATCAACCAGGGCATGTCCCTCGTCGGTGTCGACCAGAACTGGATCAAGATCGTTAAGGGTCTGGTACTCCTCGTTGCCGTTGTATTCGATATCGTTACAAAGGATAAGGCTTCAAAGAAGAAGGCTCCCGTTAAGGTTAAGGCACAGGAAGTTGACGATGCCTTGGCAAAGGCTCAGGCAGATCTCGAAAAGGCTATTGAACAGGCCGCGAATGAAGCCGCTGAGCGCACAGCCTCAACCGCTGACGAAGGAGCAGTTACAACAGATTCTTAATAACCCGTTCTTTCATAATAATGTTTTCCGGTCACCCGAATACCCGGAATGCACTTTACCTCCAGCCGCCGCAAACCCATGCGGCGGTTTTTTGTGGGTGTGGGCGTGTCGGGCGGAAGTGCTTGCGGATCCCGATTGACAAAAAACTGTACGAAAACAGCGCAAACTGTCAATAAAATCGTCAATATGGCCTCTAATTGACGGATTTATTGACGAATTTGGTCATTCCCGTACAGTTTTCTGTGGCGTCAATGAACGTGATGGCTTCCTTCAAGTCAACTTTTTACCTAGCTGATTTTCGATTTCTGCTAGCAAAAAAGCTGGATTTTCGCAAAATCCAACTTTTTACCTAGCTGTTTTTCGATTTTTGCTAGCTGAAAAGTTGACTCTCCGCCGACGTCCAAAAATACGGCAACCAATACGGCTATAGCCGTATCAGGAGCCACATTTTGGCCCGAAAACAGCAGAAAATACGGCATTCAATACGGCTACTGCCATATCGTTTGCCGTATTTGGAGGCTATTTTGACAGAAAATACGGCATTCAATACGGCTGCCGCCATATCGTTTGCCGTATTTGGAGGCTATTTTGACAGAAAATACGGCATTCAATACGGCTGCTGCCATATCAGTTGCCGTATTCACCGGGCTATTCCGCACTCTTACGCCGCGCGGAGACAAAAACAAAATCTTACAACCACTGCAACATTTTTAAATCCACATCTGTTATAAAAGTATATTGGAAATTCTAGGGGAGGATAACTATGCTTAAAAACAGACTGATATCGGCGTTGCTTATAGCATCGCTTATTGCGGGCGTTACTGCCTGCAGCACGGATTCTGCTAATGATAACGGCGGAGACGAGTCCAAAAATACGGTAATTGAACAGAATGAGCCGGGCGATGAAGATGATGATATAAAGGACGGTACCGGCGACACTGATGCAGGCACTTCTGACGAAGACACTGCCGGCACCACCGAAGAAACCACCGCCGAAACCTCCGGCACCACCACAAGCACCAAAACAACAAAAGCTAAGAAGCTTGCAGTACCTGAAGCCGGCGAGGACTACATCCTTTTCTCTTACGAGTACGGAAATATGGCATGGGGATACCAGTCGGTGAAAATGCTGTTCCTTAATAACGGCGATGTCTATACTTTCGAGAACGATCCGGGAACGGCAATCGATAAGAACGGCAGGGATCTCGCGGTACAGTATCTGAAGGCGTATGCGGAGCCGGCGACTCACATAAGCACAAATAAACTGAAGGATCTTTACGACATCTGCAAAAAGATCGATCCCGATGTTAAGACCGAAGAAAAGAGCACCGCCAAAGACATGGGCTCTTACATGTTTAAGTTCTACGATCCGGAGACGAATCAGGAGATCCTTATCTTAATGACCGGCGATGTGACCATGACGACCGACGACAAGAATCTTAAGGCGGCCCAGAAAAAGGCGGAAAGCTTAGTCCGTAAGCAGGGCGCGATAAATGAAGATTTTTACTTGTCACTGAATACGAGCATTGTAAACGTTCCTTACGGAGGCAAGGACCTTATCGGCCGGAACATGTCTTTTGACAGCTACGACAAGCTCCTGGCGTTCTGCAATAAGAACGGCATCGAAGTCGAAAAGTATCTGACCGATGAAATGAAGAAATCTTACGGGCAGGCCAAGTACTTCATTTTGCAGGTCTACGATACGAACCTGATGGTTGACGGGTATCTTCTCATAGATGACAAGGTATTGAAGTTCCTGCCGTCGCTCGCGGATTATGAATACAATCCGGCCTTTGAAGGCAAGGTGACCGTTGCGATCATGCGGTTCGACAAGCTCGATAAATATGAACTCGTGAACGAAAACGGGACGCCGTGGAAGTAAAACGGCGCTGTGAAAAACGGCACCCCATAAAAACAAACGGCACACCAAGGAAACAGCGCCAGCGCCTCTAAACGGCGCAAAACTGAAGCATTAACACAAAATTAATAGAAAAATGCGGTTTAGATAGTATAATAAGCAAGTCAAAATATTTTTACGGTATCGTGCGTAAGGGACACAAAATGCCGAAAAGACATGGGCGGAGAGCCCGGCGGAACGCCGTCGGAGGACCCAAAGATAACATGTTCCAATGCACAGGAATGAGAGGTTTTTATGGCTGAACAACTCGTAATGAACATCAATGTTGATGAGCTGGCCAGATCAGGCGCCATCATTAACAAAATCAGGACTTACTACAACTCCAAGATCGTAGGTCAGTCACAGCTCGGAGTATCGCTCCTTGTTTCCATGATCGCCAATGGTCATATCCTTTTGGAGTCTGTTCCGGGTCTTGCAAAGACTACTGCAGCGAAGGTCATGACTGAAGCTGTAGGCGGATCTTTTTCGAGAGTTCAGTGTACACCTGACCTTCTGCCTTCCGACATCATCGGTACGCAGACATTCAACATGACAAATAACACGTTCGAGACAAAGATCGGACCTGTTTATGCCAACTTCCTTCTCCTGGACGAGATCAACCGTTCATCTGCAAAGACACAGTCTGCGATGCTCGAAGCCATGCAGGAGAGATCAATCAGTATCGGTGGCCAGACATATAAGCTCCCGCCGGTTTTCATCGTTATCGCTACACAGAACCCTATCGAGCAGGAAGGTACTTACGAGCTTTCCGAAGCGCAGCAGGACAGATTCCTTTTGAAGGAGATCATCACATATCCTAATACCAATGAAGAAGTCGAGATCCTGAACAGGATCGAGAGCGATGTCTTCAGAGGCACAAACGCTGTTGCTACTATCGAAGATATCGAGTTCTTACAGGACCTCTGCAAGAGAGTTTATATCTCACCTGCTATCAAGAAGTACATCGTTGATATCGTTCAGGCAACGAGAGATCCGAAGAGATACATTTCCGCTAACCTGGCAGACTATGTTGCAATGGGTTCTTCCACACGTGCAGCCATCGCGTTCATGGAAGTTTCCAAGGCCGTTGCGCTCATCCAGGGCAGGGCTTATGTTACACCCGACGACGTTAAGGCAATGCGCCACGAAGTAATGCGTCACAGGATCATGCTTAACTTCGCTGCAATCGCAGACGGCGTTAAGGAAGAATCCATCATCGATGCTATTGTCGGAGCAATCGTTACTCCATGAATCTAGACTACGTCTCGAAAATAAAGTTCGGGCTTAAGCGCTATAAGACGATAGCTACGGACAAGGCAACGAGCAGAGTTCTCGACGGTTCATACAATTCTATCTACAAGGGTAGAAGTATGAATTTCGATGAGCTCCGTGAGTACGTGCCCGGAGATGATATCAAGGACATCGACTGGAAGGCAACTTCCAGATCCCAGAAGGTCCTCATCAGGCAGTACATCGCCGAGAAGAGACACAACATCATGCTGGTAATGGATGCCAACAGGAGAATGCTCGCAGAGACCAAGACCGGCGAACAGAAGGGCGAGGTAGCTCTCATGTCCGGCGGCACATTGGCTTACATGGTTACCGACAACGGCGACTATGTATCCGGCCTCTACTATCACGACGAAAAGATGGAGAGATCCCCTTTTAAGACAGGATTTTTGAATCTCGAATTCCTGCTCGAGGGCTATGCCAAGTGCCTTACGCCCACGAACAAGTCTGATTTAAACGGCATCCTCAGATATATAATGCACAACATCAAAAGGCGCATGATCGTTGTCATGGTCACGGATACAGAAGGCATCTTAAACCTTCAGGATAATCTCTTAGGTCAGATCACGATGGTCCATGACGTGCTCCTCATAAATGTCAGCGACGCGGATATTTTCGGAAAGAAAGTCTATAATGTCGACGACGCAGGCTACATCCCGCCGTTCATTTCGCAGAGCAAGGCCATCCAGAAGCAGCAGAAGAAGCTTCAGGAGGACAGGCAGAAGGTAGCTATCGCTAAACTTAACAGATACGGAATCCCGTGGGTCGAGGTCGATACCGCAAACAGGGTCGACGGCAAGATCGCGGAATTATTAGAGAAGAATAAGACGGTGAACTGATATATGCCAACGACGGTAAATTTGAGAAGATTATTTGATTTCTCTACGCTTCCGATAGTCATTACGGCAGCCGTTCTTGCAGCGCTCACCGTAGCGATCGTGCTTTTCCTCATATACAACCTCTTGAAGGATGTTAAGAAGAAGGAAAAGCCGGTGGAACAGCCTATAGAGCAGCCTGTTTTCGTTAAGCAGGATATCGGAAAGCTCAAGACAGAGTACATCAATAAGCTTGCTCTTATCGAGAACAAATATAACGAAGATCCCACAAAGATCAGGCCTGCTTACGAGGGCATGAGTAAAGTGGTAAGAGAGTTTGTTTATAAAGCAACAGGAACCGAAGTTGATAAGTTTACATTGGCCGAGATCAGCAGGACCGAATATGCGGGCCTCGCAAAGCTCATCGGCGAATACTATCAGCCGGAGTTCGACCAGATATCCGAAGGTGACGTTAAGGCTTCTTTGGAGAAAACAAGGAGATTGGTAGCTGAATGGAATTAAAGAGTCCTATAGCTTTATATATCTGCGCAGGCGTCGCACTGGTCTGCCTTATCACAGTCTTCATCACGATAGGGATGAAGAAAAAGTATAAGGGCGGCAAAAAAGCATATCTGCCTGAATACCTGAGAAAAGAATCCGTTTATAAGACGAGGCTCTTCTGGTACAGGATACTTAAGTATGTCCTGATCTTCCTCATCATCACGAGCATCCTTTTGTCAGGCTTCCTTATGGCGCGCCCTTTCAGAACTGAATCCAAGCAGCTCGCAAACTATAACAGGGACATCATCCTCTGCTTAGACATTTCGAGCTCGGTAGATAACCTCAATGCAACGCTTATCGACAAGCTCATTGAGGTCGTTCAGGAATTGAACGGCGAGAGATTCGGCGTCGTTATCTTCAACACGTCGCCTTGCCTTCTCTGCCCGCTTACCAATGATTACCAGTACATCTGCAGAGAGCTCGAAAAATTAAGAGACTACCTGTCGATGAGACTCGACGTTACAAACGGCAGACTGATCCCTCCTCCGAATTATCAGGAGGCTTCCGAATATCTCGAAAACGGTACGCTCGTCGGCTGGCCTGACAGAGGATCTTCCATCATCGGCGAAGGTCTGGCTGGCGCTGTCCTTGATTTCTACGATGTTGAGGAAAAGCCTGACCGCACGAGGATCATCATTTTCACGAGCGACAACGATAATGCCATCAGAGACGGCGAGGAAGAAATCGTAACTCTTCCTGAAGCCGGCGAATGGGCAAAGGAAAGAGGCATCACGGTTTTCGGAATCGGTACGGAAATGATGGAAGATGCTGACCGCCAGATGATGAAGTCCACCGTCGAGAACACGGGCGGAACATTCTGGTACGGTGAAGACAAAGATGTTGTTTCCGATATCGTTTCAAACCTTAAAAAACAAATGGCTACATTGGATGACACCCAGTATGAGATCATCGAAAACGAGCTCCCGGAGAAGCCCTTCTGCTTCCTGCTCTTATCGATCTCACTCATGCTGCTCTGTGCATTCGTCCTGAAAGTGTGATCAAATGGACCAGATTACGTTTCATCCGATAATTCCCATTTGGTTAATGGCCATCATCTGCGTAGCGCTCCTCGTAATAAAGAGGAGGGGCGTAATGCCTTATGTCCGTCAGATACTTATAGTGCTGATCCTTTTCGCGATCAACTTAAGACCGATGTACATCTCTGACGAGGTCAAAGTAATAAGGCAGAAGCTCAACTGCTACTGCATCATCGTTCTGGACGACACCCTCTCCATGAACGCGGAAGACGTTCCCGGCTTCGAAGAAGACCGTCCCCGCACACGTATGGACAGGGCGAAAGAAGACATCGAATACATCCAGAAGAATCTGGTCGGTGCCAAGTTCTGCATCATCGATTTCAATAACGACGTTAACCTCATCTGCCCGTTCACGGACGACAACAAATACATCAAGGATTCAGTCGATGCGATAAAGCCCATCGTTGACTATCACGCAACAGGTACGAACATCAACTGCTGCAAGAAGCTCTTAGGCCAGATGATCAACGACGCCAAGCTCTTAAACGACGGTCACGTTGTAGTATTCTTCCTTTCCGACGGCGAAAACACCGACGACCACAGACTCGATAATTTCTCCGACATCGCACAGGGTATCGAAGGCGGCGCCATCATGGGCTACGGCACAACAAAGGGCGGCCAGATGCAATACTACGACGAGCTCCACGATGAGTGGGTCCTCGTACAGGATAAGAGAGACTATCCTTATGAGCCGGCAATTTCCAAGATCGACGAAAAGAACCTCAAGTCACTTTCACTGGATCTCGGTATCGAATATGTCCACATGGACGATCCCGAAGATCTTGACGGCACTATCGAAAACATAATGAAGCTTCTCGATGCTGAGACAGAAGAGACAACAGAGTACGGATATGCAGACATTTACTATTGGTTCGTTATCCCGCTCGCAGCTCTTGTTGCTTATGAATTCATAAGCGTAAAGAGGAGGGCGTAAGATATGCGTAACGGTCTGTTAAAGAAAATCGCGATCGCAGTCTGGATCGTAACAGCTCTCTTCCTCGCAATCCTCGTTGTCAATTACTATGGCAACAGAAGACTTATCGAGAGATACGGCGAAGGCATCTACCAGCAGAACGAGCTCGGATTCTTAGGCTTCACACAGCCTTATATCAACCACTTCAACAGAGGTAACATCTTCTTCCAGTTGGGTGACTACACAAAGGCTAAGCAGGAATACCAGTCCGCATTGAACCTCAAGCCCGAAGATCCCTACGACTGCAAGGTCAGAGTAAACTATGCCCTCGCATACGTTAAGCCCATCGATCCCGACAAGATCACTGAGGACAACTACGAGGACGTAATCGAGATCTGCGAGACAGCAAAGTCCATCCTCTCCGAGAAGGGCTGTGCGACCGAGAATAACGACGGTCACTACTATGCTGCCCAGAAGCTCTATAACGAGATCAATGCATTCATTGAATCTCTGAAGAACCAGTTCGAAAATGAGCCGACACCTACACCGTCGCCTACTCCTTCTCCTTCACCTGAGCAAGAAGACGGTGCTTCACCTACGCCCACTCCGACATCAAAGCCGGACGGCGATGCTACAGAAACACCTACACCGACACCCAGTCCTTCACCTGCACCTGATGAAGGAACACCTACGCCTACACCTACGCCGAGCGGCCAACCCGAACCTACACCCGGCGGAGAAACACCTACACCGATGCCCAGTGGTGATACTCCTACACCTACACCTGGCGGCGAAGGAACAAATACACCTACTCCTACACCTGGCGGCGAGGGTACAGGAACACCCACACCTACACCTGGCGGCGAGGGCACAGGAACGCCCACACCTACACCAGGCGGTGAAGGCCAGGGAACACCTACGCCTACTCCGGGCGACGACGGCGGCAACCAGCCTGACGGCGGCAACGGTCAGCCTGAACCTACAAAGTCTCCTGTCGACAGGATCCGTGAGATCCAGAACAGGGGTAACCAGGAGCGTACCGGCGGTGGCGGCGGCACGGGTAATGGCAACAACGACTACAACTACGGCGATTCCGCAAGCTGGTAATATTTCTTGTAAAAGAGGTGTCTTTTGATGTTTAAAGAAAGACCGGCAATAAAGGTTTTAGACGGCATATTCATAACCGGCGCATGCCTTTCCACGTTCCTATATCAGTTCAGCTACTGGTTCATTGCGTTGACCGTAGTCTTAACCATACTGGGATTCCTGTTTCCGGGCTTTTTTGCTTCAGGTATTGCCGGCTTCAGGCTTAAGACATGCTCCTACGGCAATACGATCCTTTCCGTATTCCCGTTCACTCTGCTCGTCGTTATCCCGCCGTTTATAGTGTCGCTGTTCTTCCACGAGCAGCTGGGCTGGCCTGCGATAATCACATATGCGTGCGTCACGTTCGGCATCTTAAACCTGTATTTCTGGGTCGGCATCATACTCGTTTACCTGACTTCAAAGCAGATCGGCATCAGGATGAGGCTTTTGGGCCTTTTCTGCGGCATGATCCCCATCGCCAATCTTTTCGTGCTCTCGATAATATTCAAGATTGCAGGAAGAGAAGTCCGCGAAGAGAGCGAGCGTTACTGGAGAAATGAAGAGAGAAAGGCCCTGCAGGTCTGCAAGACAAAGTACCCGATCCTCATGGTCCACGGCGTTTTCTTCAGAGACTCAGAGCACTTGAATTACTGGGGCCGCGTCCCCGCCGAACTCATCAAGAACGGCGCGACGATATACTACGGCGGTCAGGAATCAGCCGGCGACGTCCACACTTGCGCCATGCAGCTCAAGAAAGCTATCGTTAAGTGTCTGGAAGAGACCGGCGCCGAAAAGGTTAACATCATAGCTCACAGTAAGGGCGGCCTTGATTCACGCTACTGCGTTTCCATGCTCGGCATGGCGCCTTATGTAGCTTCACTTACGACCATTAACACGCCTCACCACGGCTGCGAATTCGCCGAGTACCTGATGAACAAGGCTCCCGAAAAGCTTCGCAATACTGTCGCAGCCGCATACAACAAGGGCGCGAGACTTGCAGGTGACACCAACCCTGACTTCATCAAGGCTGTTACCGATCTGACAAAAGCAGGCGTTGAGCAGCTCAACAAAGAGATGGAGCCGATGGCATACCAGTTCGACGGCATCTTCACCCAGAGCTTCGGCTCTAAATTGAACCACGCCGTAAACGGCAGGTTTCCTTTGAATATGAGTTATCACTTCGTCAAGCATTTCGACGGCTACAACGACGGACTTGTCGGCGAGGAATCCTTCAAGTGGGGTTCTAACTATCAGTTCCTCACCAACCGAGGCCTCCGCGGCATCTCACATGCCGATATGATCGACCTTAACCGCGAAAACATCGACGGCTTCGACATCAGAGAGTTCTATGTAAATGTCGTTAAGGGGCTGAAGGAAAGAGGACTGTAAGAGTTATTAATACAAATTTAATTCGACTCACCATAAATGAAAAAGGCGCTCACCAGTGGAGCGCCTTTTCATATCTTATCGACCGGGTATTATTGCAAATTAAACCGGTTACTGCTCTTTGTCAGCGAGCTCAGCAATAGTGTACTGCTCGAAAAACGTTTTCATCGTGGCGGAAAAGTCTTTCCACATCGGGAGCGTGACGCATGAGCTTTCGCGGTCGCACTTGGGAGCGGCAGGGTCCATGCAGGCGACGACGTAGAAATCGTTCTCGGTGACGGAGATGATGTCCCAGGCGGTGATTTCTTTTGCATCGCGGGAGAGCTTGTAGCCGCCGTTCTTGCCGCGGAGGCCCTTAACCAGGCCTTCTTTGACGAGCATCTTAATGATCGACTCGAGATATTTCTCGGACAGGTGCTGCCTTTCGGCGATGCCGCTTAATGTTACATAAGAGTCCTTGCCGTATTTTGCGATATCAATCATTACGCGGAGAGCGTAGCGTCCTTTTGTTGATACGACCATGAGAAAACCTCCAAGAAGGTTGGATTTACAAACCTATTATACAAGAAGGATTAACAAGTTTCAGAACACATTTTCTGACAAGTGCGAAAAAAGTGTCTTTTGGCAATAAAAAAGCGGTTTTAACAATGTTAAACCGCTTTGTTTGTTGGTTTTGACTGGTGTTCGGCGCTTGGGAGACCCTGGTCGGAAATCCTGGAAAACGAGCCTCAAAACTACTCAATCGATCCCTTTTATCTCGCCGCTGTCCTTAAACTTCGCCCATGAGAGTGAACCTTTGTAGGCGAACTCGCCCCAGATCTCGCGCATCTTTTCGCCGACGCGCTGGGAGACAGGATCGTCGATACTGATGTAGGCATTGGACTTGCCGAAAAGCAAAGGAAGCTCGCATGCATGGCAGCATCCGGACTGCGCCTTGATCATGTTGGGTGTCTGATAGCGGTATTCGTATACCCAGGAAGCGCCTATAATGTTCTTCGCGATGTCGTGCGCGGGCTCTCTGTAGAACTTGGCGGTAAAGTCGTCTGACATGAAGCGGTGGGCGCCTTTGCCGGGTCTGAACTTGAATTTGAACCAGTAGGCGGCCAAAGGGAGTGCCACGTTAGGGATGTTCTTTATGAAGAGGTCGCCTTCCTGGCTGGTCGTGCCGATCAGGACGGGCTTCGAAAAGCGCTTGGCCATCTCGCCGGGCTTTTCGGGAATGGTGACGCCGTCGATAACGGGTGAGAAGCAGCAGTTGGAATTGCCTTCGCGCAAGACGAGTTTTTTGAGCAGCCGGTTTGCCTCGTGGACCTTATCGATGGAAATGTCCTTGAGGCGGTCTAATTCGGAGGGACTGACGCCCAAAAAGTTCAGATATTTGTAGGTGAGGCGCTGGCTCTGTTTTTCGGTCCAGAAAGAATCGACACAGGCAGACTGGATGATCGCTTTGTCGAACAGCTTCGACGTTTTAGGGTCGCCCATCAGCACCAGCATGCACGCAGCACCGGCACTCTGTCCGAAGATCGTTATGTTATCGGCATTTCCGCCGAAACGGTGGATGTTGTTTCTGACGAATTTCAGTGCCAGGATCTGATCGAAAAGACCGTTGTTCTGATCGAATTTTTTGTTCAGGAAATGAAGGTTCAAAAAGCCTTCCAGATTGAGGCGGTAATTGAAATTGACGCAGACCGTTTTTGTCTCGCGTGCAAACCTTGCCATGTCGTAGGAGAGCTCGTCGGAGTCCTCTCTCATGCGGCCGACGCCGCCGTTGGCATAAGATCCGCCGTAGAACCAGACCATTACCGGTGCGCCGGGTTCCAGATTTTCAGGAACGAAAACGTTTAAGTACAGACAGTCCCTGCCGTCAAGTTCGATAGTAGAGCGCCCGGTGCCCTGAACAGGGCTTATAGGGCCTTTGACGACATCCAGAATGCCGTTCCAGGGTTCAGGCGGGACAGGATGCTTAAACGCCAGGTCGCCCACCGGAGGCGCTGCGTAGGGGATGCCGAGATATTCCTGACACCCGTCCTTGACGATGCCCCTGACAAGACCATATTCGGTTGCGACTGTCTTTGCGTATTTCATAAAGAAATTTTAACATGTCGGAGTTGTGGGGTGCAACGGGAACTAAGGTTCTGCTCGATCTGTTCGGCATTTGTTCGGCATGGCCGAACAGATGTAGTAACAAAATCGGTTTTTCGGCCCGGATAACAGAAATCAGCGGACCTTCACCACAACCAACTCAGGATAGTTGTTGATTCGTACGGGCAGGATGCTGTTGCCCAAACCTCTGGAGATGACGAGCTGCATGCCGTCCATGTTGTTCATTCCCTGATACAGCTTGGGGAAAAATTCGAACTCGGGCGATATACAGCCGCCGGCACCCGGGATGATGATCTGGCCGCCGTGGTAGTGTCCGGTTAAGGCCAGGTCGGCGCCGAGATTCTTGTAAAGCGGGTAATACTGCGGTTCGTGCGCGAGCATGATCACGGGCTTAGAATCATTGAAAGGCGGATAAGCGACAAACGAATCAAGCGAAGAATCGCCGATGCCTGCCAAAATGTAAGAGCCCATATCAATATAAGTGTCGTCCAGGAAAATAACGCCCAGAGAGCGCATCTTCTCATAGAACTGATCCATCCTGGAGCCGATCCAGACCTCGTGGTTGCCCGTGATGTAGTAAACGGGGCAGATTTTTACGGCGCCTTCGATGAAGTCTTCGGCAATCGCAAAATTGGTGTGTGTCTTATCAACGATATCGCCCGTGATGACGATCAAGTCAGGGTCAGCTTTTTCGATCTGCTTAAGAAGAGCGGACTGCTTGATCCCGAAAAACTGGTTATGGAGGTCAGATACCTGAACGATGGTGAGTTCAGAAGAGAGGCCGAGATCAACCTCGTAATCGGATGTTACGAGATGGTAGTTCTGGTAAAGGCAGATGACGCAGATGATTATCTCTAAGACCATCAGGACCGGAACCACGAAAAACTTGGGCTTCAGGGTCTTGTGGTGGAAGAATCTCATGCCAATAAATGCACCGATCGAGCCGCCGATCCAGGCCCAGAAGAGGAGGGTCTTTTCGGGCACGCGGCGCTTGTTCTTTTTCGCGCACGACTTATCGTAGCCATACAGGATGAAGGCAACGAGATTAACTAAAATGAGCCAGTAAACGAGTATCATGATTGGATTATATCAGATGCCCTTCTTTTGCAGGAACTTCATGAAGGCGCCCAGACCTTCGACAAGGTCATCGTATGTCTCATCGAAATTGTCGGTGTACCAGGGATCTGCGATGCTGCGGCTCGAACCCGCAAAGGTCAGAAGCTGGTAGATCTTGCCGTCCGGATCGCCTCCTGCAAGGCGCGTCATGTTCGAAATGTTATATGAATCCATGCCGATCAGGTAATCGTAGTGCTCGTAATCGGCGCGTGTCATCTGGCGCGCGTGGTGGGGGATCACGGGAATTCCGACGGAGCGGAGCTTGCCGACAGTTCCGTAGTGCGGACCGTTGCCGATCTCCTCACGGCTCGTTGCGGCAGAGTCGATCTCAAAACGGCTCGAAAGCCCCATTTTATTGACCATATCCTGGAACATGGACTGCGCCATTGTGGAACGGCAGATGTTGCCGTGACATACAAATAGAACTTTGATCATTTATGTAAAACCCCGTTAATGTTGAATTTAACGGGGATATTATAGCAAAATGTTGTATTGCATTTTTTGTTTCTATACCAAGGGTAGCCTTGGCACGGATAATAAACAGATTTCTGCTCCAACACGTTCATTATACCAAGACGCTATTGCCTTATCTGTACTATAATGATTCTTGTCATTTATTTATTTTTCTACACCATTGCTGACGGGGGACAGCGCATAATGAGCAACTGGTATACTGCGGATACTCATTTCGGCTCGGATTCAAAAGAGGTCCTGGTTCGTGATAACCGTCCGTTCAAGGATATTAATGAGTATACAAAAGAGCAGGTAAGGATCTGGAACGAACAGGCATCTTCGGATGACACCATATACGTCATCGGAGATTTCTGTAACTGCTTTCCTAAGCTTGAAAACGATTTCAGGAGCGGTCTTGCCGTATCAAAGCAGATAAATGCGCACATCATCCTCATTATCGGAAACAATGAGCAGCGTGCCATCGACGTATATTTTGACGGTTCTTTTGAAAAGTTCCGCGAATACTGCCTGAATGATCCCTCATGCAAATTCGATGACGTAAAGCAGAATGACTATGTCGATATAAAGGGTGAGAAGTTCTTCCTGACGCATAAGCCTACTGACCACGCTAAAGACTGTCAGACCCTGTTCGGCCACACGCACAGATACGGCGGGCTATGGAAGCCTTTCGGATTTAATGTCGGCGTTGACTTGAACCACTTCAGACTGTTCAGTGATGACGACATAATGTTTATGCTCGGCAAAAAGAAGAAATACTGGGACGAGGACATGGCGATCAACAGTTAAGAATAAAGCCTTCCGAATGATCGGAAGGCTTTTTGTCGTAAATGGATATCTAATAGAATGACTGTTAGTCCAGCGGGCGCATCGTGGGAAACTTGACCCCGAAAACCGAATTATGTACGCCTCCCTCGGATAACTTCCGAGTATATGATATTTTCACCCCAGTGTTATTGCAGTATCTTCCGCCTGCCCACTATATCTTTCGGGGCAACAGATGTAAGAAAAGATGTAAGGGATGTAAGATGAACAATAAAACCCATTATTCATAGCCATAGATGTAAGTTTAGATGTAAGAGATGTAAGGCGGTTATGAGATATCATCGATCATGCTCGGTGTACTGTCAGTCAACGGTTCTAATGCTGAATTCATATACTTTTCGAATGGCTTGATTTGAATGCGCTTGAAATCATCTGTTGGATCGATATATGTATCCATTGTTGTCTGGATTTCGGAATGTCCCATCTGTGCCTGTATGAATTTTACTGACACCCCAGCCTCTAAGAGACGTGTTGCGTACGTGTGTCTGAGAACGTGGCAAGAAAAATGAGGCAACAGATCATCCGGATCATAAACCTCATCTAGTTTGACAATATCATTGTAGTCATTGACGATCATATGAATAACCTTATTAAGTGCTCTATGGTTCTGAACATGACCATACTGATTAATGAAGACGAAGTCGCTGTATCCATCTATAACATCAATACTCTTAAGTTTTAGGAAATCTTGAAACTTCTTTTCTAAAAGGAAAGCCTCCTTGACTGTATCCGTGATAATGACTTTGCGCACACTATTCACAGTTTTAGGTGTGCTGATAGAGTAGTAGCAGCCTTTCCCGTCTCGGTGATTAAAATACACAAGGTTGTGATTCACACTTAAATATCCGGCCTGAAGATTTATGTCTTCCCATCGCAACCCGGTTAACTCTCCGACTCTCAGACCGGTGTTTGCCATAATGAAGAAAACCGGATACATATACCAATACCTGTTATCCTTACGTACAAACTTCAAGAAGTTGACTTCTTGTTTTAAAGTAAGAGCATTCTTTTTGGTTTTCTTCCAATTACCATATGTCAGTTTCAATTCTTTCAGCATGTTGTCACATGGATTCTTTCTTAAATAATCATCATCGACCGCAAATTGAAAGACCTGTCGAAGAACAGTATGGACATTTTCAACCGTAGAAATAGCAATTCCTTTATCATCTAATAGCCTAAGATAAAACGCTCGTATATCTGACCGCTTCATCAAAATTACACGCTTTTTCCCAATATCTGGTCGAATAAGTGAATTAAATATCTGAATGTATCCGGAGTGAGTACTTGGTTTAATGCCTCTTTTTAGCTTTATCCATGTCTCAAATACTTTCTCAACGGTTAGATCAGATGGAGCATCTCGTAACCCTTCCAATCTGTTGAGCTGCAGTTTTTGTTCTTTGAGTCTGAGAGCATCAAGATCCTTAGCATATACGCTTTTCCTTTTACCAAATGTATCAGTCCATCGATATACATAGGAGCCGTTTTTCCGTTGATGCTCCCCAACATGTAGAACACGATGCATATTATCGTACCGTTTTTTGTAGTACATACTCATTTCCTCCGGCTAAAGCTATATAGTTGTAGCGTTTTCAAGAAATTCATCCAGTTTTTTGCGTTTAAACATTCTTCGGTTGCCTACGAAAATGACTAGATCACAGTCGCGTTTCGATGTCAGGCTCCTGAGTCTGTTCATTCCAATACCCGTATAGTCAGATGCTTCGTTTATTGTGAGAAGGGATCTTTCCCAAATGGGAACCTCTCGTTGCTTGCTCCTGTGCATAATCCAGACCTCCTTTTATGACGCGTTGATAAATGAATCTTCAAGACCCTCGAGGGACTTTTGAACCATATCTTTAGTACAGTCGGTATATGTGTTGAGAGTGGTTGAAATATCTTCGTGTCCTAACCATTGCTGCAGCACTTTCACATTAATGCCAGCCTCCACACATCGTGTAGTGAAAGTGTGTCTGAGCGAGTGACAAGAGAAATGAGGAAGCAAGACTTCAGGTGAAGGGTTTGCCTCAAACTGCTCATCGTTACAGTCTCTTGTAATTCTTCTGAGTGCTTTGTTAAGAGTTCCCTGGTGAAGAGTCAATCCATCTTTGTTAAGGAATATGAAGTCAGTACAGCCATCGATAATGGTATTGCAGGTTAATCCCACGGATTCTAAATATTCCTTTTGCATTAAAAATGCTTCTTTGACAAAACCCATCATTGGGACTTCTCTGATACTTGCCCTTGTCTTAGGTGTATGACATTCGAAATAGCAGCCTTTTTTATAGGCTTCATCACGATGGCAGAAATATACGAGATTATGATTAACATCTATTATCTCGTTTTCCAAATCAATATCGCACCAACGAAGCCCGGTAATCTCACCAACTCTGAGACCGGAACCAACCATGATCGCGAAGATGGGATACCAATGTCTGTAGACTGGTGTCTCCTTAAGATAGTCTAGGAAAAGGTTCTGCTCGTCTTTTGTAAGACCACGCCTCTTTTCTGTCTTGAAAGAGTGAGCTTTCTTAATCTCTTTCAAAACATTATCGCTGGGGTTAGCGGAAATATAGCCATCATCAATTGCCATATCAAACAACTGATGAAGAACAGACTGCACGCTTTCCATGGTAGAAGGAGATAAACCTCTTTCATCCGCAAGAGTGTTATAGAAACGTCGAACATCAGTTTTCTTGATTACATCAATCTTCATCTTTCCGATGCTGTCTTTAACATACATCTCATAGGAATACTTATAATTCTCGAAAGTATTCAACTTAAGACCACGCTTGACTTCGGTCCAGGTATCATAAATGTCGTTAAGTGTCTTATACCGTCCGGCAGGGTTAAGGCCGTTAACAGTTTTCTTGGTGATGTCTTTTTCCTTTATGCGTAATTCTTCAAGAGTCTTTCCATAAATGTAATGACGCTTGCCATTACGATCGTACCAACTGAATGAGTATGTTCCGTTGGGACGCTGGAGCTCTCCGGTCTTAAGCACCGCTCTTTTATTGTCTTTTCTTCTGGTACTTGCCATAATGTCACCTCTTTCTCATATAGAATGTTTCTTATTAAGGTATTCTTCGAACAATTGTCGATTGATCAGCCTTTCTTGGTCTAAATAGACAACGAACTTGCAATTGCGAGTGTCAGTAAGCTGATTAATCTTGTGTTTTCCAATGTTGAAGTATGCTGCTGCTTCATCCAATGTCAGGATTTGCTTTTCACATATAGGAATCTCGTGTGTTTTCGGAATGTACATTGATTCACCTCTCATACAGAGTAAATACCATCAAGGTATTCTTCGAATAAACGTCGCTTGATAAGTCTTCGTTCACCAACGAACAGAACGAATCTGCAGTTTGGCTCATTACTAAGTTCGCGCAACTTATCTTTGCCAATATTGAAATAGGCCGCAGCTTCGTTAAGCGTAAGATTGGCTTTCTTTTCTATCGGGATCTGATATTTATCTCTCTTATACATGTTTTCCTCGCTTTCCTTGGTCTCCCTTGCCTAACAGCAGATTGCATGTAATCTGCCGTTAGGGTATCAGGGGAACAGAGAGTTGTTAAATGTGCGATTTTTGCAATCGCAGTTACTAGATCGAGTACATACCCTCAAGGTATTCTTCCAACAAATGTCTCTTTATAAGCCGCTTTTCTCCTACAAAAAGGACAAAGTTGCAATCAGGAGAATCACTTATCTTACGTATGGTATCTTTGCCGATATTGAAGTAAGCAGCAGCTTCATCAACAGTAAGACAAGCTTTCTCATAAATGGGAACCACAGGTCTTTCTTTTCTTTCCATATGCTCACCTCGACAATAATCCGACTACTGCATAGTCAAATCCTGGCCGATAGTTACATAAGTCACACTGACCGGAATCGCCACCGATACGGATTACACTAAATCCTCTGTTGCGATAGACATTGCGACAAACTGAGCAAAGGCACATTACATCGCGCTCATCATATACCGACGAAGGATTCAGCCGATTCTTCATATCGAGGACCTTACGTAATCCTCGATCGATACGGTTTATCACTTCTTCGTCATCGATATG
>JAEEGJ010009957.1_pt1 | contig 25080 bp, 16 predicted proteins | sample 8958761 | NCBI WGS metagenome assembly JAEEGJ01 (sample SAMN16246546, study PRJNA631951) | gut metagenome | biome: gut microbiome; feature: rumen; material: RS-attached | host: Bos | place: Iran: Karaj | collected 2018-10 | reverse complement strand
CAGAGAATGTTCCTGGTCTTGAGGGAACTGGTGCCAACGACCTGCAGGCTAATGTCTCCGTACTGGGAGGTCTGCTCGCCGAGATTATCTTTACCTGTGTATTCGTACTCGTTGTGCTTGGTGCTACAGCTAAGACAAATGGTGCTACCAACAACTTCGCTGGTCTGGCTATTGGTCTGTCGCTCATCCTCGTTCACCTCGTATGTATCCGTTACACTGGTACATCTGTCAACCCCGCCCGCTCTTTGGCTCCTGCCATCTTCCAAGGTGGAACGGCTCTTGCCAACCTCTGGATTTTCATCGTAGGTCCGTTCGTAGGTGGCGCTTGTGCTGCTGGTATCTGGAAACTGATTGATACCGATGAGAAGTAATAACGCTCAAAACGGCACCAACCAATACTTGGTGCCGTTTATACTCATTACCACCCTCTTTTTCCTCTGGGGTTTCGCCAGAGCCATCCTCGATGTGCTTAACAAGCACTTCCAGAACGAGATGCACATCTCCATCACCGAGTCGTCGATGATCCAGGTGACCACCTATCTCGGCTACTTCCTGATGGCTATTCCTGCTGGACTCTTCATCAACCGCTTCGGCTATCGTCGGGGTGTAGTCTTCGGACTGTTGCTCTTCGGCATCGGCTCGCTGCTCTTCGTACCCTGTACTGAGGCCGGCACCCTCAGCGCCTTCCTCTTTGCGCTGTTCATCATCAGCGTCGGACTCGTCTTCCTCGAGACGGCAGCTAATCCTTATGTCACTGAGCTGGGTCCCAAGGAGACCGCTTCGAGCCGTCTCAACCTCTCGCAGTCGTTCAATGGCCTGGGTTGCCTCTTCGCCACTTTTGCCGTTGGTCAGTTCCTTTTCAGTGGCGAGGGTGCCAGCGTGGCCGTTCCTTATGTCATCCTGGGCATCGTGGTGCTCGTCATCGCCGCCGTCTTCTCGCGGGTGAACCTCCCAGAGATCAAACACGACGATGGTCTTGACGAGGCTTCGAAATACGGTCGTGAGCCGTTGCGTAAGGTGTGGCAGCACAAGTTCTTCGTTTTCGGCGTCATCGCCCTGTTGGCCTACGAGGTGGCCGAGATCTCTATCAACAGCTACTTTATCAACTACGTGACGGGGCAGGGATGGATGGACGACAACATGGCCTCTATCGTGCTTACTGGCGCTCTGGGTTTCTTCATGGTGGGTCGCTTCGGTGGCAGTTTCATCATGCGTTACGTGCGTCCAGAAGTGATGCTGCTTGTCTGTGGCTGCGGCTGTGTCCTGTCTACGATGATCGTGCTGATGAACTTTGGCGAGTTCTCGATGATCGGCTTGTTGGCCATCTATCTCTTCGAGGCCGTCATGTTCCCCACGATCTTTTCGTTAGCCCTGCGCGGACTTGGTTCGCTTACGAAGACCGCCTCATCCATTCTGATGATGACCCCTGTGGGCGGCTGTGGCTTCTTGCTTGTAGGCGTCATTGCCGATGCCACAAACCTCGTCATTCCCTTCATTATTCCTTTAATCTGTTACGTTGTCGTCGGCCTCTATGGCTTCGGTCTCGTCGTTCCCAGGAAAGGATAACAATAGACGATTAATATGAATCGTATATTAATAATTTCTTTTCTATGCATTCTTACTCTTTCTGCTTGCAATCAATCTCGTCAAGAAGTTTATCTTCTGTCGCAAGCAGAAAGACTAATGGAAAGGGATACAATATCGGCAATTATATCTCTAAGTCAGATTCCAGAAGAAACTTTTTCGGACCCGTATTTTTTCAGAATTCATAATATACACTGCATAGAGAATGTTTATTATAGTAAGATTATACGAGAAATTGAAAAAGGCAATCTTGAGAATGCCTCAAAACTTGTACATCAACTCATTAAAACTCGGAATAAATACCTAATTAAAGATGATGAATTGCATTCAAAAGATAATGACTCAACAAATTTAGATACAGATCTCAACACATTAAAAAACCTAACCCTCATCAACTCTGGTGCATCAGTTCCAATAGATAGCTTATTATTCAAAACAAAAAATCAGATAAAACATTGTTTGTTCGGACAAGTCCATACTCATGGTCTTGAGGATACATCCAGTGTGGAATTATGGATTTATAAAAGCAAATACTATTACTATCTTTTATTTTGTGTAATTGCCATTCTTGTTTTGCTCATTTATTCTCAACACAAGTCTTCTGAAATCAGTCATCTTCATACAAAAATCAATAAGAATGAAGATGAAGTAAAACATTTGAATCATCAGGTTAAAGTCTATAAAGATCAAACGAACCTGCGGTTAGGTAAAGGGAAACAGATCTTCGAAGCATTATTAGACGGTGGTAATATGAAAAACATATCAATTGAAGATGAACAGAGTTTCATTGACTATTACGCCTTTCGCTATCCACAATCTTATGTAGAATTGACCTCAAGCTATAAGTCCTTATCATTACGCCATACTACATATCTGATACTTAAAAAGATGGGATATGAAGACAAAGAGATACAAAGAATTCTCTTTGTCCAAGATAGTACAATTAGGAACTACCGTGCTCGTATAAAGAAGCATATTAGATAAAGATTTTCATTAAAAAGCGTCGCACTTTTATGAAGAGAGTAATCTGAAAATTCGTTGTAACTTATTGTTTTTCTTTGAATTATAGCTTTTATAAAGGTGCGACGCTATTTTGTTTTTCTTGATATAAAATTTGGAACTATACAATAGATTTCTTATTTTTGCTGCAAAAACCAGCAGAATGTATAGAATAGAGAATGTTTCATTATTAATATCCAATAAGTAATTTTTAAAACATCATTAAATTATGAAAAATAGAAAAGTTTTATTGATACCCTTCTTCGTATCATTACTCGTTTTTTTGCTGACCAGCTGGACTGCTGCTATTTCATCCTATTCTGCATTATGGGCAGAATCTGTTAGTTTCTTTGCTTTGTCATACTTTATGCTAGAAAGATATGCCAAAGATAATACGTATGGTATTCCTGTTATTCTTATGATTATGATTGGACGTGTTATTCTTGAAATTCCTATAAGGATACATGCCTTTTATGCCTCTCTACATTCTTTATACATCACAATAGTTGTATTACTAAGTATCATTCTTTCGGCTGTTTATTATCACGAGAAAAGACCATCTGTTCTTGTACTCTCTATAGTCATCATGATATTGTTAAATACAGTCGGATATGACGGATGGGTTCATCTGATTGGGCATTAGAGGAAGTTCACATTAGCCAGGAAATCTCCTCTCGGCCTACGGTCTCGGAGGCTACCTCTGCTTTGTTAACTTTCTTTACTCCCCAGCGTTCTTCATGCACCATTCAATCACCATTCAACAACCATTCAACCACCATTCAAGGTGTTTATCCACGCCTTTCAGCTAAATTTACACAATTCTGTCAACTTCCTTTACTCCTGTTCACCTACCAGATGAATGGCCAGAAATAAGCGAGCCTTATTAGAAAATAACCCTCCCTTATCAGAAAATAACCTTCCCTTATCTGTCAATAAGCGATGCTTATCAAAATCCATCTCCTTAGCCTAAAAAATTTGCGCGCTGGTTAGGGAACAATTGTCCCACCCACTGGGACAATTGATTCCCAAGGAGGGAATGATTTGTTCCCAAAGTGGGAACAAATGACGAGCCGTAAGTCTGAAGAAAGTATTACAATTGTAACTTTTACACCTCTATATTTCATCCACTTTTTCTGTGAGACACTGTGAGACTAAGTGTCTAAGAAACAGCGTGTTGGACGTTTTGAAAAATCAAAAACGTCCACTTTCTGATTTAATCTGCGAATTTTGGGTGCCTTTTTTGTCTAATTTTGCACCAGAATCCTTGAAAGGGTAAATTCTAACTTTCAATTAACAATAATAAAACAAAAACGTATGAAAAAAAGCAGGTTTATGACGATGTTGTTGGCACTCATGGTGTCAATGGCATCTTGGGCCCAAGACTTCTCAGGAGTTCAGGGCACTGTGACTGACGATCAGGGCGAACCTATTATCGGTGCGTCGATCGTAGAGAAGAGTAACCCTCAGAATGGAACCATCACTGACTTTGATGGTAAGTTTGCTTTGAAGGTGAACGAGGGTACACCTATTATTATTAGTTATATCGGTTACACCACTCGCGAGGTAAATGCCCGCAACGGTATGACGATTTCACTGAAGGAAGATGCTCAGACTCTTCAGGATGTGGTTGTAATCGGTTATGGCGTTCAGAAGAAGAGTGTTGTTACCGCAGCCATCAGTAAAGTGAATGGTGACGACCTGAACCTGACGAGACCCTCACGTATTGAGGACGCCCTGAAAGGTAAGGTCAGCGGTGTACAGATTACACAGTCTTCTGGTCAGCCAAACTCAGATTCTAAGGTCCGTATTCGTGGTATTGGATCTGTAAACAGCTCTGAGCCCCTTTACATTGTGGACGGTATGCAAGTAGGAGGTGGTATCAACTACCTGAACCCGACGGATATCGAGTCTGTTGAAATCCTGAAGGACGCCGCTTCTGCAGCTATCTACGGTTCGCGTGCTGCCAACGGTGTTGTACTCGTTACTACAAAGAGCGGTAAGTCAGGTAAGACCAACGTCAACTACGACTTCAGCTTTGGCTGGCAGAATCCTTGGAAGAAGAAGGCTGTGCTGAATGCTCAGGAGTATATGACGATTATGAACGAGGCACAGGTGAACGATGGCAACGCACCTCGCTATTCAGCCGACTTCATCCACAACTACAATGGTCCTGATACCGACTGGCAGGATGAGACCTTCAACTACAACGCTCCTGTACAGCAGCATCAGCTGAGCATCAACGGTGGTAATGATAAGATGACCTACTTCCTCTCTGTAGGTTACTTCAAGCAGGAAGGTATCGTAGGTGGTAACTATGGCCGCTCTAACTACGAGCGTTTCAGTGCACGTACCAATTCTACTTACACCGTATTTGAGGCTACAGGCCGCAACTTCCTGAATAAGTTGAAGGTAGGTGTGAACATTGGTTATACACGTGATACATCAACTGGAATTGAGACCAACTCTGAGTACGGTTCAATCCTGGGTAGTGCCATTTCATTCTCTCCACTGGTTGCTCCTTATGCTACAGAGGAAGAGGGTGCTCAGATTCTGGCTGAACATCCCAATGCAGTTACCAAGGACGGTCGCGTATTCTCATTGCCCCCTGCAGGTTTCCAGGAGCTCACAAATCCGTTGGCTCAGCTGAATCGTCCCAATGCTGGCAAAAACAATTCTGATAAGATCGTAGGTTCATTCTACGCTGAACTCGATATCCTTCCTGGTCTGAAGTTCCGTACCAGCTATGGAATAGACCTCGCTTTCTGGGGCTACGATGGCTATGGCTACGAGGATTTCCTCGGCACGATGACTCACACTGACAATAGCTACGTACAGAGTGAGATGAACCGCGGACTCCGTTGGCAGACTGAAAACTACTTCACTTACAACAAGACGTTTGCTGATGTTCATAACCTCTCAATCGTTTTGGGACAGTCGGCTTCACGTTATGAGTCACGTAACCTCGGTGGCAGAGACTCTCAGCTATTCGACCACAATCCTATCCACGCACATATCGACTCAGCTATCGCTCCTGAGACAGAGTCTATTGTATGGGGTGGTAACGGTGGTGTGACCCACACTTCTCTGGCCTCTTACTTCGGTCGTATCGACTACAACTTTGATGAGCGCTACATGCTGCAGTTCACCATGCGTCGTGACGGTTCTTCTCACTTCGGTCCTAACCACAAGTGGGGTACCTTCCCTTCATTCTCTCTCGGATGGAACATTTGGAATGAACCATACATGCAGAAAGCTAAGCCCAGCTGGTGGGATGTACTGAAACTCCGCTTCTCTTGGGGACAAAATGGTAATGAGTCAATTCCTAACTTCACCTATCGTGCCTTGATGAATGGTGGTCAGAACTACTATTTCGGTGGCAGCTACACTGTTAATCCAGATCCCACACAGCCTGGTGTTGAGGCTGGTAAGATGGTCTATGGTACATCACCCGACCGTGCTGCTAATCCTGACATCAAGTGGGAGACCTCGACACAGACCGACATCGGTGTTGATATGCGTTTCTTCAGAAGCCGTCTGAGCTTTGGTTTCGACTACTACTACAAGAAGACCACCGATATGCTCTTCGAGTTGAACGTTCCTACCTATATCGGCCAGTCTAAGCCTTACGGTAACCTCGGAACGATGGAGAACTGGGGTCTTGAGTTCGAAATTGGCTGGAAAGACAATATCAAGGACTTCTCATATTGGTTCAATGCTAATGCTTCTTACGCAAAGAACAAGCTGATTGAACTGGGTAACGCTTCAGGTGAGCAGAACTACGAGAGTGCTGGTGCATCTGGTGTAGGTGATTATGTACACGCCAAGAATGGTGAGGTTTGGCCTTACTTCTATGGCTATAAGACCAATGGCCTCTTCCAGAACCAGCAGGAGGTTGATAGCTACGTGAACGCCCAGGGCGAGAAGATGCAACCCTCTGCACAGCCTGGTGACGTACGTTTCGTAGACTTCAATGGTGACGGTAGAATTACTGATGAGGACCGTACAAAGATCGGTAAGGGTATGCCAGACTGGACCTTCGGTTTCTCTCTTGGTGCAGAGTGGAAGGGCTTCGACCTGAGTATGGCTTGGCAGGGTACCATCGGTAACGATGTATTCGACTTCGCACAGCGTGGTGACGTTCCTGCCATGAACCGCCCGTCATGGATTATGGATCGCTGGCATGGCGAGGGTACTTCAAACACGATTCCTCGCATGACATCAGCCAATCCTAACGGTAACTGGAAATCATCGGATATCTATATCCACAATGGTTCTTACCTCCGTCTGAAGAATGCTCAGATCGGTTACACACTTCCACAGCACCTCACACGCCTCGCTTCTATCCAGCGTCTGCGCGTCTATGTTGGTGCAGAGAACCTCCTCACCATTACCGGTTATGAAGGCTTCGATCCTGAACTTGCCTCTGGTGGCTACACCACACTCGGTGTCGATAAAGGTATTTATCCACAGTCACGTACTATCACAGTTGGTGCAAACGTTACATTCTAATCACAATTAAAATATACGACAATGAAAAATCTTAAATTATATATCGCAGTAGCGGTCTTGTCATCAGGCATGATGCTCACTTCGTGCAGTGACAACTTCCTGGAGCCTGAGCCGACCACTAAGGGTGCTTCTGGAGCAACTGGTGACCCTCTGAACATTAATTCCGGTCTGGCTGCCGCTTATCAGATTCTGATGTTTGACTCATACGCTAACGGCTCTTACGAGTCATCAGTATACATTGGCGACATCCAGTCGGATGACCTCTGGAAAGGTGGTGGTGATGCCAACGATGGTATGAATGGTATGAACCTGGCTGTATCCATGTTCAATACCAGTGGTAACCTGACCCTGAGCGGAACTTGGAATATCTACACTTCAGGTATCACACGTGTGAACAGTGCTCTCGGACTGGTAGAAACAGCTACTACTACCAATCCTGCTGAGGTGGCTCTGATCAAGAAGTATAAGGCCGAAGGACTCTTCCTGCGCGCTTACTATCTTTATATGCTTTGGCGCAGCTTTGGCGCAGTACCTTTCCAGGAGACACTTTTCGAACCTCCTTACGTTTGTCGCCAGCTGACTCCCGATGAGGTCTATGCACAGATCATCAAGGACATCGATGGTTCTATCGAGAGTTTCACCGATGCTGAGATGAATACCAATGATGGTGTTAATAATGGTCGCGCCAGCCTCGCTGCTGCTTATATGCTGAAGGCTCGTGCCGTGATGTACCAGAAGGATCAGGCTAAGTATCAGGAAGTTGCTAAGGGCTTGGCTGCTATTATCAAGAGTGGTAAGTTCTCTTTGGTATCTGATTATGAAGGCATGTGGCTCCAGGCTGGTGAGTTCGGTCCTGAGTCTATCTTTGAGGCTAACCTCGTACCTGGTTCTAAGGATTGGGGTACAGCATGGAACAGTGGTGGTACCAACCTGCCCTCATACATCTCTCCCAACAGCTTGGGTGGTGATGCAGGATACGATGGCGGATGGGGATTCGGTCCTGTACGTCCAGAGGCATACGATATGTTTGAGAATGGTGACCAGCGCCGTGACGCATCAATCCGCGACCTCCGTGGTGATGGTACAGGCGGTAACGTAGGTGACAAGAACACCACCGTATGGGGTGCCAGCTACGTGCTTCGCTTCCAGGATACAGGTCTGTGGCTGGGTAAGTACTGTGCACGTACAGGTTATCACAAGCCCACAGGTACTGGTGATCTGAACTGGTCAAACAACCTTCGTATCTTCCGTTATGCAGAGACCCTGCTTGCCTATGCTGAGCTGACACTTACCACTGGTGATGTGGATGGTGTGAGTGGTGCAGACTGTCTGAATCAGGTGCGCGATCGTGCATTCCGTGATCAGAACCACCGTGTACCCCTGACATTGGAGAATATCCAGAAGGAGAATCATCTGGAGTTCGTAGGTGAGGGACACCGCTACTATGACATCGTACGCTGGGGTATCACCAATGTGCTTCACGTTGACAACGTCCCAGGTTTGAATACCTCTCGCGACTGGAAGGAAACCAACAAGTATGTTGCCATTCCTCAGGCAGAAATCGATGCCACTAAGGGTACTGAGTTCGAACTGAAGCAGAATCCCGGTTATTAATCCATTAACAGATAAAAAGCAAGATGATTATGAAAAAGATATTATTCAGTGTCATTGCAGCCGGCATGTTCGCTTTTGGGCTTACATCATGCAACCCTGTGGATAGCGATGACCATAGCTTAGGCGGTTCTCCCGTCAACGTTTCGGCACTCTCTATCAGTGCTAATGTCAAAGCCGACGAGACTGGTCAGAACAATGTGGTAACTGTTACTAACGGTTCTCAGGCTCAGAGTGGCGTACGCTATTACATCAGCCTCGACGGAAAGTCGCTTATTGAGACAGCTGCTGGTAACTCTATCACTCAGATTGTAAAGAAGAAGGGCGATTATACCGCTCAGCTCTATGCCTTCTCTGCCTGCGATCAGCAGATGATAACTGCTTCTTACTCTATCGCAGAGAACTGGAAGGATCCTGATGCTGGCGATGAGCCAGAGGGATGGATGGGCTTCACGGCAGGTACCAACCTGCTGGCGAGCTGGCAGCCCGATTATAATTATTGGTTCTCACCCTCTGACTGGTCAGGCGGCTTGAATCCCAATATCGAAGGAAACCTGACAGATGGTCTCAACTTTACTATCCCTGCAGGCACAGGTGGTGACCAGTGGCAGGCTCAGGTTCACATCGAGCACAACGGTCCTACTCTGAGTGCTGGTAAGAACTATGATTTCTCTATCGTGATTATCAGTCCTGTTGGAGGCATCAAGGCAACTGTCAAACCTCAGAAGGAAGGCGATGACAACACCTTCTTCACTGATGCTCAGTATCCTCTCCATGAAGGTCTTAATACGATTGCTCTGAGCAACAAGGCTGGTTTCGACGGACCCTTCAAGATTGCCCTCGACTTTGCAGGTGCACCTGTAGGCGCAGAGTTTACCATTAAACGTGCCTACCTGACAGAGCACGACGATGCCAATATCGCACCGTTCGACTATAACGACAGCAAGAACCTGCTGAAGGATCAGCCCTTCGGAGCCGATTTCCGTTTCTGGTTTGCCGATGGCGGATGGGGTCAGATTGCAGATCCTGAGCACGATGGCGACTCTCCAGCCGAGTTCTCGCTCACTATCCCCAGTGGTATGGGTGGCGACCAGTGGCAGGGTCAGGTACATATCCCATTCGATAATGTGAAACTGAGCGCTGGCAAGAAGTACAACTTCTCTATCGTGGTATTGGCTGACAATAATGTTCCTGGCCTTACCGTGAAGCCTCAGGACGATGCCGACGACAACACATTCCTCTCTGCTGATCGTCACGCTGTGGCAGCAAATGTTCCTACAGCTATCGTCTTCACGGATCGTGCTGGCTTCGATGGAAAGTTCCGCCTTTGCCTCGACTTCGGTGGTACACCAGCTGGTACACATGTCAAGATTATCGGTATGTATCTTGCAGATGTATAGGTCTTTTCTCACATCAGGGTGTTTGGCAGTCATGCTTCAGGTTGTAGCTCAGACGAGTGCTCCCCTGACGACTACTCACGAGCCTTCAGGCTTCGTGCCTGAAGGCTACGTGCTCGACTGGAGCGACGAGTTTGATAGTGGGAATACGCTGAACAGCGACGACTGGACTCACGAGATGAAGAGCAAGGGCTGGGTGAATAATGAATTGCAGTATTATGTCAATCACGAAACCCCTGCGGGCAACCTAGTGACTGAGGTGAAGGATGGTGCACTCGTTATTCGCTGTATCAAGGAGGGCAATAAGGTGTTCTCTGGTCGTGTCTATGCCAAAGTCAAGAGAGGCTGGACCTACGGCTACATCGAAGGTCGTATAAAACTGCCGAAAGGAAAGGGTACCTGGCCTGCTTTCTGGATGATGCCTGTAAACTTCAGATCGTGGCCGGCTGATGGTGAGATTGACATTATGGAGGAAGTGGGTTATCACCCCAACTACGTATCGTCGAGCCTTCATGCCACTGCCCACGTTCATTCAAACGGCACTCAGGTAACCCACGAGATGCTTTGCGAAGGAGCAGAAGATGATTATCACATCTATGGCATCGAGTGGACGGCAGATAAAATCACCACCTATGTCGATGGCCGTTTGCAACTCGAGTATGCTAATCGTGGCTTGGGTCGTGATGACTGGCCCTATGACGATCCGTTCTACATCATCCTCAATCTTGCCTGGGGTGGCGACTGGGGTGGCGCAAAGGGTGTCGATGAGAGTGCGTTGCCTGCAGAGATGCTGGTGGATTATGTCCGAGTGTATCAGAAGTCAGGTTCTACAGGCCTCAGCACACTTCCGCTTGTTGCCGATGCTGCCGCAAAAGCTGATGACAACTATTATGATTTAAGTGGACGACTGATCTCCAAGCCCGTACAGCGTGGTGCCTATATTCACAATCATAAAATATTCTTACATCGATGAGGAATTACATTTTATCCTTAACTATACTCCTGTTGGCAGCCTGTACTGGCAGCTCCGAGCAGGCGCCTTCAGGATTTGTCACCCTAAAAGGTGCTGACCTTATTCAGCCTAATGGTGAAAAGTTGTTTATTCAGGGAACGAACCTCGGCAACTGGCTGAACCCCGAGGGCTACATGTTCGGCTTTGGTCGCACGAACTCGGCTTGGATGATTGACCTGCTCTTCAAGGAAGCAGTGGGTTCTGAGGCTACAGCCGAGTTCTGGCGACTGTTCAAGGATAACTATGTCACTCGCGCAGATATCGATTTTATTGCTTCTCAGGGAACAAACACCATCCGTCTGCCTTTCAATTATAAGCTCTTTACTGATGAGGACTATATGGGGCAGACAGGTGCGAAAGACGGTTATGAGCGCATTGATAGCGTTGTCAGCTGGTGTCGCGCCAACAATCTTTATCTCATTCTCGATATGCACGACTGCCCAGGTGGACAGACTGGTGATAATATCGACGATAGCTACGGCTATCCCTGGATCTATGAGAGTGAATCCTCACAACAGCTGTTCTGTCAGATATGGCGTGAGATAGCTGATCGCTATAAGAACGAGACAACCATTCTCGGCTACGAACTGATGAACGAGCCCATTGCCCATTATTTCGAGAACAAGGATTCGCTCTACCAGATGTTGCAGCCCCTCTATAAACGTTGCGTGAAGAGCATCCGTGAGGTCGATCAAAACCATATCATCCTTTTGGGTGGTGCCCATTGGAACAGTTTCTTCTGGATGCTCGACGATGCCAGCTACGACGACAAGTTGATGTACACTTGTCATCGTTATGGCGGACCAGCCACCAAGGAGGCAATCACTCATTACATCAATTTCCGCGACTCCATCAATCGTCCCATGTATATGGGCGAGTTCGGACATAACACGATGGAGTGGCAGAGCGATTTCGTCAAGGTGCTGAAAGATGTCAATATCGGCTATACCTTCTGGCCCTATAAGAAGGTTGACAACTCCTGTATGATGGGCATCCAGCGTCCTGAGGGATGGGACAGCATCGTTGTGAAATATTCTGAGACTTCACGAAACACTTATCAGGAATGGCGCGAAGCCCGTCCCGATCAATCTCTGTTCCGTCAGCTGCTCCAGCAGTTTGCTGAGAACAGCCGCTTTGAAAACTGTACCCCTCAGACGGACTACATCCAGAGTATGGGGTTGAAATAAGTACTCTTATAATAAAGTCATAAGTTATGAAACAAATACTATTGTCTGCCTTCCTTTTCAGCATTTCCGTATCAGCAGGGGCTCAAAACTTGCCCGTTTATCTCGATGAGAGCAAACCTGTAGAGCAGCGTATCGACGATGCCCTGAGCCGTATGACCCTTGACGAGAAGATTGCCGTGATCCACGCACAGTCGAAGTTCTCGAGCCCTGGTGTGAAGCGTCTCGGCTTCCCTGACCTTTGGACGGATGACGGTCCTCATGGTGTGCGTCCTGACGTACTTTGGGATGAATGGGTACAGGCCGGACAGACCAACGACTCTTGTGTCGCCTTCCCGGCACTCACTTGTCTGGCTGCCACATGGAATCCCCAGATGGCCCGTCTCTATGGTGAGAGCCTGGGTGAAGAGGCGCTCTATCGCAACAAGAGTGTCATGCTGGGTCCTGGTGTGAATATCTATCGCACACCCCTTGGTGGTCGCAACTTCGAGTATATGGGCGAGGATCCTTGGCTGGCATCGCGTATGGTGGTACCTTATATCCAAGGTCTCCAGTCGAAGGGTGTGGCTGCCTGCGTGAAGCACTACGCTCTGAACAACGATGAGGAATATCGTCATCAGGTGAATGTTATCGTCTCCGACCGTGCCCTGCACGAGATCTATCTGCCAGCCTTCAAGGCAGCTGTAACTGAGGGAAAGGCCTGGAGCATCATGGGCGCCTACAATCTGTATAAAAACCAACACAATTGCCATAATACCATCCTGTTGAACAAGATCTTGAAACAAGATTGGGGCTTCGATGGTGTCGTTGTCAGCGACTGGGGTGGATGCCACGATACGGAGGAGGCTATCAACAACGGGCTCGATCTGGAGTTCGGTACTTGGACTGACGGTCTGACGATGGGTGCTACCAACGCTTACGACAGCTATTACCTGGCTCTGCCGTATAAGCGACTGATTCAGGAAGGCAAGTACTCTACGAAGGAACTCGACGAGAAGGTGCGTCGTCTGCTGCGCCTCTATTATCGTACGACGATGAAGCGTGAGAAACCCTACGGCTTTCTTTGCAGCGACGAGCATTATGCTGCCGCCCTGAAGATCGCCCAGGATGGTATCGTGCTTTTAAGAAATGAAAAGATAAAGGTGAAAGGTGAAAAGTCGGGTGCGCCATTGCTGCCGCTCGATGCCCAGAAGAAACAACGTATCCTCGTGGTAGGCGAGAATGCCATCAAGATGATGACCGTAGGTGGAGGCTCTTCTTCGCTGAAGGTTCAGCGCGAGATTCTGCCGCTCGAAGGTATGTGCAAGCGTTTCGCTGAGGCAGAGGTCGACTTCGCTCGTGGTTATGTGGGCGACACGGTGCAGAGCTATAATGGTGTTACCGTTGGCCGTTCTCTCTATGAGACACGTACAGCAGCCGAACTGACAGCTGAGGCTGTGGAGAAAGCCCGCAAGGCCGATGTCGTGATCTTCGTGGGAGGTCTTAACAAGAGCAGTTTCCAGGACAGTGAGGGTCACGACCGTCAGCAGTATGGTCTGCCTTATGGTCAGGACGAACTCATCGAAGCCCTCGTTGCTGCGAATAAGAATCTTGTCATCGTCAATATCAGCGGTAACGGTGTGGCCATGCCTTGGTTGGCTAAGGTGCCTGCTGTCGTGCAGGGCTGGTTCATCGGTTCTGAGGCTGGTGAGGCCCTCGCAAGCGTCTTGGCAGGCGATGTGAACCCCTCAGGCAAGCTCCCCTTCACGTGGTATGCCAGTCTGGAGCAGTGTGGTGCCCATGCCCTTAACACCTATCCCGGCACCTGGCGCGAGGGTCATCAGATCATCGACGAGGAGTACAAGGAGGGTATCTACGTGGGTTATCGCTGGATAGATAAAGTGAAAAGTGAAAAGCGAAAAGTGAAAAGTGATCCTCTCTTCGCTTTCGGACATGGCTTGAGCTACACCACTTTCCAGTTGGGTAAGCTTACAGCTGATAAGCCTTCGATGACTGCCGACGGTCAGATGACCTTCACCGTCAGCGTGACGAATACCGGCAGCAAGGCTGGTGCCGAGACCGTCCAGCTTTACATCAGCGACAAACAAGCCTCTGTCGATCGTCCTGTCAAGGAGCTGAAAGCCTTCCAGAAGGTCTTCCTCCAGCCAGGCGAGACCCGTCAGGTGAACCTCACAATCGACAAGCAGTCGCTGAGTTTCTACGACGAGACTAAAGGCCGGTGGACAGCAGAGCCTGGAGTCTTTGAGGCATTGGTAGGTACGGCCTCCGACCGTCTGACAGGCAAATGTTCTTTTGAACTTCATTGATTTATTCATATAGGTTAATAGAATTAGTTAGTAATAGTAGTAAAAAGAGTTTATTTTGGTTAACCGTTGAAGGGCGAGTGCGTGATGTATTCGTCCTTTTTCATTTTTTTCCGCAATTATTTGGACGGTAGACTTATTTTGCTTATCTTTGCAAAGTCTTAACTAGCTTTTATGAAGAGAACTCTACTATTACTAACGGTTTTGTTGGCAGGTCTGTCTCTTTCTGCGGAGGAGTATGATTTGCAGGCCATCTATGAGCAGATTGATGATGCCATCGACCACTCCCCGGAATATGTGGCCGACTACGAACGGCAGATAGAGGATAAACGTCTGCAATATGTCAAGGCAACTGCTCCCGAAGAGAAATACCAGCTGGCATTCGAACTGTATGAACGTTACAAGGCTTTCATGAATGATTCAGCCCTCTATTATATCGATGAGGCTGAACAGTGGGCTATACGTCAAAACCAATGGGATCGTGCTGGCAACTGTCGTGTGCTCAGAGCCTTCCAGTGTTCCACCGTGGGCTATTACAGTGAGGCGCTCGCCTTTCTGAAGACTGTTAATAAAAACCAGCTTGACAGCATCGGTCTGAAGAACTATTACATGACGCAGATGCATGTTTATGGTGAGTTGGGCTATTACTCGAAGATTCGCTCCATGCAGGAGCAATATTTCAAGCTGCAGACCACCTACCGCGATTCGCTTTTTGCCCAGATGGACCATCAGGATCCGGATTATCTGATGTACAGGATCCAGGAGCTGAAAGGACGTCAGCAGTTGGAGGAAGGGCGCAGGCTCAGTGACCAGTGGGTCAGGAATACCAGTCCCGACAGCCGTGATTACGCCATTGCCTGCTATTACCGCTGGCTGGTGAGCGAGGATCAGGATGAGATGCGTTACTGGCTGTCGCAGTCGGCTCTCAGCGATGTGCGTCATGCCGTGATGGATCAGGCCTCGTTATTGCAGTTGGCTGATTTGTTGAATGGCGAGGGCGACCTTGAACGTTCATATAAGTATATCCGTTTCACTTGGGACTGCAACAACCGCTTTAACACCCGTATGCGCTCCTGGCAGATTACGCCCATCCTGAACGTGATAGAGAACAACTACCAGAAGGCAGTAGCCCGTAACACGCGTGGTCTGTGGACCTCAATAGTAGTGGTCAGTGTGCTGGCTTTGTTACTCCTGGGGCTGCTTTTCTTCCTCCATCGCAGGAACCGTCAGCTCGATACAGCCCGTCATGCCTTGAAGACCTCAAACGATGAACTGGCTACGGCAAATACTCAGTTGGCCAGACAGACCGACGAGCTCTCAACGCTTAACGAGGAACTTTCAACACTCAACTCCCAACTCTCAGAGAGTAACCGTGTAAAGGAAGAGTACATTGGACGATTCATGAGCCTCTGCTCGCAATATATCGACAAACTCGACGATTACCGCAAGATGGTGAATAAGAAGATGAAGAACAAGGAACTGGAAGAGCTCTATCGCCTCTCGAAATCATCGGAGCTGAAGGAAAAGGAGATTGAGGAACTGCTGCAGAACTTCGACTCCGTCTTCCTGCATCTGTACCCCAATTTCGTCGAGGAGTTCAATGCCCTTCTGCAGCCTGAAATGCGGTTCCAGAAGCGGGATGACAACCGTTTGGTAACTGAAATCCGTATCTTCGCCCTGATCCGTCTGGGTATTGAGGACTCGTCGAAGATAGCTGAGTTCCTCCACTACAGTGTGAACACCATCTACAACTATCGTGCGCGCATCAAGAACGGAGCCCTCGACAATCGCGAGAGTTTTGAGCGCCGCGTGAAGATGTTGGGGCGCGTACAGTAATTATTTCGCACCTGGGAATTTCGACTGAAGATACTGCAGGAAGGTCTCGCGGTAGGCTTCTGTGACGCGGATAATCTCTGCCGACGTGCCTTCCTCACCGATGTAAATGCAATCGTTACGGTCTATCTTGCGGATCTTATCGAGTGCCACGATATACGAACGGTTCACGCGCATGAAATGTTGCGTGGGTAGCATGTCCTCCACCGCCTTCATCGTGAGGTGGGTTATCAGTGGCTTCCGCTCTCCATCGAGGTAGAACATCACGTAGTCCTTCATCCCGCAGACATAGATAATCTGCGACAATGCCACCTGGCGGTATTCTCCATCGACCTTGAGGAAAATCGTCGAAGGGACATTGTTCACGCTTTCCCGAGGGGAATAATACTCCTTCGCTTTCTCCACCGCCACCATAAACTTATTATAGCGGATGGGCTTCAGCAGGAAGTCGAGGGCACTCACCTCGTAGCTCTCGAAGGCATACTCCTTGAAGGCGGTGGTGAAGATGACCTTTGTCTCCTCGGGCAGCATGTGAGCCAGCTCCATGCCGCTGAGGTCGGGCATCTGGATGTCGAGGAACAGTAGTTGGGGCTTCTCCTCCTTGATGGCATTGATGGCTTCTACAGAGTCCGTAAACGACCCTATCAACTCCAAGTCGGGTGTCTTGGCTACGAACGACTCCAGCAGTTTCACCGCCAGCGGCTCGTCATCGACGATCATACAACTCAAGCTCATCTCTAATGTTTAATCTTTAATGTTTAATGTTTAATGTTTAATGTTTAATGTTTAATCTTTAATGTTTAATGTAACCCGGACGTGGTAAATATCATTCTCGAGCCACTTCTGCCAGGTGTAGCGGCCAGCATACATCAGATCCAGACGGCGACGGGTGTTCTCCAGTCCGATACCAGAGCCGCTGCGGTCTGCATCGTCCTTGGGATAATTCGTATTGTCGCAGGTAAAGACGATGCTGCTGTCTTTCTGTTCCAGATGGATGTCGATCATCGAACTCCGGTTGCTGCTCACACCATGTTTGAAAGCATTCTCGATGAGCGAGATGAAGAGCAGTGGCGCAATCTCCACATTCTGCTCGACGTCGAAGGAGGTCTTCACCTCTGTCTTCTCGTTGCAGCGCAGTTTCATCAGCGCGATGTAGTTGCGCATGAACTCCACCTCACCCTGTATGGGCACCGTCTTCTTGTTGGTCTCGTACATCGCATAGCGCAGCAGGTCTGAGAGCTGTGCGATGGCATCCTGAGCGGCATCGGGGTCGATCTGCGTGAGGCTCGAGATGTTGTTCAGCGTGTTGAAGAGGAAGTGGGGATTGATCTGATTCTTCAGCCATGCCAGCTCTGCCTCCGTGTGCTTGGCCTGTTCGTCCTTCAGCTGCTGACGGATCTGTCGGGTGCGGATGAAGTGGCGGATGCCGATTGCAATGCCTGCCACGATGCAGTTGAGCAGGAGGAACATGAACACACCCGAGAAGAAGCCGATCCACATGTTGGTGGTCATTTCCGGCATGTCGGGGATGCTGTTGCGATGAAGCCATAGCGTGAAAAACCTGCTGTTAAACAACGGGATCGCTATCAAATTGCACAGACCGAAGATCAGGTAGCGCGTCCGATTGCTCAGTTTATTGAACTGACGGAAAGTGCGGGCTTCCTTTTCGTCCATGAAAAACAGAAGAGGACCGAACACGTAGAAGTTGACGAAATAGATGAGGAACGGTGAGATGAAGATATCAAACACGACGTGATAGGAAGTCTTAGCAGCCTCATAATCCTGCGTGCTAAGCCACGTCGCTATGGGGAGTGCCAGTATGATGACGGCCCACACGGCTAACTGAGTCAGCCACAGCGAAAGGGTCTTTCCCCCCATTGCCTCATAAAGTTCATTCCAGAATTGTTTCATATCGCTTGCAAAATTACGAAAATAATAATTAACGACCAAAATTATTGGCCGTTAATTATTGATTGATGATTACTGTGCCACGTTTCCTACGCTGTTAATCACCTCACCCTGCGACTGCTGCTCGATGTAGTCGTTCTGTACGCGGGTGGTGTGCTGCTTGGCACGGATGTTTGAGTTTCCGAAAGTGTAGCTGATGGTGAAGGTCACACCGTAGATGGGCACCTTGATGGTTGAGCGGCTGACGAAGTCCTTGCCGCGATTCTCGCTCTCGATGTTCAGCTTGCCGCCTTTGTTCAGTCCGAGGATTCCCTGCACGCCGATGGTGAGCTTGTCTTTCAGCAGTGACTTCGACACACTGGCTGTCAGCAGGTTGAATCCGCCGCTCCATCCCTGCAGGGTGTAGCTCTTGGTCGAGGTGATGGCAAAGGCACTGAGCTTCAGGTCCCAGGGCAGGGTCTGCTGCAGTCCGACCATCGCGTTGGCTGTCCATCCGCTGTTGCTCTGGTCGAGAGCCGAGCTGCGCAGGTCTGTGTAGTTCAGACCACCGTTGAAGAAGATGCGTGTGTTCTTGGTCATCAGGTAGTTCACGTAGCCGTTCAGCCCCGTCTGGTGGCGCTTCACGATGTTACCGTAGGTCGTGTTCAGCAGACCCTCTGCGTCGTAGAAGCTGTACTGCGAGATGGCGTTGTCCACGAAGTTGTGGTGCAGGTTCAGGTTCACCATCAGCTTCGGTGTGAAGAGGTTGTAGACGAGCGACACGTTGTGGTTCTTCTCTACGTCGAGCTCCGGGTTACCATAGCTGAGGGCGATGGGGTTGGTCTTGTCCACATAGGGATTCAGGTAGCTGATACCAGGTCGCGAGATACGCATGTTGTAGGTCAGACCGAGGTTCGAGCCCTGCGAGAGGGTGTACTGCAGACTGGCTGTCGGCACGAGGCTGCCGTAGTTCTTCTTGAAGTCCTCGCCGTTGCCCAGATGGTACTCTACGTCTTGCCAGGTGTGTTCGTAGCGCACGCCAGCCTTCACGCCCACCTTGTTGAAGTTGCCGGCATATTCGCCGTAGCCTGCAAGGATCGAGTTCTTGTATTCATAGTCGCTGCTCGAGCTGGGATCGTAGACGTCCTTCAGATAGTACTTCGAGTCGGCGGTGGCGTCGTGCAGCTGCAGCTTGCCTCCGAGGCTCAGCGTCTGTCCTGTTGCGATGGGCATGGTGTAGTCCACTTGGAAGGTATGGCTCGTCGTCTTGTTCTTGCTCTCCGAGTAGCGGTTGGTCAGATCCATGATTGTCGACTGCGTATTGAAGAGGTTGGTCATCTCCGTCTTGGCAGGACTGTACTCCAACTGGTAGGTCAGAGCCAGCGACTGTGTGTGGTCGCGATTGAAGAAGCGCTGGTAGTCGAGGCTGCCGTTGAACGAGGTGCGCGAGTTCTTCATATCCGTCGAGCTGCCGTAGCTGAAGCCGTCGCCGTAGGCAGGTCCGCTCATCGTGGTCATCGAGGTACCCGTGGTCTTCATCGACATCGAGTTGACCTGTGCCGTGAGGTTCAGCACGCTCATCGAGTCGATCTGGTAGCCCATCGTCAGACTTCCCATTGTGAACGGCGTCTTCAGGTCGTTGTCCGATGTCAGCAGCTGGCTGTTGCCGTTCGTCTGTATCTGCTCAGTCTCAGTCATCGTGTTTCCGGGTTTGTTATACGAGGTCATCACGTTGGCGCTGTATGAGAACTTGCCCTGCTGTCCGTTGATGAACACGCTTCCTCCCAGTTGCTTCGTACCGGCTGAAGCGCGCACCGTTCCGTTGTAGCCGTTCAGACTCTGCGCGGCCTGCGGGTTCTGCTTGTTCATCACGATGTTCAGGATACCGGCTGCACCCTCGGCGTCGTACTTCGCACCCGGGTTGGTCACCACCTCGATGCTCTTCACGGCGGTGGCGGGCATGCTCTTGAACACCATCGAGGGGTTTGACGAGAACATGGCGTTGGGCATGCCGTCCACGTAGACCTTGAACGATGAAGAGCCGTTTACGCTGATGTTGTCCTGTCCGTCGACCGTTACCATCGGCACCTTGCGTAGCATGTCGAGCACGGTGTTCGACTTCGAGTCCTCGTCCTCAGCCACGTTGTAGCTCATCTTGTCCACATCCATCTTCACCAGCGGCTTCTGGGCGACGATCTCCACGCCCTTCAGCATCGTGGCATTCTCCTTGATATATAAGGTACCCATGTCGAGCGGGTTCTCCTGCCCCAGCGTGACGGTCTGCTTCAGATCCTTCTTGCCGATGCTGCTGAACACGATGTCGAAGCGACCCTTGCCCTTCACCTCCTGCTTGAACTCACCGTTCTCGTTGGTCAGGAACATGGCGACGGGCTTCTGCGTCTTGCCCGCCTTGAACACGCGGACTGTGGCGAAAGGCTCAGCCTCGCCCAGCGTCTCGTCCATCAACACGCCCTTCACCGTCGTCTGGGCCATCATTACCTGTGATGTCATCATCATCACGATTGCTGCGAAAAAAACTCTTACCTGTTTCATATCTATCTTTTTATTTTTTTATGTTCTTTTGTTCTTATTATCTAAAAAACTTCTGTTCTTTTCGACGCTGCAAAGGTAAGGAGATAATCGCGAGCCTCAAAATCCTTTTCGACGACTTCCTAGGATATTTTCGACGAAAACCGACGGAAATCAAAAATCTCCCGCTTGAATCCGAGCGAGAGATTTCTTTCAGGTTTCGGGGCCTACACCCCCATGCACGAGGTCGTTCCGAGTGCTGTCAGCACTGCCGAGATGATTGATGCAATGATCTGCAGCGTCCACTTCAAAGTTTCCTTCTTTGTCATAAGATGTTTAATGTTTCGCTCGGCTTTGCCGCTTGGCTCCGCCAAGAATGTTTAATGTTTAATCTTTAATGTTTAATGTTTAATGTTTAATGTTTAATCGCCTTAACTTCCCGTGTCAAAGCCGCCCGAGTTGCCGCCACCGCCGTTGTTGTCACCGCCAGTGCCGCCGCCGTTGTCACTGGTTGAGGTGCCCTCGCCCTCGGGATCCTCTACCGTACCTGCGTCGGCTGAGGTGACACGCTTCACGATGTCGCCGTTGCGGTCGTAGCAGGTGATCTGGATGGCGGTGTCGGCCAGCTCGTCCTTTAGATCCTGCGTCGGGGTGAAGATGATGCGGCGGCTTGAGATGAGGCCAGCCTTCACGTCCTCTACCTTCTCGACCGACTTGGCGCGCAGGCCGAAGCGCATGGTGCCGAGTCCGGGCAGCGCCACAGAGTGACCTTCGGTTGCCCACGCCTTGATCACCTCACCGGCTGCGTCCCAGCAGGCCTTCATCACACCCTGGCTCACGCCCGAGCGGAGAGCTGCCTCGCGGATCACCTTGGCCTGACTCAGCGCGATGTAGAGCTCGGGTGACATCACGTAGCGGTAAACACCAGCGTCTTCTTTGTTAAACTTTACCAGTCTTTCAACTGCCTTTACTTTCAATGCCATAATTCAATTCTGATTTTAATGGTTAATAAATTGTTAATTAATTTTACTTGTCGCCGATTAGACTCTGTTTTGCGGATTTACTAGGAAACAGTTGCCTGCGCGCTAGGAAATTTTTGTTGCCCAGTTAGGTCGCAAATTTCGTCTTTTTTCATTGACAGTGCAAAGGTACAATCTTTTCATTGCGGTCTACGAATCTTGAGCAAACTATTTTCTGTTTTTTTTCAAGACCAAGACAAGATTTGTGCGCGTTGCAGTGTTGCAGTTCTCGAAAGGCTTTTCCCATACCCTAAAAATACTTCTATATTTATATATAAATATAGAGTTAATTTTTGACTATCATAGAATCTGTTTTGGAACTGCAACACTGCAACGACCGCAATTTGTCCGGCGTAGGTAGTCATGGGGACAGGCACCTGGGTATGGGTGCCTGTTTTCATGGCAATTTTTTTGCTATATTCCTGATGGTCTCGTAATTCATGCCAGTAACTCTTGAGAGTTGTCTTGGCCTGACATCGAGCGATCGCATAACCTCTTGAATAACACTTTTCTGTGTTTGGGGACAGGTACCTGAGTCATAGCAGTCATCATACCCAAGTACCTGTCCCTGTGACTAATCACCTGTCCCAGTGGCTACGTTATTGAAACCCCAAATTGTTAGATTGTTAGACACGCCGAAGATAGGCTGCACCTCAAAAATATCCAAATATATTTGGTATTTTATTCGGTTTGCACTATCTTTGCAGACGAAATAAATCAACTATCGATATGAAGACAAAGACCGTAACTAGCAAATCAATGGCAAAATGGGCCGTGCTGATGCTCATGGCACTGGCTGTGACGCTGCCGGCGGGAGCCGACAATCCCACGTGGCTTAAGTCGGGCGATACCTGGGACGCAACAACCAAGACGCTGACCGTGAACTCTGATCTTAAATACCAAGCATACATGGACTGCACGGAGATTGAGCACCTCGTTGTCAGCAGTGGCATATCATACATTGGTGAAGATACTTTCTACGGATGCACATCACTGAAAAGCGTCATTCTCCCCTCCACATTAGAAACTATATGGGATTATGCATTCGGTAATTGTACATTACTGGAAAGCGTCATTCTCCCCTCCGGATTGAGCAAAATATTTAATAATGCATTCAATAATTGCGCATCACTGAAAAGCATTACCATTCCATATAAAACAAATATAGAAACGAGCATTAGTGTATTCGCAAATTGCACGAATCTGGAAACGGTTATTATACTCTCCTATTATAATTGTAAAATTCAAGATAATTTTTATAGGGTTAATAGTTCGTGTCATTTCTATGTCCGTTCAGCTAGTGCTATAACTGACTACGATACATACAAAGATCAAATCACGGTGGTCTCCGGCGTTAGAACTGTTGCTGGGGCTATGGCTACAACAACGGCGACACCCTTTGTCTCTGACAATGGCACTGATTATTATGCCTCTGGTGCACAGTTTACCATCGGCCACAGCGAAACTCCTCCAAACGGCTACGCTGGCACATTCAAAGGCTATAAAGTGACAGACGTCTCTGGCACTGACATCACCACAACCGCCATAAATGGCACAACACTCACACTACCAGAGGGTACCGTGACCGTCAGGGCTCTATTCGATATCGTAAATTATAGTATAACCTACGAGCTCGACGGTGGTAGCATCGAAATTGGGGTCGGAAATGAGATATACCCCACGACCTACACTGTTGAGACCCCGACCATCACCCTGCCAGATATAACAATAAAAACTATGATGCCCCAAAAGGCATATTGCGATTTCATAGGATGGACCGGGCCTGGATATGACGAGCCAACGAAGGACGTGAAAATTCCTCAAGGCTCATACGGCGACAGGACATATACTGCAAATTGGCGGCTCAAGGAATACGACATCACCTATGATCTGGCAGGCGGAGCCTTGCCAGAGGGCGTGACGAACCCTGCAAGCTACAACTATGAGACAGAGACTTTTACGCTCAATAACCCGACACGCGAGGGCTATTATTTCATAGGATGGACGGGCAACAACGGCAATACGCCAGAGAAAACAGTAACCATTACTCAAGGCACAAGTAATGGCGAGAAAAGTTACACGGCCAACTGGGCTTATCTCCTCACGGACATCACCGACGCTAATGTCTCGGAGATAGCTGGCAAACTAGTGGCGTTGCAACGTACGTTTATAGAAGGGAAGCCATCGACCATCTGTCTGCCGTTTGCGCCAGACGCTCTCCTCGTCGAAGGTTCGATGTGGGAGTTTACAGGGATCAGTGCTGACCACAAGGCAGTGATGTTGCAACTCACGAGCGGACTACAGGCCAACAAGCCGTATATCTTTATTCCAAAGAGCAGTTTCGAGGGCACTGTTTGGGGTACTGCCGCCAGTAGTATCGACCTCGACCCGAAGACGGTGGATGCCACGGCGGGCTTCACCTTCCACGGCACGTATACCCAGAAGCGCTGGGAGGAAACGGATCCTGAGGTGGTGAAAGGCACTATCTACGGCTTTATGGTGGAGGATAACGACGGGCAGCAACTTGGGCAGTTCGTAAGGGCTCGTAGGGCTACAAATCTGAGGGCATTCAGCTGCTATTTGGAGTACAATGGCGAAGCAGCCCTCAACGGCATATTGTCTACACGAGGTGAGGAAGATCTACCCGATGTAATCAACATCATGTGGCTGTCGGCTAATGGTGATGCTACGGGAATAGAGATCAACAACCGTGAACTAATATCCAATAACCGATGGTATACGCTCGATGGGCGCCGACTCTCAGGCAAGCCCACGAAGAAAGGTTTATATATTCAAAATTGTAGAAAGGTCGTGATTAAGTGAGAGAAGAACTGAGTATGCTCAGGTTCTTCCGAACGTGAAACGACTCGATATAAATATCAAGGAGGTAGTGAGATGAAAAGAAGATACGAGAAACCTTCGATGAAGGTATATGATCTGAAACAGAAACCCATGATACTCGTTGGCAGCGAAAGACCCGACCAATGGGGCCACACCCCTGGCTCTCCAGAGGAAATGAACAAACTAGCGTAAGGACACACGAGGGTTTGTCCCCTCTCAAACACAGTAGTCATGGGGACAGGCACTGAAGTGAACCCAGAAAGTTGGACACAACTAAAAGGTTCAGATGAAACGAAATTTTAGTATTGAAGAAAAGTTGTCAGCGATTGGATTAGTATTCCAAGGTGAGTCAGCCCGTTCTGTGTCTCGAAA
>JAEEGJ010009955.1_pt1 | contig 25085 bp, 28 predicted proteins | sample 8958761 | NCBI WGS metagenome assembly JAEEGJ01 (sample SAMN16246546, study PRJNA631951) | gut metagenome | biome: gut microbiome; feature: rumen; material: RS-attached | host: Bos | place: Iran: Karaj | collected 2018-10 | reverse complement strand
CCTGACCCAATGGCAGGAACTGGTGCTGATGACACAGGGAATCAACCCTCTTGAAGTGAAGCGGAGTCCCCGCTGGCTGCCCCAAAAGTCAAGGAAAGAAAAGATAGGTTAAACCCTGTAAATCAGTTGTTTATGTCAGACATTTTTTGTACCTTTGCACTATAATTCAGAGGTACAGATATGGCAGAAGGACTGGTATCAGACAAGCAGTTGATAGAGGCTTTGCTTCGTGAGCGCGATGAGCTTTACCGTCGTGCCGTGAAGGCAGAGCGTCGCTTGGAGGAACTGTCCGATGCCGAGTCCATGAGGCAGCAGTATGAGACTCGTATCAAGGAGATGGAGGCTGACCATCAGAAGCTGATTGGCGACATGGAAGCAGATTTCCAAAAGGAATTTTCCAAGAAAGAGGACGAATACAAGAAGGTACTTTCCAAGAAGGAGGACGAGATACGTGACCTCGTGCGCCGCATGGAATACATGGCTCGCAAGCTATGGGGCAGGATGAGCGAGAAGCGCCAGACTCCCGACGACCCGCGCCAGCTGAAGCTGGATTTTGAGGGCATGGACCTCACTGACGAAGAGAAGCGTCAGATAGAGGAAGCTACCAAGAAGGTGGCGGAGTCACGCAAGGTGAAGGTCAAGGAGCACGAGAAGCAGCTGCCCGTCCGCAAGAAACTGCCCGAAAACCTGCGCCGTGTTGAGGAGCACATCTATCCTGAGGGCTACATCGGCCATGAAGACGAGTGGATTCTGTTCGAGGCCACTGAGACCTCAGAGCATCTGGAGATAACCGCACCTGATGCATACGTGAGAGTAACCATCCGCCACAAGGCCATGCGCAAGGCTGACAACAAGATCATTACGGCTCCTGTTCCTGCAGAGCCCCTTGCCAAGAGCTATGCAGGTCCCACAGTACTTACGGAACTCACGATTGGCAAGTTTGCCGACCACCTTCCCTTCTACCGCCAGATAGAGATGTACAAGCGTTTGGGTATAGAGCTGAAGCAGCCCACCATCGAGGGATGGTTCCACGGAATAGCCGACCTGATGCGTCCTATGTATTATAGGTTACAGGAATACATGCTCCAGCTGGACTACCTGCAGTCAGACGAGAGTACGGTGCCTGTCATCAACAACGAGAAGCACCGGACGGTCAAAGGCTACATGTGGCTCATCCGAGCGGTACTCGAGCCCCTGGTACTCTTCCATTACCATGAGGGCTCACGCGGGAAGGAGGTGGCACTCGAATTCTTCAAGGACTTTAAAGGTGCACTCGGAGTGGACGGATATGGTGTATATGACCTGTTGGACAAGCTCGACGGGATAATGATCCTGTGCTGCTGGGCCCACTGCCGCAGATATTTTGACCGTGCACTGAACCATGACAGAAAGCGTGCTGAACACGGCATCGAACAGATCGGCCTGATATATAGCGTAGAAACCATCGCAGACGAGGAGGGAGCAAACTACGAGCGTCGTGCACAGCTGCGCCAGGAACTGGCATACCCCATCATCCGTGGCTTGGAGGCATGGGCATTGAACGAGCAGGATGCCGTCATGCCGAAGAGCCCCATCGGAAAGGCACTGGGATATCTGCTGGGGCACATCCGCCAGCTGTCACGCTACACTACCGACGGTAGATACCAGATAGATAACAACTTTATAGAAAATAGCGTCAGACCGCTGGCTTTGGGACGCAAGAACTATCTCTTCTGCGGAAACCACGATGCTGCCGAGGATGCTGCCATCATCTACACCTTCATGGGATGCTGCAAACTGGCACAGGTTGACGTCCGCAAATGGCTGAACTACTTCTTCACCCATATCCACGACTATGATGAGGACTACTCATGTGACCTGTTGGAACTGCTTCCGCACAACCTCAAGCAGAAGGGTATCCTATGACACACTTTGAAAATCCTCCTAGAGTCTCAGACTTTTTCCAAGAATCTTGGAGATTCCTCCAACATCTCCAAGAATCTCTCCAACTTTTTCGGAGTATCTTATAGAATCTCACAAGACGGGGTTTACTGATGGCTTACACTTAAACAGTATTTCTTTTATTTCTTGAAGCCGTTCTTCTTTATCGATTCTCATATTTGTAAAGGTTCTATTTACATAATAGATAATGCGAAGACAAATGAGTTCGGAAGTTTCTCAGCTCTTCATATGAAAGCTCATAGAGTTCTTTATCAAAGAGCACTGGTCTGCCACGTCTATTGACTTGTTATTACGAAGGTTAAAATGTTCACGAATTGTCTTGCCTATGGTGGGGTTCACTTCCTTGTAACGTTTGGACAATGCCTTATAGTCACTTTGCAAGCTCTCATTGGTCTCAATGAGTCGGAAGATGTCGAGCGTTACATCTGGATGCAAGTTTCCACCCTTATCCAAATATAAGGCTATTACTGATTCTGTAAACTCCTTTAAATTCATAGTTCTATTTTTTATCTCAGTCTTGCCAATACATTACCAAAGAGCGCATAGTTCTTGACTACGCCATCATCGAGGTCGAAGCTGATGTTGTGGTCGGCCACTACATGCAGTTCGTCGTGGTACTCCAGACATTCCTTCAGGTCTTTTGCCATCTGATCCTTCAGCCTACGCTCCTGCGTTGACAGTTGCGAAGCACGGCTTTCCATCTCAGCGATATGGTTCTTCAGCCATTCGATGTGCGGTAACAGGTACTTCGAGCGTATTTGTTCCACCGTGTAGGCATTCATGCGGTGCATGTAGGCCAGACACTGGAAAGCACCTTTCTTAGATGAGAAGAGCCAGTAGATGGGTCTGTTCTGATACATCTTCTTATGGTATTTCCAGAAGTCCTTAACCATGAACTTTTCGAGTGACATTCCCAGTGCTTCCTCGATAAAGTTGATGTTTTCAGTCAGGGTTTCGGTACCGAAAGCGATGCGCACGAAGTCCTGGATGCGCTTGTAGCCATTATCAGGGAACGAAGCATAGGCAGGCAGCAGCGGAATGATGCCGTCGTCGTCTATTTCGAATGTCTGGCCATTGTATTCATACGTGACAATCTCCTCCGGCTTCGCATCAGGATGGGCGATATACAGACCCGGTTTGTCAAGACGGTAGCGTCCCATCCAACAGCCGATGGCATACGAAATAAGCTGCCTGATTACTTCATCCTTGTTCCATTGGATGGAGTAATCATCTCCATCTGGCTTTGGAATGTATGATACTTCGCCCTGTTGGAGTATCGTTATTACATTGGCAGGCACATCAGGAGTCAATTCACTTTGCAAGCCGTAAATCTCGATGAACTTTTCATTCAGAGAGATTTCATTTTCTTGCAGTTGGCGATGTAGACGTTCCCATTTCTTTGTATATGTATCATAGCACCAAGAGATCTTTTCAGGCTCTGGAGCGGCAGGGTCTATACAAAGTTGCTTTCCCGTTTCCTTATATACCAGGTCACAGTACCAGTCGATATTTGCCAGCATGGCTTCTGTATCCATGCAAAGCAGCTCGTTTCTTTGAAAGTCCCATGATGTTTCATGGGCATCCCAATCTAATTTTGAAATTTTAGTGTTTTCTCTTGCTTTTTTAGAAATGTTATCAGGAGGTAAGATGAAGGGGAGCGATTTAATAGCTCCTTCAGAAATACCTAATCCAGGTGAAAGCATTTCGATAAAACTCTTAACAACGTTAGAATTAAAATAGGCTAGATATGGTGACAAGTCCGACTCTTCATTTAAGAAGAATTTTGAGCCAGAGCTTTCAAACATGTAAATATCACTGGAGAACCTAAAAGAAGGATTGTCCGCTGCAGAAGTAGACCAAGTTATTCCATTCTTAAATGAATATTGTAGGCCTTGTGGTCTAGATCTTAGTTTCCCTTTATCATCTTTTAGGTTTTTTATTTCATATCCGTCATTTTCCCAATTTAATACTGATATACCGTTCCCATACCACTTACGGAAATTGCCACCGTTTTCTACAGGAAACCATTTCTTGTTCCATTTAGAATATGATATTTCATACCATAATTTTATAAAATAGTTGTTGTCTCCAGTTTTTAGTCCTTGCTTTGCATCTCCATAATTACTTATTGGAGATGTTTTAAATTTTGCTTGGATGTTTTCATTTATCCAAAAGCCGAATTGACGACCCTTGAAGTTTAGAAAATCTAAAAGAGATAATTCAAACACTTTGCATCTTTTTTCAATGAATGCATCTCTTTTTGCATGAGAATTAGCATATTGCTTGAGATGATAAAATTTAGTTAAGTTCTTGTTGGTTTTTGAAACAATAAATGAAACTGATTGTACAACTTCTCCTTTTAATTCAGGAAAAGTATTGGGACCCAAATATAAAAGGGATTCCAAGTTATAGTCATATAAGGCTATTATTTTTTCTCTATATTTAATATAGGCAGGTTTCAGAATCCATGCTGCCATATTTATTATTCCAAATTTTCCTTTTGAATTTACTAATGATTGTGCAATTTCCATAAATATTGCACCTAAATCATTTGAAGTAAGAGGATAATTTTCTTTTGAATATTCAAGTAGGAAACTCGTCATATGGCCTGCGCCCATATACGGCGGATTCATCACCAGTGCCGAATACTTCTGTGTCAGCGCCAGTATCAGCCTGAACGAGTGCAGCAAGGCCTTAATGCCGTCGCTCACCGTTTCGGCTGGCTGTGTCTCCCACTCCTTCATCCTTATCTCGATGGCAGCGCGTGTGCTATCCGAGATATTGAACTTCATGATACTGCCAAGGTTTTCTGCCTGTTGCAAGAGCTCGAAGGCCTCTTCCGTCTCTTGCAGCATATTTGCATTTACACCCAAGAAAAACTCTGGCAGTGTGGCTTTGACGAAGTTCGTATCAAGTGGTGCCGGCATGTCAAGTACATTAGGCATGACTGTCGCATCGAGGAACGACGGATCTTTCTGACAGGCTTTGACCAGCAAAGCAAATTGAGCCAACTGTTTTGCGCGGGTATCAAGGTCGATACCCGTCAAGTTCTTCATGAAGATGTTCTCAATGGCGTTTCTTCGAGAGTACCCATCTTCGATATAGAAGAGGTACATCAGATCGAAGAACTCGTTGAGGATATGGCCGGAGCCACTTGCGAGGTCGCCGAGGCGCAAGTCCTCCAGTGAATCATACTTGAACTTGGCTTCCTCAGGCGTAGGCTCCGACGGTTCCACCAGATACTGCATCTTCTCCTTCATGTCAGTATCGAAGGGGTTGTTATCGAGATAGATGCGTCCAAGTGTATTCTGCACCATATACTTCACAATCCAGTTGGGCGTGAATATCTGGGTAGCAGCAGGGATATCCTCTGCCTCTGCTTTCTTGCCAGCCTTGAACGATGCAAACACATCGTCTTTCTTCTCAGAGATATAGAACTGATAGAGCCAGCCTATCAGCTCTGCGCTCTTATAGTCTTAATCGTCAATAAACGGTGTATTGTTAAGCAAGTCAATGAAGCCCCCCTCAGCAATGATGTTCTGCGGCAGCAGCAGGGTGGTATAGTCCGTGACACCCCCGAAACACTTGTTGATGACGGGGTTGGCATGGCAGTATGCCGTAATCAGGATGGCAAACTGCTCCTGAGACTTGCGTCCATCGTCAATGATGGCCATCAACTGCTCACGCTCCGCTGCCGACATCTCAGGGAACTGGCCTTCGCGGGCCTGGCTGAGAATGACAGGAATACGGGTCGATTCCGACACGTATTCCAGGACAGGAGCGATAAAGCCATTCTTCGCCATGATGCGGATAGCCATGAGGCGGTTAAACCAGGTGTAGGCCGCTTCCTCATAGACCTCTTGGATGCCCTTCTGTTGAACACGCTCGTAGAGCGACTGCCAGCGTTCAAAGAAGCCATCGTCCGGCATGGCATCACCACGGAATAGTACAAAGCCCTGCCCTTTGGTTGGGCGGTCCTCTTCACTGACGTTACCTTTATGGTCGAAGCCCAGTGCATCCAAGCGGTTGATGACTCCTTCTTTCAATATCGTTCGTGCCTCGGCAGCGAACTTCTTCAGTTGCGTTGTATTCATACTACTTCACCAAAATACATTCACCTTTTTCAATATATGTCATAATATGCTTGCGCAGTCTTTCAATATATTCGTCAACATCCTGAGCATCCTTCATCGGTTTCGTAGAACGTGTAGGTAATGAAATTAGTTTCGTAACCGGATTTTGTGGTGGCAGGGGTATAGACTTACTCTGATTACCTGGATCTCTAGATTGTGTCTGTTGCTGTTGTGCAACAAGTGACATAATTCGCTGCACCTCTGACTCATAGTATGATTGAATCTCCACTAACTTTTGCTTCAGTACCAGAATACTATTCGGTGCCGTTGCTAGAGCTCGAACATTCGTGTTCGGCTCATAGTTCTTAGCCCCAGCCTGTTCAGCCACTTTCTCTAGTGTCTCAAAGGTCTTGTTGTATTCCTCTTCAATCTGCAATTTCAGTTCCCTGATACGCTCTGTAATCTTGTATTTTACCTCCTGAGATAGTTTTTTGTACGTCGGCATCTTGTCAATCGGCCATTCCTCACTCAATATCTCACAAAGAGCCATTATCCTTGGCTGCACATCTTCCGGCAGTTCGGGGAAGTCATACTGACTATTCCTTACGAACTCTACATATTCCTTGTAACGAGGCAATTGGTCATCATGGAACTGGAGCATCTGCTTCCACTTATCCATCAGTTCCTTGCCCTGTTCCTTGTCGGCAACCACCTTTTTGAAGAAGGCTGCGTTGTCACGTATTTCCTTCCACTCGTTGACCATCGGCATGAAATCCTTCAGTGGCTGTGCAAACGGGTACTGTGCTATATTGCCCAACACAGAAGTCATGCGGTTATAGAGCGCATCGAGTTTCTGTTGACACTGTTTCGCCAGTTCCATGGTGTCCAGACCAGAGAGAACGGTCATATCATTGAAGATAAACTTCCATGCAGCCATGAAGTCATTGACATCCTGCTGTGGGATGGCGCTAGCCTCCCGGATAGAGAAGCTGGAACGGTCGCTGAGAATGTTGTTTGCCAGCAGTTTGCGGTCAACAGCTTGTCCGTTGTATGTAAACTCGCGCAGGTGGCGGCGTACCAACTCATTGCAGAAATATATGGTAGCTGGCTCACTCCATCCGTAGGGAGCCTTCTGGAAATACGACACCACATCACTGAGGGGCACCTCACGGAACTGGCGCTTCAGATACTGCTCTACCAAGCCCTCTGCTTCAGACAGTGGCTTGATGTCATATTCGCCTGGCTCGATGTTCCTAAGAATCTTTGATTTCAGCACATCGGCCGATGCCGGGGCCTCGTCAGCGCAGTGGGCGTAAGTATAGATACGCTCCAAGTGGCGTCGCATGGCCTCCTTATACCGGTTTTCTCCTTTTGTAACCACATCATTGATTACTGACTGGCCCGATACGATGGTACATTCATCAAACAGCTGGTAGAACTGCTTTTCAATCTTCTTCTTAAACAGATCTCCAGCCCGGCGGCGGAACTCATCGAGCGTTTTCTTACGTTCCTCCGTCGTTGCGCTGTTGTCGCGCAAGAATTTCTGCACCTTACAGTATTCAAAGAGGTCATCACGGAGATTGCGATTTTCCAGGTATTGGTCGGCCATGAAGAAGCATAGGCGGTTGTCCGGGTTCTTCAAGGCGAACTGTGCCGGGGTCTGGCCGTCGGCTTGGATAACAAATTCTATCTGAATATCCGCATTGTTTGTGAGGAAGTTCTTTCCAAGCACAGATCCTCCCACGGAAAGCCTTGCCGTGTGGTGCGTCTCGCGGTTGGCGGGGCTGGTATAACCCGTAAAGATGTCTCGAAGCTGCTCTGCCAGTGTGTTGTTGTCTACAGGAATGCCTTCAATCTGACGTGCAACCTCAGATTCGTCCTCCGTATAGAATGCCCAAACCTCGGCAGTGCTGTGACTCTCCTCCTCAGTCAGCACACGGATGACCTTCTTCTGTTTCAGGTAGTCAAGCACCTTCTGGACATCGTTCTTCAGTGTGACCTTCTGAGCATCGACATCCTTCATCAGCAGCGTGGTGATGTTATCGACAGTGGCAGGGAATACCAGCTTGTCATCATTCTTCAGGTTGCATATCATGAAAAGCACGTCAACTACGCGGTGTCCGAACTGCGGGTCTCGTGGGTACGATGCAATAATGGCATTGGCGTTGCTGATGGCTCTTTGGCCAGAAGCCATCAACGACCCTTTGAAGGTGGCATTATAGAAAGCATCAAAGGGGATGAAGTTGCCAATGCTGTCATTCATGTGGTCACGGGCAGTGGCATGGGTCACCTTGATAACCGAACGCTCATTACCCTTCACTTCCTTCTCCACATAGCCGTTCTCGCGGAATGCCTGGAACACCTGTTTAATCAGACGGAACTGGTACGGCACGAATGGGTAGAAGTCCACGAACTTCTCCTGTGAAGCAAAGGCATCATAGCCTGTAGGCAGCTGGAACTGCGTATCAATGGCATTTCGCTTCTGTGCATACAGCTTATTCAGCTCCGACATACCCGTGCCGTTCTTTTCCAAGATACGTTTCTGTGTGATGTACTCCGGCTGCGTTCCTTCAAGCGACACCTTCACCTCGAAGCGCCCCATAATCTTGCCATAGTCCTCTGTTGTTGAGGCAATGTTACAGGCCGACAGAATCTCTGTCAAGTCCTGCTGGGCAGTGCAGCCCACCCATACCTTATCATCACACGTCTCATGCAAGTGTGTGACAATCTCCTGAAGCTGCAGGAGCAGGCCCTTATTGTCGTTGATGAACTGAGACACCTCATCGGCAAGGAACAACAAGCGGTAGTCACGGCCTTGCTTGCCAATATACTCCTTCAACTCCTGGCAGAAAGTCTGTACGCTGATGACCGTCTTGCCAGACTTGATGACGTCACGTATAACGTCTACCGACATGTCAGGCACCAGTTCCTTTCCAATCTGCAAGATGTTGTCAAGGCGTGAGACGGCCAGGCTGCTTGCCTGAGTGTGCCAGTCGGCCTTGTTTGCCTTGATGCGTTCGATAAACTCCTCGAACTTCCCCGCTTCATCAAGCACCTTCTCGAAGTGCTGTGCCAGTGAGATATTGAAACTGTTATATCCCCGGAAATGGTTGAACTGGTTCCAGAACGACTCAACAAACGTGGTGGCATAGTCGCCACGGACATTGTGGATGGAGCCGATGTTGAACATGATTACGTCGACCTGTGCCTTGTTACGGAGCCAGAAGGCTATCTCCTTGACATCGCCCAGTGTATAGTTGAACTTCGTCGACGGGTCGTTGTCACGCTCCTTTGCTGCTTCTTCAAGCCGGGTCAGGGCTTTCTCCTGGTTCTCCTTGTCTTTGGCATTGAGGCAGTAGCCGAGGTATTTCAGGAAGTGGGACTTTCCAGAGCCGAAATAACCGTTAATCCAGATGCCGTCGTGCGAATAATCACGGTCTTTGACGTGGACCAGGATTTCGCACAGGCCATTCAGTATTTCGTCTGTGAAGACGTACTCATCTATTTCAGTCTCGATGGTTTTGGGGTCGAAGTCAGTAGCAGAAACGGCTGGATTCACCTTTCTGTCAATCTCCCTCTCATAGATTTCTTTCAGTATCATAGTTTATTCGTTTTTGTCGTTTAACAATAGGGTGGCCCGGTAAGTGTTCTGGTCATAGAGACGGTTGAAAAGGCGGAAAGAGTTGCCATCCTTCTGTCCTGGGTAGAACACGATAATCTTGTACTCACTGCTGAGATTATACTGCTCATACTTTGCCAGCAAGGTGCTGGTGCGCAGATACGGGTACATCTTTCCCATGCCGTAAAAGATGATGAACGGTCGGCCTTTGTCATCGTTAATGGCTTTATGAGCAAGAATCTTCTCATGCAGTTTCTTTAAGAACTCCTCACTGTTGGCCTGTTCTGTCAGCATCTTCGTGGCTCCATCAGGGTCTACCTTATCCGTATTCAGCACCTCGTCCAAGAACGTGGTGCCCCATATCTCCTGTTCTTTCAGGAAAGCAATAAACTCCTCGTATATGTCGAGGGCCAGCAGATCGATGAAGTTGTTTGGCCTTTCGAGTGAATCTCTCAGGTCTTGAATCTGCCTTTGTATCTCATACTCCTTCTCAGGCTCATACTGGAACACGTAGAAGTTGTAGAACAGGTCGCCGTTCTCCGTGTCCTGGAAGCCTGGGTCGGACAGTTTCTTGTATAGTTCGTCTACAGTCATAGCATGTGGAATTTAGATTTGACCAGTCTAACGGGCAGGTGGTAGCCCAGGAACATCTTTTGAATGTCCACAGCGTACTTGTCAGTGTTACCGAGGTAGTTGATATAGATAGCACTGTTCTTGTTGTCTTCCGTGGTGCTCTTCAGCCAGAACACGGGATAGCCTCCGTCCTCCTTGTCGTGAGTCCCGAAGTCCTTATATCCGACACCTTTTAAGGTCAGTACGTTGCCGTTGAGTCCCACAATCCTCGTGCACTCATACCCTTGCGGTCCGGCCACCTGCTGTATGTTACAGTTCGTTATCAGCTCAAACCACTGGTCTTCTGTTGGCAGATTCAGTTTCTTTGCCTCCACATACGGCAGGTATTGTGTCTCTCCCTCGTGCAGGAGGAATTCCCTTGACCACAAGGTGCCGCTGGGAAGTCCCAGGTCGATGAATTTCTCGTCCGGGGCCTCCTTTGCGCCAGGCAAGCTTTCTTGACTGTCATTATACCCATCGCGGTAGGCATCAGCATAAACCTTCGCCAATGCTCCAGCAATAATCTCTTTCATGTGCTCTGCCAGATACTTTGCAGCCTTTTCTTCCAAAGTGTCCATAAGTCTTTCGGTCTCTAATTATTACGATTCTTTGATTCTCTCTATCTCGTATATTTCGAGGAAGCACGCCTGTAGGAACCACTCGTCGCCCATCTCAATAAAGATACGGTATTCTGTGTCCTGCAGTCTTGGTGCCTGCAACTCACCAGTTTCGCTGAGCAGTCCTGCCTTACGCATGAATGTCAGGAACGAGCTTGCCACGCGGTCTTTCGTCTCTTCGCTCCAGCTGTCCACGAACTCATCGTTGGCCGCTATCTCATATATCTCCGACATGGCATCGTTTTTGGTAACGGTGCGGGCTGCCGACTTCCATTTCTTCAGTGCCACGTTAATGTGCAGGTCGAAGAGGATGCGGTATGTCTTTAAGCAGACATAGTACATGGCCATGAGCTGCTGCTGTCTGCCCATGAGCAGGTACTTGTTCCAGAAATCCCTGGGAACGGCGCTGTACCTGCGTTTGAACTCCACAGAGGCTCTGTATCGTGTCTGCTGTGATTTCATCATCATCACGTTGTTCTCCGACACCTCCTGTTTCATCAGCGCCTCACTGTTGTCATCCATCAGCAGCGGCAGACAGGCGTTCATCTCGTCTATCATAAAGCTGCACCCTGTCAGTGCGGCGCTGTATATGCTTCTTATCTTCGTCATTTATTAAGATTACTTTTGCAAAATTACACTTAATATGCTCACTGAAATTGCGCTGATGCGTATTTTTTCAGTGTTTCTTCCAATTCTGCCCTGATTTCGTTCCTTAAACGTTCAGGGCTGAGTACTTCCATCCGCTTTCCGTATGATAGAATCAGCTGTTTCAGTTCAAAGTTCGGGATGACCTTCAGCATGATGATAGCATTCCCGTCCTTTGCAAACCTTACCAGGTGCTGTGACGGGTGCATCGGCTTCGAGGAAACGTAAGGGTACTGCTGTCCGTCCACCTCTATCAGTACCTCCTCCACACGCTGCTCTTCGTTGCTGAAGCTGACCCCTATGACGTCCTTGAAATATTCCTCAAAGTTATATTTGGTGTTCGGTATGAACTTCACTGTGGCCTTCTCAATAGAGATAATACGGTCTAGCGCAAAGTTCGTGATACCATCATATTTGGGGTTGAATCCCAGCACAAACCACCTGCTGTTGTACTGCTTCAGGAAGTACGGGTGTATAGTCTCTTCCATTGGCTGCGGGTTATTGTATGGCTGGTATTGGACAATGATGGGCTGATGGGAGATGATACATTCATGGAGTTTTGCGAAATGTTGCATTCCTTTCAGAAGGGCATTATCATCGTATGAGATGAACGTCTCGGGGTTCTTGCCCATATGAAGCGACACCCTCAGATGAGCGCTTGCCTCTTCAATCCATCCGAAGCCTGCCTGTCCTTTGAAGCGCTCCATCACCTCAAGGGCACTATAAACCTTCATAATCTCTTTCTCTGACAGAGGGTTGTTGAAGATGGAGAATCCTGGGTCACGGTATGAATAGTATAGGTGCCGGCCAGAGCGACGGCAGTCTATTGCTTGATGCCAGCGATTGGCAATATCCACGAAATCCATGCGGATAGTATTCGGTGACGTTACCGGCCGGAAGCCACGAAGGTCGAGCGCGTCGTTGCACTCCTTCATAATCTGCTGGACGGTGCGTCCTCCTGGATGTCTGAGACAGCGGTCTATCACTATCTCGCGTATCGCTGCGTTCTTTACGTTAGCCATGTTCTCTGCTTTAGGTTCTATTTTCGTGTGCGTGCGTGAACATAATCTATTCACAAAAACAGCACAAAATTACACAAAAATTACCAAACAGGAGCAGATGTTGGCAAAAACTTAATAAATCCCGCTATTTTTTAATTTATTTACGCAACTAAATTGCGCCAATAGACGTTTCGGCACTGAAAAAAGGCCCAATGAGACCAAAAACATCTCACTGGGTCGCCATGTGTTCAAGAGGATATTTCGACTTTGAGCGAAGCCTCCCTACTTTGTCATGCTGCAGGTTCTCCTGGTGCCTCTGACTCTGCCACCTCCTCTAGTGTACTGTCCGTCTTGTCGGCACAGAGTCTCTCCAGTGTCTGGTTCACCTTTGTCTGGATACCCTGGAACAGTTTACCTAGAGCCACCAGTGTATCCATGTCGAGGTCTTTGATACCGTCGCCGTCCATGGTGATGACCGACTTGCTGCCGTCAATCTGCACGTTGAAATTGAATGTTGCTTTCATGTCTTCTTTGTATTTAGAGTTAAACAATCTGCCGCATGGTTGTCCCTGCGACGGTGCAAAGGTGTGACGAAAAAGCATGACCACTCTTTTTTATGATGGATAACTCCTGATTTAACACATTTACGACCGCTTTGGTCTTCAAAGTGTTAAATCAAGAGTTTGTGAGGTGGACTTTATCTTGCTCACGCACAAATGCTTTCCTTTGCCCTCAAAATCGTATTCACCAACTAATATTTCAATCTATGACAGTATGTATTGCAGAAAAGCCGAGCGTGGCAGCGGAGATTGCCAACGTTCTCGGCGCGAGAAGTAAGAAAGACGGCTATTACGAGGGTAACGGTTATCAGGTGACATGGACCTTCGGGCATCTGTGCCAGCTGAAGCAGCCTGACGGCTATTATGGCAGCTGGAAGAAGTGGGACCTGGCTATCCTCCCGATGGTTCCCCCGAAGTTCGAGGTGGAACTAATTCAGGATGCCGGTGTCAAGAAGCAGTTCAAGGTCATCAAGGACCTGTCCAAGAAGGCTGACCTCATCGTCAACTGTGGTGATGCCGGTCAGGAGGGCGAGCTGATACAACGCTGGGTGATGGAACTGGCCGGTGTCCGCTGTCCCGTTAAGCGTCTGTGGATCTCGTCGCTCACCGAAGAGTCCATCCGTCGGGGTTTTCAACAGCTCCGTGACCAGCAGGACTATGACCGCCTGTATATGGCTGGTCAGGCCCGTGCCGAGGGTGACTGGCTGCTGGGAATGAACGCCACCCGCCTCTACACCCTGAAGTATGGCGGCTTCAAGCAGGTGCTCAGTATCGGCCGTGTGCAGACCCCCACGCTATCGATGATTGTTGACCGTGACAAGGAGATTGAACATTTCATCCCCAAGCCTTACTGGGTGCTGGCCACCAAATACCGTGACACTCTTTTCTCATGTACCCAGGCTCGTTTCGACACTGCTGAGGAAGGAGAGTCGTTCCTTCAGGCTGCCAACCGCTATCACCTCACCGTCAAGGATGTGCAGCGGAAGAAAGGCAGCGAGCAGCCGCCCCAGCTCTATGACCTCACCTCATTGCAGGTGGACTGCAACCGCAAGTACGGCTTCTCCGCCGATGCCACGCTGAAGTGCATTCAGAGCCTCTATGAAAAGAAGCTTACCACCTATCCGCGTGTCGATACCAAGTACCTCACCGATGACATTTTCGAGAAATGCCCGTCAATCATCCATTCGCTCACCGCCATCTGCGCCGGCGCCCGTCCTCTTGATGGTCGTACCTTGGAGAAGAGCCGCCGTGTCTTTGACAACAGCAAGGTCACTGACCACCATGCCATCATTCCTACGGGTGATGTCCGTGCCCTCGCCACGCTCAATGAGCAGGAGATGAAGGTCTTCGGCCTTGTCGTCCGCCGTTTCGTCGCAGTCTTCTATCCCCCTTGTGAGTATGCCCAGACGACTGTCCTGGCTGCTGCCGGGGACGTGGCTTTCAAGGCTACTGGCCGTACCATCCTCAGCGAGGGCTGGCGCGTGGTGTATGCCGCCGACCGCGACGATGAGGAGGAAGAGCAGAAGGACGATGCCGACAATGCCGTTCTCCCGGAGTTCACCATCGGTGAGAGCGGCCCGCATATCCCCAGCCTTACCCAGAAGACGACCACACCTCCGAAGCGCTATACTGAGGCCTCGCTCCTACAAGCCATGGAAACAGCAGGTAAGCTCGTTGATGATGAGACGTTGCGTGATGCCATGAAGGAGAACGGCATTGGCCGCCCTTCCAGCCGTGCCGGTATCATTGAGACGCTGCTGAAGCGTGGCTATATCCGTCGTGAAAAGAAAGCCCTCATTTCCAACCCTGCGGGTCGTGACCTCATGGATGTCATCCAGGCCAGGATGCTGCGCAGCCCTGAGCTGACAGGCCAGTGGGAGAAGAAGCTGCGTGACATCGAACAGGGATGCTTCACCTTGGAGAGTTTTATGGATGAACTGCAGGCCCAGCTTGTCAGCATCATCAAGGAGGTGCAGGCAGACACCTCCGATAGGAAGATCTCCTCGCATGCAGAACCGTCTTCCAATGCGACGTCATCGCGGAAGCCCACCGCTGGAACCATCACCAAGAAGGCCAAGGTCGGTGACCGTTGTCCCGTCTGCGGCAAGGGCTGTGTACGTAAAGGGCCTTATGGTCTCTTCTGCAGCGAGTATAAGAACAGCGGTTGCAAGTTCAAGCAGAACTGACAATTAAAGCCCCGCCGCTGTGTATATTCAGCGGCGGGGCTTCCAATGTCTGGTGGCTAGTAGCATGTCTCTAATGTGAGCCATTGCCTCCCATTCTCATATCTGCTGGTCGTGGTCATGGAACCAGGCATAGTCCAGCCATGAGTCATCGTCCTTCTTCTTGCGACGTATCTTCTTCTTGTCTTTCTTCTTGCTTCCTCCGAACATGCACAGGAGAAGCAGTAGCAGTAGCAGTTCCATGTTCTAATAGCGTTGTTTAGTTCGACATTCTTACTCTTGGAAATTTACTGCAAATTTACTAAAAAAACTTGAATGTACCAACTTTTTCTTTAATAATTTTGTTATTTAAGAAAATATTTATATATTTGCAGCCAAAAATAATAAAATAATTATTGAAATAAATAAGGCCATGAACAAAGAAGCCAGAATCATCTCCTTCGCCAATCACAAAGGTGGAATCGGAAAGACCACGACTACCGCCAGTGTTGGTAGTATCCTCTCCACCCTGGGTTTCAAGGTTCTTCTCATTGACTTGGACGCACAGGCCAATCTCACCATCAGCTTGTTGAAAGAAGAGCCTGATGACAGTATCTATTACGCCCTGACGGGAAAGGTGGATGATCTTCCCGTCGTGCAAGTCACAGACACCCTCTCCATCGTTCCCTCATCATTGCAGCTGGCCACCGCAGAGATTGAGCTGACGGCAGCCATGTCCCGTGAGCGCATCCTTGCAGGGCTGCTGGAGCCGCTGAAGAACCAGTACGACTTTATCCTCATTGACTGTCCTCCCTCCCTGGGTCTGCTCACCTTGAATGCCTTCACTGCCTCTACGGAGATTATCATCCCGCTCGTCGCCGAGGTACTGCCCTTCAAGGGTCTGACGATGATTAACCGCTTCACTCAGCAGGTGAAGACCCGTCTGAACCCTGCAGCTCATATCTTCGGCATCCTCCTGACCCGTTGGGAGAACACCAACCTGAGCCGTCAGATCGAGCAGGGCTTGCGTAACGAGCTTGGTGATACCGTCTTCAACACGAAGATACGCAAGAACATCACCATTGCCGAGGCTCCCTTGGAGAGCAAGAACATCATGGACTATGCTCCAAGGAGCAACGGTGCCATTGACTACAAGGCCTTTACCTATGAGCTGCTGGCCCGCTTAGGCATCGCCATCATGTAATCTCCTATACCATTTACCTTTAGCAAACGAAAAATCACAGAAAACATATGAGTAAGTTTAACCAGGATTCTATGGATGCTCTCTTTGGCGGTCTCGTCGGTGAGTCTGCCAAGACAGAGCAGGAAGAAAAGAAGCAGAGCACAGCTCCCGTATCAACCCCTAACGCTACCAAAGAAACAACCAGTCGCCGTGGCCGTCCCTCTGGCGTGAAGAAAGAGTCTGTCTGCACCGTTGTTGACGTAGACCTGATGAACAAGGTGCGTGCTATTGCCAAGAAGGAAGACCTGTCCATCACCACTATCTTCGAGGTCGGTCTGAAGATGGCTATCCAGAACTACGAGGCTAAGAACGGCCCTATCCGTGTCAGGCAGAGCAAGAAGAAAGATGTTGGCGACGTGTTCGGTCTGGAGTAAGGCTACAGCCAGAATACGAACTTTGTCCCCCTTGTCCCTTCGCCGTCATAGTCGCAGGGTAAGTGAAACTGGCAGGAAAGGTCGCTGGCAGCATCTTCGTCGAGGTGGGTGGTCAGTTCAAGTTCAATGGCCATCCGCTCCTCGCTATAGCCCAAACTCCAGACACACTCACCAAGGGCAGCGTTAACCACTGTCCTAATCTCGTCCATACTTCTCCAAATACTATCCCAATCAGTCATAGTATTCAATTTGGAGTTCTTGGCTCACATTAAACTCACGGCCATCATCGTAATAGTAGACCAGTCGCAAGCCTCTATAGACTGATGGAACCTTCAGCACCTCCAACAGATGCCATTTGGGTTTGCCGAAGTCGTAGGAAGATCGGTCAAGGATGATGCGGTTTGAGGTATAATCAAAGTGATAGTAGCCGCCACCGATGCACTGGTCTCCAGGTTTCAACAGGTCTTTATGCTGATTCACTGTCCCAAGTCGGAAGAAGCCTTTCATTGTGATGACAAACTTAGGGAGAGTCATAGTTTCCGGTTTCGTTTGATGTTGTATTCCAATAATTCCAAGTCAATGAACTGAGAGCTGCGATAGACCTCTTTGCCATTCATCAGCAATAATACAGTCGGGCCGGAATAAACCAAGAAGCGACCTGCAATCAAGGGTTCCTCTGTTATATCGCTATAGAATGAGCAAAGTGTAGGAAATGTCTCAGCCAACCGCCCAACTTTATCAAGCATAACATTACAGACCCCACAATCAGGAGCCTTTATATAGAATAGGCACAAACGGTTATCGGCTATCGTTTGCTCAATGTCTTCTATGTTTCTCAGGTGCCTCATGTCGCTATTCTTCCAATCTTGCTTTTACCTTTTGCCAGGCATGTGAATCAAACAGGAAGCAGTCTTTCATTGTGTCCGTCATCTGAACGAAACGCCTATAAGGGATTGAGAAGCTTAACTCATTCTTTCCGACAAACGGACGAACGGAAGGGTCAAACAGACCGAGGAAACACCTGTTTCCACCTTTCCTGTTCTCCACAACCGTCATGGAAACAACCGTACTACAGCCAGATCCGAACTGAGACACGACGGCGTCAGGTCTGTTGTTGTCGAAGAAAGCCCATCCGCATAGGCCAGACAGCATATCGGGAGTTGCATAGAAAAGGAGTCCTTCAGTGCCGTCGAACGATGCTGCCTGGTCTATTCTTATGAAGTTCAGATAAGGTTTTTCTGTTCGCTCCATTTCAAGGCCCTGAACGTATTCGGTCACCATTTCAGGTGTTTTCTTGTATTTCTCCTTCAGTGAGACAAAGCTTGGTATACGTTCAGGCATATCAGAGAAGCCTGTGTATAGCTTGCCGCCACCACATCCTATGACATCCGCGCTAAGACTAACGGGTACGCCATCCCTTGCAGTTTGCAGTCCTTTGAAAAAACAGCCGCCAAGACGATTGGTACTCACCATCGTCTTCTCTGTATCGTTAACGGGTTTGTCACTATACCCGAAAAGTAGAGGCAATGGAGCCTTTCGGCCAAAGGCCTCCCTGTAGTTGGTGATAAATTCTTTTATGTCCATAACGCTTAATCCTGTATGGGTTCCAGATAATTCACTTTCTTACCAGTCTTGATGGCATATGCAATCTCCCGTCTGGTGCTCTCGCCGATGTGGCTTCCTACGTTGATAACGAATATCTCATCAGCCAGATCGATCTTCCGCAGGTGCATTTCATCAAGCATCTCCTTTACCCCGGGTTTCCACACGTCTTCGTCACCGGAATGACCGAACAGACCGACACTGATGACAATACATCCATCCAGGGTGAGACGTTTCTGCACTTCAAGGAACTGCTCCTTGAAACGGGTACTGCCACAGAGGGTAATAATCTTGTAGTTTCCAATCATGTCAGTCTCATTTAATGAATCCCCTGGCCTTCAGCCAATGAATCAGCTGGCTGCTCCATGTCTCAGTCGTCGTCTCTCCTGTCTGCGGCATCAGTTCGTATGGGCCTTTTCCGTCGCCATAAATATGTAGTTCGGCATTAGCCCCTGCCTTCTTCCATTCCATGAAGAGAGCGACGAGGCCTGCTGCCACATTGGGGTGGTCGGCTCTGGTCATAATCAGCAGGGGCGGCGCATCAGCTGGGACGGCGACGGGCATCAGCGAAGGGCCGAAGTTGGTGCACAGGAAGTCGGGACGCTCCGTGCTGTCGGCAGACATCGTGGCAGCGATAGCCACACCGCCTCCAGCTGAGAAACCGAGGAATCCTATCTTGTCTTTGTTGATGTGCCATTCGTCAGCATGTTCTCTCACCATACGGATGGCAGCCTTGGCATCCTGTGCTGCGAGTTGGATGATAGAGTCGCCACTGGCCGTGTGCATCGGATTGGCGTCGGCCTGCGGAAATGCTTCAGGATGTGTCACATCCACCATCGGTGGCATCTTCATACCCTGCGGCATCTGCTCCTTGTTCAGATGATAGCGCAGTCCGATGGCGGCAATGCCGTGTTCATTTAGGAACGATGCCATCTTCACCACGTCGCTCTCCCACGACAGCCATCTCATGGCACCGCCAGGACAGAGCACAACGGCACATCCATTTGGCTGCTGGGGCAGATAGACCTCAATCATTGGCTTGTCCTTTTCCTCGTCAGAGGGGGTAGCCGTTGGCAGGAAATACTGCTTTTGCGCCCATGCAAACAAAGGCAGGAAAAACATACAGAATAAAGCGAGTCTTTTCATTTCTAATCGTTCTCTAGATAATTCACTTTCTTGCCTGTCTTCTCAGCGTAGGCGATTTCCCTCTTGGTACTCTCGCCAATGTAGCCGCCGACATTGATGACAAAGATTTCGTCTGCCATGTCGATCTTGCGAAGGTGCATGTCATCAAGCATTTCCTTCGTGCCTGGTTTCCAAACCTCTTCGTCGCCGGAATGCCCGAACAGTCCTACGCTGATGACAATGTAGCCCTCCAGCGTTAATCGTTTCTGAACTTCCATGTATTGCTCCTTGAAACGGGTGCTTCCACAAAGTGTAACGACCTTATAGTTCTGTACCATAGCTTTTAATCTTTAAAGTTCCAGAATCCAGTACCAGTCTCAGGGTCAAACTTCCTTCCGATAGCACCACCAACAGTAGGACGCAGTTCAATCTCAGCAGTATATAGAACGATTGTGGTTTTCAGATGCCCACCTGCCATTCCATGCTGGCCGTCTTTCTTGAATGAGAACAAAGCATGAGTATGATGGAAGAGTTTGCCGTCATCGTCTCTTACGACATTTCCGTTGAGCGATACCAGCTCCAGCATCCCCTCTAACTGTTCAGTCTCAAAGCTGCCAGTTTCGGGAATGAACACCTGCAGCTCTGCACTCTGACAGCCTCCGATTCCAGAGAAAACGGCTGACGGTATGGATTCCTTTTCGCAGATTTCGAGGAGGTTACAGATAATTTCATCACCTCGATCCATGCGGATATAGTAGTTATCGCCTATCTTTCTGTATTCCATGATGTCTATTCTATGACTATCATTTTCATTTCAATATCATCTACGGGTCTGTCGGCACGTCCAGTTGCTGTGCCTTGAATCATTTCAACCACATCAAGGCCTTCCTCAACCTCGCCAAATACGGTGTATTGACCGTCAAGATGGGGAGTACCGCCGACAGTTGAGTAAATCTTCAGTTGTTCATCGGTCAGACCAGACTTACCAACCTTGCTTTCTGCTTCTGCAGCCAGTTTGTCTTGTAGTTCCTGAAGACCTTCACGATTCCTGTCACGGCGCATCTGCATAATCTCAGCACGATGTTCGGCAGCAAGCTTATTGAAGGCATCCTGCACCTTCTGCATCCTCAGTTGTTTGGAGAACTGGCCAAGCTGGCCTTCGCTGTACACATCTCCCCAGACTATGTAGAACTGCGAACCGCTACTACGGCGCTCAGGATTCACCTCGTCACCCTGGCGTGCAGCAGCCAATGCGCCACGCTTATGGAAAAGTCCGTCCTTAATCTCGGCTTCAAGTGTGTAGTCAGGACCACCGACGCCCAGCATCTTCCCAGCAGGTGCACCCTTGGAATCGGGGTCACCCCCCTGAATCATAAAGTTCTTGATAACCCGATGGAACAGCGTACCATCATAATAACCCTCCTTCGCCAACTTCAAGAAATTGTCGCGATGGATGGGAGTCTCGTCGTATAGGCGAACTACGATGTCGCCCAGCATGGTTTGAATCTTTACTTTCATAAACTATCCTAATAATTGCTGCAAAAGTACGAAAAAAAGCCCATTTTTACGTACCTTTGCCAGAGTTTTTAATAGTATTTGTGAAATGGAGAGCTTTGAAGAGCAATTACGCAAAGACCTGCATCAGTTCCTGCTGAGCATGAAAGAAGTGGATGAACGGATGCCGGAGTGTCCTGACGTGGAAGATAAGTGGGAAGAGATAGCCAAGGCTTATATCCCTGACGGCATCCGCGAGTTTCAGGACTTCCCTTCGGCCTCACTCGGCTGGATGATGTATATCGGCATGGCTGTAGCGAAGATGTGGGACACGGAATGGGAGATATACTCAAAGATTGAAGACCTTTACGCCTATATGCGCGACAAGCGGGGCTATGATGCGATGGACGAATACATCCGCGAGGAAGTGCTGTTGCTGCAGGGCGTGGACTATACCGTTCTGGAAAAGGTGACTGGCGAGTGTGCATCGCGGGTCTATAATGCCTTGATGCACCAGCGACTCGAACCAGGCACTAAGGAGGCCTTCAATGGCTACGTTGCCTGCCTGCACCAGTTATACCTTTTTGGAACTGCAATGCAGTTGAAGCGAATGGGTTATCACATGACGAAGATGAATTGAGAAAATGCAGATTATTCTCGCATCAGCCAAAATCATGAACGACAGGGTGAAGTCGATTCCTGACATCAGCTTGTCAACACCTCGTTTTCAGAATGAGGCAGAGGGATTCGCAAGGGATATGGTCCAGTATTCCGCTGAGTCGATTGCCGAGATGCTGGGCTGCAGCCAGCAGATTGCCGCTCAGAACAGGTTGCGGTATATGCGCTTCTTTGAAGATTCCGCGAAGCTGCCAGCAATTCTTGCCTATCACGGTCAGGCCTACAAGCATTTGAAGGCTGAGACGCTGACGGTCGATGACCTCAATGTTGCGCATGGGAAGTTGTGGATTACTTCATTTCTCTATGGTCTGCTCCGGCCTTTGGATGCTATTCTTCCGTATCGGATGGAGGGTCATGTTGAACTGCCGAGCGGAGAGGGTCAGAATATGTTCGCTTTTTGGAAGAGCCGTCTGACAGACATCCTGATTGATGCCGTGAAAGCCGATGACGGCGTATTGATTCATCTTGCTACGGAGGAGTACCAGCACTCGTTTGATTGGCAGCGCGTCCGCAAGGAAGTACGAATCGTCCAGCCTTTGTTCTATGTCCGAAAGGGTAGTAATCTGAAGATGCAGGCAGTCTGGGCCAAGACATGCCGTGGTGCCATGACGCGGTTCATCATTGAGAACCGCATCGACAAGCCCGAAGACCTCTGCGCTTTCAGTTACGAGGGCTTTTCATACGAGCCGAAGCTTGGAGAGCCCGATTATCCGCATTTTATAAAATAAAAGTTGTATGAGAAAGGTATTAATAGACGCGCATACGCATACGGTGGCATCCGGGCATGCTTACAGTAGCCTTCAGGAGATGGCGAAGGCCGCTGTAGATATGGGATTGGAGGTGCTGGGAATTACGGAGCATGGGCCGAGTGTACCCGGCACTTGTCCGACGTTGTATTTCAAGAATATGTTCACCGTACCTCGTCAGATGTACGGTATACGGTTGCTGATGGGCTGCGAGATCAACATTCTCGATACGAAAGGTAGTCTTGATCTGACTGATGAACAAATAGGATGGCTTGACCTTGCCATTGCAGGCATTCACGCTGCGTGGTATCAAGGTGGCACGAAGGAGGAGAACACGGAGGGGATGATCCGTGTCATCAAGAATCCCAAGATTCACATAATCAGTCATCCTGGCGATGGCTCTGCAGAACTGGACTTCGAGCAATTAGTGTTGGCTGCGAAGGAGGCGCATACGCTATTGGAGGTGAACAATCATTCACTGGCTCCACAGCGCAAGAAGACAGTGGCACGAGATAATAATCTGGAGATCTTGCGTTTGTGTAAGAAGTACGAGGTGCCTACGATTCTTGGCAGCGATGCACATATCTCGTTCCAGATAGCCGACTACGAACGGCTCTATCCGTTGCTGAAAGAGACAGATTTCCCTGACGAGCTGGTTATGAACTACTGGCCTGACAAGTTCTTCGATTATCTGGGGATTCAGAGATAGAATGCGAATTTCGAGCCTTTTGCGCCATATGGAATTATGAATTTTGGTAGATTCATAAGGCATGTCCACCAGATACTTTAATGACTTGACCCGTTAGCATTCTCGCCTGCTCACTCGCCAGAAACAGAATCGTTTCTGCAATATCTTCCGGCTGAATCAGTTTTCCCATAGGAATGACAGGAAGAACAGACTGTTCCAAATCGGTGTCAATCCATCCCGTCTGAGTCGGGCCTGGTGCCACACAATTGACGGTAATGCCGTACTTTGCCACCTCCAAGGCTATGCTGCGGGTAAGTGCTTCAAGTGTAGCCTTACTTGCTCCGTAGGTTATCTGCCCGGCAAAAACCTGTGATGCATCGGTTGAAATATTGATGATGCGTCCATAATCACCGTGATGGGTAATCATCTCCCTTGTCATCAGGATACTTCCGCGGACATTGACCGCAAAAGTGTCATCAATCACATTCTGAGTAATTTTCTCTATGGTGTCGATGCCGTCCATGTCACCATCGGCCGCATTGTTGACCAGAATATCGACCCTCCCGTATCGTTCAAGGACTTTCGAATAGATTTCCTTTACGGCAGCTTCATGGGAAATGTCGCTTTCCAGAATCATATAGTCGGCATTCATTTGCTTTAGCCTGCTCTCAACACGATCAGCATTCCCTGAGTTTGCCTCGAAATATCTGTCCGTACCGTTCTTGTCTGTCTTAGACTGGTCAAACTGCCTGGGGATTCTCTTGTATACCAAGACCACTTTTGCCCCTTCACGAGCAAAGGCAAATGCTGTTGTTGCCCCAATCCCCTGTGGGTTATTTGCTCCTGTAATCAGAGCTACTTTATCCTTAAGTCCGTAGTTAACCATATATATCTACTTTTTGTTTTATCGGATGATTATTCTCCAATAATTGTTACTACTAACTCTCTGGAGCCGCCGTAGTTGCGAAACTCACAGAAGTACACCCCTTGCCATGTGCCGAGGTTCAACCTGCCATCAGTGATGGGAATGGTGATGCTGACACCGCTCAATGTGGATTTGGCGTGAGCAGGCATATCGTCGGCACCCTCCAGTGTATGCTCGTATTCTGGCCGATTCTCCGGAACCAAGCGATTGAAGATGGTTTCCATGTCAACCCTCACGTTTGGATCACAGTTCTCATTGATACTCAGTCCGCAACTCGTATGCTTGCAGAATATGTTGATGATACCAGTCTTAGGCAGCTTGGGTAACTGACGTATTATCTCGCTAGTCACCAGATGGAAGCCTCTCGACTTGGGAGTAAGTGTTATCTCTACTTGCTGAATCATACCAGCCTATTTCAAAACAGCTTTGACATCCGTCACCATGTTCTTGTGGTTCTCGTCAGGCTCAGTCAGTTGTGAGGTCAGCGTAATACTGCCAGGTTTGTCCTGTGTTGAGAATGTACCAGAATAGATGATTGTGCTGGCATTGAACAACGTGGCTTCGACCAATACCTTGTAAGTGCCTTTCTGTACAGTTTTTCCATCTTGGTCGGTGAAATCCCAAGTGAAAGTCTGAGTTCCGTTTGCTTGTGGGGTGGCTCCAGTAAAGGCATCTAACTGTTGGTCTGAGAAGTCGTTAGCCTTGGAGGTCTTGACCCATGTCGGCACACAGGCAGGACGTTTGATGTAGCCACGCATGGGCTGCTCATTCCCGCGAGTCCTTCCCTTAGTGGTAAATGAGGTGACGAAAAGCGTCTTGACTACCTCGCCCTTCTCATTCTCGATCCAGACGGCATACTGATTCGATCCAGGGCCTGCCTGACGCTGATAGTTGAATGACACTTCGAGCGAACTTGGCTTTGCGGCCTTGTCTTTCTTGTTCAGTGCAACGGATGGAATTGCCAAAAGCACGGTAACGAT
>JAEEGJ010009954.1_pt1 | contig 25086 bp, 23 predicted proteins | sample 8958761 | NCBI WGS metagenome assembly JAEEGJ01 (sample SAMN16246546, study PRJNA631951) | gut metagenome | biome: gut microbiome; feature: rumen; material: RS-attached | host: Bos | place: Iran: Karaj | collected 2018-10 | reverse complement strand
ACCCCGGGGTGGCTGTGATGCACTGACAGTAAACCGATTACAGGATTAAGAAGGTATGAGAAATAATTTGACAACCTATACCGGGATTATATTAGTTTAACCATCAACCTTATTCAGGACGAGTCAGTGCCTTTTTGCTATCACTGCTATCACCTCTGCTATCACTAAATTTAGCGTTGAAACTCACAGACATTCAACTGGTTACTGATTTCAGTGATAGCAGTGATAGCAAAAACGGTGAAAACTTTTCTTTCATAGACACATCTTTCTTTTCTACTCTTAACGACAATCACATGCTCACAGGGGGGGCCTGGAATCACAGGGATTCTTTGAGAATGATTTATTGCAGAAAATTTGCTCGAAACAAGATTTATGTTTACCTTTGCTCCAGAATTGCATTTATTATTATCTGTATCTGTTTATGAAAAACTTGATTTTCAGCTTGATGGTCATGATAATGGCCACGGCAAATGCCTTCGCCGACAGCGAGGTTGTTTCTGGCGATGTGAACGTGCTGAGAGATGCAAGTGCAGCTTTCAGCGTAGAGTACGATTTCTCGAAGACTGTTGTGGAGGGAACCCCCTACAAAAAGTATGTGGCAGGGCGCAATGCCGATTGGCAACGCGACTGGCCCAAAGACCAAAAGGAAGGCATCGAAGCTTTCATGAAGAAATGGAACAAGAAAAACAAGAAAGGTATGAAGGCAAGCGAGACAGGAGGTGCTTACCGGCTGGTCATTAAACCCACGGAACTGCATTTCGGCAGCGCCGCCTTGGCCCTTACCATTGGTTTTGGAGCCGGTGGAATGAAGATGTCGGGTACAATGGAACTCTATCAAGGCAAAAAGCGCGTGCTCGTCATCAAGGTGGATGAACAAACGGGTAAAAGCAAAATGACCGAAACCCAACGCTACAGAAGCCTGATGGAAGAACTTGCCGACGACACCTACAAAGACATACTGAAATAGAAGAACCCCCATCATTAGAGGTTCCCTACGAATAAACTTTACCCGACTACAAACTGTTTGTAGTCGCTCCCTTAATCCTGACAGAACACAATCTTGTCGGCCAGTTGCAGGAAATAGTCGTTCGACCAGATGTCGAGTTCGCGGGGATCAGCACGAAGGAATCGGAGAACATCTTGCTTCACAGAGGCAATATCACCCGTGGCAAGCCTTTCCCTGAGCGTGTTCAGGAAACCTTCCTTTGTCATCTCTATGCCATTGAAATCGTAAATGCGCTTTTGCAGATGTGAAAAGTTGAGCGGGATGCTATTGCTGACATACCATTCGAAATCGTACCAGTCGCGCCCTTTGATTCGAGTTTTCCAGTTACGGAAAGTCAAAGCGTGCATCTTGCCGGCATACAGGTCGGGCAATGTGACACACCGGATCATGGAGTTGAAAGGCTTGAAAAGAATATTCTGCTCAGTATCAAAGCCCAGAGGCGGATTGGTATCCAATTCTATCTTAACCTTGATGGTCTTTTCTGTTTGGAAAGCTATGTCGAAGACATCGGTATTGTCTTTGAGGAAAGCCGATTCCACCTTTCCAAAGGTTTTCTTGTCCTTCTTCTTAATGGTCACCTCGCGCCCCGTCAACTTGAAGGACTCTATAATCTGTGGGAAATAGTCTTCCAGGTGTATATGGGGATTCTTCTCGGTCAGCGTGAAATCCATATCTTCAGAGAAACGTCGCAGGTTATGGAAGATTCTGAGGCATGTGCCACCATAGAAGGCTGCATGCTCAAAGAAGCCTCCACGATACAGCCCCGTCAGGGCGATGCGTTGCATCACCTCATGCTGTGCATTGTTCTTTTCCGTCTGATTCTGCGGATGAAACTCCGCCACCATTTCGTCATATATTGTCATCGCTCGATTATTTTTAATAAGTTCTCTAATAACTTTTTCTTCTTGCCGACCTCTAAGCACGCCTTGATAATGGAAGGATCCAGTTGACGCAGGTCATCGAGGTCTATTCGCATGTCCTCTTCGAAAAAGACCTCAAGACTGGAAACCGACTGGTCTGGCACATGTTTTTCAACCATCAGCATATCGCAGACAGCCTTTTCCGGAGTAGCCATCAGAAAGGTGACACCCTCTTCTTCCTTCATGGTGATGCCAATAGGGAAATATTCTTTCGATACACCATAATATGAGAAGCGGGCCAGTTGGTTCTCAAAGGTCCTCGTATGCCGGCTTGTCACGGAGGTAAGCATAAACACATGCTCTGGTATCAGTCCATAGTAGCGTAAGGCATAGTGCATGGAAACATAGGAGGGACCGTAGATGTGATTGGCAATGAGTTCGAGTGACAGCAATTTCCCACTAATCTCCGGCGAAACGACAAACATTCCTCGCTTCAGTCGGATTAGAATGCCTTTTCTTTCAAGAAGGGCAATACGCATATTAGGTGCCTGATAGTCGGCATAAAGACTCTTCAACACCCCTATGTCTATAGGGATATTGCCTAATCGCTTCAGCTCTTCGTATGGATTAATCTTACTCATTTCGGCCACAAATATATGAATTCTCGTACAGAAAACAAAGAAAAACTTCCTTTTCTGTGCGAGAATTAATACTTTTTAGGCTTTAAGGGGTGTCAAGGGGATTACTCGGCCCTCTCTATCTTTTGAACAAAAATCTTCAAAAATCTGACACAAATCTTACCCTGAACGGAGGTTACTATGCGGCTTCATCACTATCTACTCCCCTCCATATAGGGAGGGGTAAGGGGGTGGGTCTTTTCTTTTCAAAACAGATACTGGCGGGCAAACTCCCAGATGACGATACCGGCGGTGACGCTGACGTTCATGGAGTGCTTCGTTCCGAACTGCGGTATCTCCAGACATGCATCACTCATATCGATCACTTCCTGATGCACACCCTTCACTTCGTTGCCGAGAACAACAGCAACGCCATCGGACGCTCCCCCTCGGGGGAGTTGGAGGGGGGTCGGAGCTTTCACACTCCCTTCGCATTGCTCCACGCTCCACACGTAATAACCGTCTTCGTGCAATTGCTCCACGGCTTCCTGGGCAGTCTTGAAATAGCGCCATCGGACACTATCCTCAGCACCCAGGGCTGTCTTGTGAATCTCCTGATGCGGTGGACAGGCCGTAATGCCGCAAAGATAGATGGCTTCCACGCGGAAGGCATCACACGTGCGGAACACGGAACCGATATTGTACATCGAGCGCACATCGTCGAGCACCACGATCAATGGCATCTTCTCCGCCTCCCGGAATTCCTCTACCGAGATGCGGTTCATCTCCACGGTGCGTAACTTGCGATTCTTCATCATAGGAGAGTCTAATCACTCCCCACCATTTAGGGAGGGGTCGGGGGAGGGTCTTTTCATATTAAACGCCAGCGCATACATACGGATTTGCTTCACCATGGCCAGCAGTCCGTTGCTTCGGGTGGGCGATAGATGATCTTTCAGTCCGATTTCATCGATGAAATAGAGTTCTGAATCGAGAATTTCCTGCGGTGTATGTCCGCTAAGCACACGGATAAGCAGGGCGATGATGCCCTTCACGATGAGCGCGTCACTCTCAGCCTTGAACACCAGAAGCCCGTCCTTGTAGTCGGCCTGCACCCACACGCGGCTCTGGCATCCCTCGATGAGGTTGCTTTCCGTCTTGTATTGCTCTTCGAGCGGTTCCAGTTCGTTGCCCAAGTCGATCAGCAACTGATATTTGTCCATCCAGTCATCGAAGCCAGAGAATTCCTCTATCACTTCGTCTTGCAGTTCATTGATTGTCATATCTTTACCTTTTGTGCCTGCAAAGGTACGAAAAAAAGTGAAGAGTGAAGAGTGAAGAGTGAAGAATTTCGAAGAAATCGCGAGCGAAGCGAGAACGAAGTGGCAATTTATACCTTGTAAAAAAGAAAAAACCGCAGGGGAAATTAATCCGCTGCGGCTCCTTTATGTTTTTCTGTAGTATCAGTTAATCATCTACTTCCATCAGTAGGTTGTGCTTGTTGAACTTCAGTTCAAGACCGTTGGAGAGTTTCACCTCCTTCTTGCCCTTTTCCACATCGATGTGGCAGATGAAAGCATCGGGGAAGGCTGTATTCACGTAGGCCTGGATTGCCTCGGGAATAAACTCTGAAGGAACGGCCTGGGTGTTCATATCCACCTCTTTCCACTGGCCTTTCTTGTTGAACTCTACCTTTGTGGCGTCATCGAATACGACTTCGTAAGACTTCAGATATCCCGGATCCAACATGATGTAGGCAACTTTCTTGTTGTTGAAATGGGTATTGACGATCTGCTGGGCCTCTGCGGGCAGCTGTGCGAACTGGATGAGTCTGTCGTTATCGGCAAACGTTACTGACTGGAAGCAGAATACACTCATCAAAATCATTACTAACTTTTTCATAATCTTTGTTTTTTAATTGTTATTGTTTTATGTTTATTTTTTTGTTTTCTGAACAAACTTTTTGTTGTTTCTGATGCAAAGATAGAGTGATTTTTCACTACCTGTATCAAAAACAATCTGATTTCTGCTGAGTTTGTTACGACAACAACCCGTATTTGCGACAGATGGGCAAAGCACCCTGAAAAACTGTCGCAAACACGCTGATTATTTAGAAAAAAGTATGATTTTTACATCCGTTATCGCTTACTCTTCGCGCGTGAAGTAGGCATTCAGTTCGGAGGTGGCAGAACCGTCGTGGTTGGGCAGGTCTTTTACCAACTGTCCCTTCTCCAACAAGAGAATGCGGGTGGAGATATCGGCTATGAAGTTCAGGTTATGACTGGAAATGAGAACGGTGGTACCTATCTCCTGATTGATCTTTTGGATGAGTTTGGAAATAATAATCTGCGAGGAAGGGTCCAGATAGTTAAAGGGCTCATCGAGCAGCAGCACCTTGGGATTGATCATCATGGCACCGATGATACCTATTTTCTGGCGGTTGCCTTCCGAGAAATCCTTCAGATACTTACGCGTACCGAGAATCTCGCCGTTCATCAACGGGGCATATTCTTCCAGACGCTGTTCCAACGTCTCTTTGGCAATGTCGTAGATCTTGGCTATAAAGGTGAAATACTCCTCGGGCGTGTAGAAATCTATCAGGAAATGCTTGTCGATAAATGAGCCGGTATAGGTTTTCCAGACCTCGCTGGCGGCCACGTTCTGGTCACCCGAGAGCACACGGCCTTGCGTAGCCTCGATGACATCGAGCATCAGGCGGAGCAAGGTGGTCTTTCCTGCTCCGTTGTTACCTACCAGTCCCACCAGTTCTCCAGAGTGGATGGTCAGTTCGGGAATGTCCAGCACGGTGTTTTCACCGTATTTCTTCTGCAGTTGTTCTATTTTGAGTTCCATATGATATGGTTTCAGGTTTCAAGTTTCAGGTTTCAAGTTTCAGGTTCCAAGTTAGGGTTAACGTTAACATTATCGTTAAAATCATTCCATATACGCTTCAAGCCGCCGATAACGGCGTTTTATAAAAGCTTTCGCCAGACGGTCAATAACCCAACGGTGAACGGCAAAACCTAAAAGTCCCAAGACAAATATCACAAGTGCCGTAATCTGCGGAGTCGTGAATGCCCCTAAGACACCCACCATCACCATCGGAATCAAGATGACCAGCGAATAAAGATTGACTCCCTTGTTGGCACCCTGATAATTGAAAAAGGCCGAAGAGAAGAGGTCTATGCGTGTAGAAACGAGGCAGGTGGGAAACATCACAAGGTTGCAGAAACCTGCCACGAAGACAAATCCCGAGAGCACAAACCATGGATTGAGGTGAACCAGCCAGATGCCGGGCACCAGCAGCAATGTGCCTGCCATGGAGAGCAAGGCATAGAAATAGTATTTGTTGAACAGGATCTGACGGATGCTGACAGGCTTGGTGATGAGTCCCTGGAAATAATTGCCCTCAATACCGAAAATCCATTGTCCCAACATCAGCGAGGGTGCCCAGATGACGAAGATACACATCAGGTAGTTCATAAAACCCATCTCTTCCAACGATGTGTTATAGGCATTGGGGAGCATACAAAGGGGTAGCACAAGTACGCCAAGACGCAGCCGCTTCGAGCGCAACACGCTGATATACTCCATGGAGAAAAGCGATATATCACCCAGATGGCGAACCTTGGAAGCACGGGCCTGATGCTCATCGTAGCGCTTCAGATGGGCGAAGTATATATATAAGGTATAGATACCCACAAGGGTAATCAGGGTAAATACCGTCATCAGCAAGGTTGATGACCATCCCAGGATGTTGATGCTATAGGCAAAGGCGAAGATGATATAGAAGAAGAGGGCCAGGAACATGGGCAGCTTGAGTTCCCATCCTTTGCTCTTGCGGATATTTGCCAACAGCATGGAGTTCATGGCCGACATCACGTAGGCCGTCACGATGGCCACCAGAGCTTCACCCACCGACATCAAGAAGAAGGCGAAGATACCTATCAGGAAGGGTAGCATCAGGTTCCATTCGCTGGCAAAACAGGAGAACAGGATAAAGCGGTTCCAGTCACGCTGCCTCACTGGCTTGGTTTTCAGGAAGTCGTCCATAAGCACGGAGTCGTTCATGAACATAAACTTGAAGAAAAGATCGCTGATCAGCAAAGAGGCAGCAATGATAATGATCACACTGCCCATGGCTATCTCCCCTTTGTACTCTTCAAGTTGAGAACCCATCTCGAGATAGACAGCTGCACCGATGACTAGGAACAGGAAGGCGAAGTAACAGCCCACAAACACTTCCATCCAACGGAACATCCGCCGTTTCTGGGTCCACCAGAGTGAGATGAGAAGACCCACTCCCCTGCCCCTCCCTCTAGGGAGGGGAGTAGATACTTTTTTATCGTTATTGATTGATTCTGCCATTGCTTGAAAGTAATAACTCCCTCCCTATAGGGAGGGTGAGGGGTGGGTCTCCAGTTTAAACAATTTATCACTCTCCCTGACCTTCTCGGGCACGGCAATCGAGACGCGCATGCCTTGCCGCGCTTCGGGGATAGGACCGTTGTTGCCGTGGATTTCGGTAGGCGTCACATAGATGACTCCCGTCGTGGGACCCGTGATCAGGAGTTTATCGCCGGGCTTGAAGGTACTGGCCTCTACCTGGAACTCGGCCACGCCAATCTTGGAGAAATACTTCCGGCCCTTGCCCACATAGACTTTCCGTTCGGTGGCGTTGGAACCGTAGTTCTTGTTCCATTCGCCCAACAGCTGTCCCTGATAGTAACCGTCCCAGAAACCGCGGTTGAAGACGCGGGCAAGCTCGGTGTCCCATTGGTCTTTCTTCTCCTCGGTGAACGTTCCGTCGAGCACGCTTTGGATAGCTTCCTTGTAGGTTTTCACCACGGTATAGACATATTCCGGTCCACGGGCACGGCCTTCTATCTTGAAGACGCGCACGCCGCTCTTCATCATGCGGTCGATGAAACGCACGGTCTTCAGATCCTTCGGACTCATGATGTATTTATTGTCTATCTCCAGTTGGGTGCCAGTCTCTGCATCGGTGACGATATACGAGCGGCGGCAGATCTGCATACAAGCCCCACGATTAGCCGAACGACCGGTGTTATCGAGACTCATATAGCACTTTCCCGATATGGCCATGCACAAAGCCCCATGACAGAACATCTCAATACGGATCAGTTCCCCACCGGGACCTTTCACCTGCTGCTCCACCACCTGTCGGTAGATTTCTGCCACCTGATCCATGTTCAGTTCACGGGCCAATACCACCACATCGGCAAACTGTGCATAAAACTTCAATGCCTCTATGTTCGAAATGTTGAGTTGCGTGGAGAGATGCACCTCCAGTCCGATACTGCGGCAATAGGTCATCACCGCCACATCGGAGGCTATCACGGCCGAGATGCCTGCCTCATGAGCAGCATCGCATATCTCATGCATCGTGGGAATGTCCTCGCCGTAGATAATCGTATTAACGGTAAGGTAGGTTTTCACCCCGTGTTCATTACAGGTAGCGGCAATCTCACGCAGATCGTCTATCGTGAAATGATTGGCCGAATGCGAACGCATATTCAGTTGTCCGATACCGAAATACACGGAGTCGGCTCCTGCCTGCAAAGCCGCCGCCAACGATTCGCGTGACCCCACGGGGGCCATAATCTCAAAGTCTTTTATCGTATTCATGGGGACAAAGGTACGATTAAGTGAGAACAAAACAAAATAAATATTATTTTTTTTGTCGAACGTGAGTACCTTCACGGATTGATAATCCGTAAAGATAGTGCAAATGAACGGAAAAACCAAAACTTGTTTTGTTTTTTCCTGAGTGCAGCCTAACTTCACGGACTGAAAGGACGTAAAGGTAGTGAAAAAAATGATAAATGATAAATGATTCTTCACTTTTATTTCGTACTTTTGCAGCATGAAAAAGTTTCTCCCCATTCTTTTCATGCTGTTTCTCCTGACAGCCTGCAAGAAAGAAACGGCAAGAACCGTTGCCCCGCCCCAGACGGAAATTATGATCAAGACAACACCCGTCAAGGACCAAGGCAAGAGTGAGCTCTGTTGGCTCTATGCCATGCTGGCCACCATTGAGAGCGAACACCTGATGATGGGCGATTCGGTAAACCTCTCTCCGGTATATCTGGCACGCCACTATCTGATGGATCAGGCCTTGCGTCGCCAGATCATCAGAAAACAGCGCCCCTCGGAAATGACGATCCAGGCATTACCGCCTATCACCACACGCGGCATGGCTGGTATGACCGTCTCCCTGCTCCAGCGCCACGGCATCACGCATATGGATGCCTATCATCCGGATGTCAACATGAAAGTGCTGGCTCGTAAGGTGGAGAAGACGGTTGACATCAACCACAACGCTAGCCTCATCAGACTCCACAAGAACATAAAAGACATGATGGACGATACGATGCGGCCCCTTCCACAATACGTTTTTCTGCTGGGAGCCGAATACACGCCGCAGGAGTTCGCACGTTCGGTATGCCGCCCCGATGAATATGTGGCACTGACGAGTTTCGCCCATCATCCCTATGGGGAGGCCTTTGCCTTGGAAGTGCCTGACAACTACGATCAGGACCGTTTCCTCAACCTGCACCCCGACTCCCTGATGAGCCATATCGATCAGGCTTTGCTCACAGGACATCCCGTATGCTGGGAGGGGGATATCACCGAGGATGGCTTCAACTGGCCGATGGGCATCGCCCGTCTGGAAAGGCCGATGGAGCAAACCTCCTTTCATGGCACACAGCTGATCAATACCCGCCAACAGTATTTTGAGGAGGGCAAGACTACCGATGACCACGTCATGGAACTCATCGGAATCGCCCGTTCCACCAGGGGCCGCAGATACTATATCGCAAAGAATTCCTGGGGAACGGAGAATAGATATAAGGGCCTGATGTATCTCAGCGAGAACTATATCCGCCTGAAAACCATCGCCGTATGGATGAGTCAGAATGCTTTCGGAAACTAGGTGGCTAGGAATCTGGAATGCTAGAAAACCATAAGATTTATGCTGAAAACGATTATATTTGATTTTGACGGAACGATAGGAAACACCCAACAGATTATCCTACGTTCCATGCAGGCCACCATCAAGGAACTGGCACTGCCCGCAAGAACCGACCTCCAGTGTGCTGCCATGATTGGACTGCCCCTCATGCAGTGCTTCACCAACCTTTATCCCGACTACCCGGAAACCGTCGTGGATGCCGTGAAGGGCGAACAGTGTGCTGCCACCTACCGCCGACTTTTCGATGAATTCAATGAAAAAGGGGCCGTCCCGTTGTTCCCGCACGTATTGGAGACCATCCAAACACTCCATCGGCAGGGCATCGAAATCACCATTGCCTCCAGCCGAAGCCATCAGACACTGGACGCCTACGTCCGCGACTTGCAGTTGGGCGATTATATACATTATATATTAGGTGTAGAGGATGTCCAGGATGCCAAACCGGGTCCCGGCCCTGTGCTGAAGACATTGAAGGATCTGGGACGACTGCCCGAGGAATGTATCGTCGTGGGTGATACGAAATACGACATCCAGATGGCCCACAATGCAGGGGTCAAAGCGGTGGGCGTCACCTACGGTAACGGTTCCCGCGAAGAAATGGAAGAGGAAAATACAGAATGGATCATCGATGATTTTGCACAAATGATCGACGTGTGCAAAAGCCTGATTTGATGAATCCTGATATATTTTATAGTTTGAGGAAGGCCGCCATCGCTGGCGGCCTTCCTTTTTATTCTACCGGTGAGAACTCATCCTTACCTACGCCGCAAAGCGGACATACGAAATCATCGGGCAGGTCTTCAAAGGCCGTTCCGGGCTCAATGCCGTTCTCAGGGTCACCTACTTCGGGATCATACTCCCAGCCGCAGGTATCGCATACATACTTTTTCATGCTTACTGGATTTAAAATTAAACAATATTCTATTTGAACTCTATTCGGTTAACCAAATATCACCGCCTCCACCTTATTAATAATCTGTTCGGGCGAGATGTTTTTCAGACAGGCCAGGTCACCGCGCATACATTTCTTGTTACCGTAAATACTGCACGGACGACAAGGCAGATCCAACTGAACGGCATTCTCCGGACGCTGTCCGAAACCGTAGAAACCGGCATAGGGATGGGTGGCTCCCCAGATGCTGACCACCGGCAATCCTACCAAGGAGGCTAAATGCATATTGCCGGAATCCATTGAAATCATCACATTCAGTCGTTGCATCAAGGCCAGTTCCTGATCAAATCCATGCAGATGGTCACCCACGACCATGCAACGGGGGAATTGCTTGGCCCATTGCTGGAAAACGGCCAGCTCTTCCTGACCGCCTCCGAAGAAAAACATCCTAGCGGAAGGATGACGTTCTGCCAGTTGGGCAATGACCTTCTCCATCAGATTCAGCGGATAGACCTTCCCTTCATGGGCCGCAAAGGGGGCAATGCCAATCAGCGGACCACCCTCAAGCATGTTGTCGGCAGCAATCTCTCCCCCGCTGGGCAAGGGAAACTCTCGCATCCTGAATCCCATATCCAACTGAACAGGATAACCCAACTTGGCAAAAACCTCGGCATAGTTCTCAAAAGCGGTAGGCAACTGCTGCAGAATCTTATTGCGGGCTGACACCAGCTGGCACCGGCTCTGACGGTGCTTGTTGATATGAGCCACTTTGTACCGCCCCAAGTCGAAACGCAGACGCAGGTATTTGGATCGCAACACGTCATGGAGGTCGGCAATAGCGGTGAAATTCTTGGCCGTCAACCGCCGGTAAAGGGCGTTCAGTCCTTTCACGCCATGATACTCCGTCTTCAGGTCGGCACCCATGAAACTCACGTTCGGTGCCAGTCCTTCAAAGAGCGGACGCACAAAATCCTTACTGAGCATCGTGATGTGCACATGAGGATATTGACGCGCCAATGAGGCCACCACCGGAACGGTCATGGCCACATCTCCCAAAGCCGAGAATCTTATAATCAGTATATGCTCCGTCTTCATAATCAAACTCCCACCCTAAACAGGGAATTTATGGAATAGTGAGAGCAATGTTAAGTTTACTTAGGCATTGCCGAGTCATGACATAAATCGCCGAAAGGCAAAGGTCGGGGTGGGTCCCTTTTCTTAATCTTTCTTATATAATACCGGATTCGTGGATGGATCGTTATACATCTTCATCTGCCGATACACCTTCATGTACTTGCGGCCTGCCTCAATGTCTTCCAGCAACTGGTCGATGGCCGTACCCAGATCCACCTGTTGCTCCAACAGCACATGGAGCTTGTCCTGGCATTTCTGCCGGTGCTCTGCCGTGGCGTCCTCGCGTTCGGCCTGCTCCTTCATGTGATAGATCTTCAGGGCCAGGATACTCAGACGGTCCACGGCCCAGGCGGGACTCTCCGTATTGATACGGGCGTCGGGCAACACATTCACTTCTGCATATTTCTGACGGAAATAACTGTCTATCTGTTCCACCAAATCCGTGCGGTCCTGATTGGAACGGTCGATGCGGCGCTTCAGCTGCAAGGCCTCAATGGGGTCGATATGTGGATCACGGATGATATCCTCGAAATGCCACTGCACGGTATCTATCCAGCATTTCAGATATAACCGGTTCTCTATGGATTCTCGTTCGTAAGGATTATTGATAGGGGTATCAATATCGTCCTTCACATGATAATCGGCAATAGCCTGATTAAAAATTCGATTGCATGTTTCTGTAAATGACATATTTCATTTGCTTTTTATTTTCTGCAAAGATAGTGTAATTCAAGTGAAAATCCAAATTTTTGCACGATTTTTCCATAGATGATGCAGTTACGGAAAACATTCTATCCCTAAAGAAAACGGTCTTGAATTTCATTTTCCCAAGAAAAAATGTTTAAAAACACATGATTTTTTGCACAAATAGGGGGTATATGTGCAAGTTTGGTTGCTTTTTTCTTAAAAATATTTGCACAATTAAATAAAAGTTTGTTCCTTTGCACCCGAATTTTGATTTTAGGAAACATTATTAACATTTTAAATTTAAGAATTATGTCAGAAATTGAAAGCAAAGTAAAGGCTATTATCGTTGATAAGCTTGGTGTTGACGAGGCTGAGGTAAAGCCCGAAGCAAGTTTCACTAACGATCTGGGTGCTGATTCACTCGATACTGTTGAGCTCATCATGGAGTTCGAGAAGGAGTTCAATATCTCTATCCCCGACGATAAGGCTGAGACTATTGCAACCGTTGGCGACGCTATCTCTTACATCGAGGAGAACGCTAAATAAATTTCTTATCGGATAATGAGAATTTAAGAAAATGAGAAAATGAGAAGGGGCCACAAAACGTAGCCATAATTTCTCATTTTCTCATTTTCTCGTTTTCTCATTTTCTAAATTTCAAAAATATGGAATTAAAAAGAGTAGTGGTAACTGGATTGGGTGCCGTGACCCCCGTGGGCCTCAACCCCAAGGAGACTTGGGAGAACCTCGTGGCTGGTAAGAGCGGTGCTGCTCCGATTACCCTTTTCGATGCCTCTAAGTTCAAGACGCAGTTCGCCTGCGAAGTGAAGGGGCTCGATATCAACGCATATATTGACCGCAAGGAAGCCCGCAAGATGGACCGCTATACGCAGCTGGCCATCATTGCTGCCATGCAGGCTGTAGCAGACAGCGGCATGGACCTGGAAGCCGAGGACAAAAACCGCATCGGTGTTGTCTATGGCGTGGGCATCGGCGGTATCAAGACATTCGAGGAAGAGGTGATGTACTACGGCAAGAACGAGGAGAACGGTCCTAAGTTCAATCCTTTCTTCATCCCGAAGATGATTGCCGACATCGCTGCCGGACAGATTTCCATCATGTACGGCTTCCACGGTCCTAACTATATCACGGCTTCTGCCTGTGCTTCTTCCAGCAATGCCCTGGCTGATGCCTTCAACCTGATCCGTCTGGGCAAGGCCAACGCCATCGTTGCCGGTGGTGCCGAGGCTGCCGTTTGCGCCACAGGCGTGGGTGGTTTCAATGCCATGAAGGCGCTCTCCACCCGTAATGACGAACCCGAAAAGGCCAGCCGCCCCTTCAGCGCCAGCCGCGACGGTTTCATCATGGGTGAAGGTTCTGGCTGTCTGATTCTCGAAGAGTTGGAGCATGCCAAGGCTCGTGGTGCCAAGATCTATGCCGAAATGGTGGGTGCCGGTATGAGTGCCGACGCTTATCACATCACGGCTTCTCATCCCGAGGGACTGGGTGCCAAACTCGTCATGCAGAGTGCCTTGGAGGATGCCGGTCTGAAACCTGAGGATATCGATTACATCAATGTTCACGGCACATCCACTCACGTAGGCGACATCTCTGAGGCCAAGGCCATCAAGGATGTGTTTGGTGAAGCTGCCTATAAGCTCAACATCTCTTCTACGAAGAGTATGACCGGTCACCTGCTCGGTGCCGCCGGTGCCGTAGAGGCTATGGCTACCGTCTTGGCCGTGCAGAACGACATCGTTCCCCCGACCATCAACCACGAGGAAGATGACAAGGACGAGGAAATCGACTACAACCTCAACTTCACCTTCAACAAGGCACAGAAGCGTGAGGTACGTGCTGCCCTGAGCAACACCTTCGGTTTCGGCGGTCACAATGCTTGCGTAGTATTTAAAAAATACGCTGAATAATGATTTTTCAAGATATCATGAACTATATAAAGCTCCCTTTCCGCAAGGAGAAGGAGCTTTATTATTCTCTCCGCCCGATCATCGGTTTCTATCCCGGCAATATCCAATACTACAAACAGGCCCTGATGCACAAGAGCATCGGCCGCAAGGAAAAGGGAAAGCCCGTCAACAACGAACGCCTTGAGTTCCTGGGCGATGCCGTGCTGGATGCCGTGGCCGGACATATCGTGTACAGCCATTTTCCCGGAAAAAGGGAGGGATTCCTTACCAACACGCGTTCCAAGCTGGTAAGCCGCGAGACTTTAGGACGTCTGGCCAAGGAGATGGGGGTCATCGACCTCATCCTGAGCAATGGTCGCAGTTCTTCTCACAATTCATATATGGGAGGAAATGCGTTCGAGGCACTGGTCGGAGCCATCTATCTCGACCGTGGCTATGATGCCTGCATGCGTTTCATGGAGAAGAAAATCCTGAAAGAGGTCATCAATCTCGACAAGGTGGCCTATAAGGAGGTCAACTTCAAGTCGAAACTCATCGAGTGGGGACAGAAGAACCGCGTGAATCTCGAGTTTGAACTGATAGCACAGGAGAAAGACGAAAACGGCTCACCGAAGTTCTACTACGAGGTGACACTCGAAGGGGTCAAAGGCGAGAAAGGGGAAGGCTATTCCAAGAAAGAGGCCCAGCAGCTGGCTTCCAAACTGACACTCCAGCGCTTGCGCAAGGAACCGCAGTTCATCGATGCCGTCTTCGCTGCCAAGACAAACCGCACCAAGATGGAAGAGGAACCGGTATGCGTGGCTCCCAGCACCGAAGAACCTGCCATCGACGCAGCTCCCGTTTCTGCCCCAGTGGAAGAAATCACGCTGCCCGAGGAACCTGCAGAGTCCGTTTCTGAAGAGGAAGAAGAGGATATCTATTCCCTCGACGACATCACCGCCAACCCAAAGGAACAGAGCCGCGAAGACATCATCGCAGCCGCCGAGGCTGCCGCTTTTGCAGAGGAAGAGTGATAAGAAAACATAAAATTTAGGCGTTTTCTTATCTTTTCTCTTTCTTTCTCCTTACCTTTGTACCCTATTATACGCTGTAAAGAGATGAGCCTAACAGGAATTGTACGCAAAGTATTCCAACCCAGGCAGAAGGAGTTGGAGCGACATATTAACGAGGGACCGGTCCTCCAGCGGGAAGTGCTGGAGAATCTGATCAGCGAAGCCAAGGATACTGAGTACGGCCGCAAATACATGTTTTCTCATATCAATGGATATGAGGATTTTGCACGTCATGTGCCGGTAAACACATACGAGGAACTGAAGGGATATATCGACCGCATGCGCCACGGCCAGCACGACGTGCTCTGGCCGGGACAGGTCAAGTGGTACGCCAAGTCGAGCGGCACGACCAACGATAAGTCGAAATTCATTCCTATCACACGGGTAGGACTGAAAAACATCCACTATGCGGGTGGATTCGATTCCGTGGCGCTCTACCTGCGCAACAACCCCCAAAGCCGTATCTTCGACGGACGGACTCTCATCCTGGGAGGAAGCCATTCGCCTAACTATAATCTCCGCAACTCGCTGGTGGGAGATCTGTCGGCTATCCTGATCGAAAACATAAACCCGCTGGTCAATTTCATCCGGGTTCCCAAGAAACAGACGGCCCTGCTCTCCGACTTCGAGATCAAGCGCGACCGCATCGCTCATGAGTGTCTCAACAAGAACGTGACCAGTATCTCAGGCGTTCCTTCGTGGATGCTCAGCGTACTGACGCGTGTCATGGAGATATCTGGCAAACAGCACCTCGAAGAGGTGTGGCCCAATCTGGAGGTATTCTTCCACGGAGGGGTGGCTTTCACGCCTTACCGCCAGCAGTATCAGGAACTCATCACCTCTCCGAAGATGCATTATATGGAGACTTACAATGCTTCAGAGGGTTTCTTCGGACTGCAGAGTGACCCCAACGATCCGTCCATGCTGCTGATGCTCGACTATGATGTGTTCTATGAATTCCGCGAGATTGATGCCGCCACTCCCGACGGTACTCCCTCGGATCATCCCACCATCGTTCCCCTTGAGGGAATCGAGATTGGCAAGAATTACGCCATGCTCATCTCTACGTCTTGTGGACTCTGGCGCTACGAGATTGGCGACACGGTGAAGTTCACGTCCAAGAATCCCTATAAGTTCATCATTTCGGGCCGCACGAAGCATTTCATCAATGCCTTCGGCGAGGAACTGATTGTGGACAATGCGGAGAAGGGACTCCAATATGCTTGTGAGCAGACGGGGGCCGAAGTGCTCGAATACACGGCCGCTCCGGTCTTTATGAACGGAAAGGCGCAGTGCCGCCATCAGTGGCTCATCGAGTTCTCCCGCGAACCGGCCGACCTCCAGCAGTTTGCCGCCTTGCTGGATCAGCGGCTCCAAGAAATCAATTCCGACTACGAGGCCAAGCGCTACAAGGATATCACCCTGCAGCAGCTGGAGATTATCAAAGGCCGCAAGGATTTGTATAACGACTGGTTCAAGAAAAACGGCAAACTGGGCGGTCAGCACAAGGTGCCACGCCTCAGCAACTCGCGTCAATATATCGAACAACTCTTGAAGATGAATCAACCATGAAGATCCGTTTCTCTCATCTATGGCCCGCATTAGTCTTCGTTATCGTCATCGTTAACGTTGTCTCTTCTTGTGCCAAGATGGGTAACCCCGACGGTGGATGGTATGATGAGACGCCGCCCCAGGTCATCGGGGCTGAGCCTGAAGACAAGGGAATCAACGTGAATTCCCGCAAGATCAAGATTCTCTTCAACGAGTTTATCAAGATTGAGAATGCTACGGATAATGTCATAGTCTCTCCGCCCCAGTTGGAACAGCCGGAGATCAAGGCGGCCGGCAAGCGTATCCTCATCGAACTGAAGGACTCGCTGAAGTCGAACACGACTTATACCATCGACTTCTCGGATGCCATTTCCGACAACAACGAAGGGAATCCCTTGGGCAATTTCACCTATTCGTTCTCTACGGGTGACCGGATTGACACGCTCGAGGTGTCGGGAAATGTGCTCGAAGCCGAAAACCTGGAACCTGTCAAGGGCATCCTCGTAGGCTTGCATCCCGTCGCCGATTCCCTGAAAACGGGCTCATCGGTGCTCGACGTGGACTCTGTTTTCCGCAAACAGCCGCTTCTTCGTGTATCACGCACCGACAGCCGCGGCCATTTCGTCATCAAAGGTATTGCACCGGGGTCTTACCGCGTCTTCGCCTTGCAGGATATGGACGGCACCTACACCTTCTCACAGAAGAGTGAGAAGATTGCTTTCAACCACGAAATTTTCGTGCCTTCCTTCAAACCGGACGTCCGGCAGGATACCATCTGGTCCGACTCTCTCCATATCCGCAGCATCACGCCGGTCCACTACACCCACTTCCTGCCCGACGATATCATGCTGCGGGCCTTCACCGAACTGCAGACCGACCGCTTCTTCCTGAAGACCGAACGCAAGCAGGCCAACCGCTTCGATGTGTTTTTCAGCTACGGCCACGCCGAACTGCCTACCATCAAAGGCCTAAACTTCAATGCTGAGGATGCCTTTGTCATCGAACCTTCCGAAAAGAAGGATACCATCCTCTACTGGCTGCGCGACACGACGCTGGTCAATCAGGACACGCTCTCGGTGGAGATGACCTATTATGCCACAGACTCCCTCGGCGAACTCCAGCTCAAAACCGATACGCTGGAGATTCTCTCCAAGGAACCGTATGCCAAACGCATGAAGAAACTGGCCGAAGAACAGAAGGAATGGAAGAAGAAACAGGAAAAGGCGGCCAAGAAGGGAATGCCGGTCGATTCGGTCATGCCCGTCAAACATCTTGACCTGAAATGGAACGCTCCTTCCGAACTGGCACCCGATCAGAACATCTCCGTGACTTTCACGACGCCGCTGGCGATCGCCGATACGTCGAAAATCCGCCTGTACTCCAAGATTGATACCTTGTGGTATGAGGCTCCTTATGAGTTCCGGCCGATGAAGAACGCCCAGCGCACCTATGAGCTGTTAGGCGAATGGCGACCGGAAGTGGAATACAGTCTGGAGGTGGATTCTGCCGCATTCACTGATATTTACGGCCTGACATCCAACAAGCTCAAACAGGGATTCAAGGTGAAATCGCTCGATTCGTTCAGTTCGCTGATCTTCACGTTCGAGGGAATGGCTGGCAAGAACATCATCGCCTACCTCCTCGACAAGGGTGGCAACACCACCAAGACGGCCACCACCACCGACGGGTCCGTACAGTTCTTCTACATCAAACCGGGCACTTACTATCTCCAAATGCTCGTGGATCATAACGGCAACGGACAGTGGGACACGGGAAACTACGACGAAGATCTCCAGCCGGAAGAGGTCTATTACTATCCCCACGCGATAGAATGCAAGGAGAAATGGGACGTCACCCTCTCTTGGAACCCGAAGAGCACACCGCTGCTCCATCAGAAACCGCGCGTACTCATCAAGCAGAAGGACGAAAAGAAGAAGGCGACCATCAAGAACCGCAACGCCGAACGTGCCCGACAGAAGGGTATCGAGTACATCCAGGGCGTCACGGGGGTTAAACTTTAAGGTCCTGCTCACGTCATAAAGATATCAACTGCATTTAAATACGACAACTATGATTTGCAACATGAAACATAAGAAAATGATCTCGAAAGGACACCTGAAAACATTCTTTTTGCTGTGTCTTTTCACGCTTCTGCCTCTTCAGTCTCAGGCACAATGCACCTTCCGCAACACGGCTTTCGGAGGTGGTGAGTTCCTCAGCTATAACTTATACTACAACTGGAAGTTCGTTTGGGTGAAAGCCGGAACGGCTTCGATGTACACCGTGAAGAGTAAATACAAGGGAGAGGATGCCTACCGCGCCTCGTTGACCACCCGCGGTAATAAGAACGTGGACCAGATGTTCGTGCTCCGCGATACGCTTCTCTGCTATTCTTCCGACGAACTGGCACCGCTCTATTTCCGCAAAGGTGCCCGCGAGGGAAGCCGCTACACGGTCGATGAGGTATGGTACACCTATGGCAACGGCAACACTTACCTCCAACAGCACCGCCAGAACCATGAGGGGAAGCACGAATACCAGAAGAAAACGCTCAATGAGTGCTGCTACGACATGATGAACATCTTCCTCCGTGCCCGTAGTTTCAATCCCGAGGGATGGAAGAAAGGACACGTGGTGAAGTTCCCCATCGCCGATGGCAACAGCATCGAGAAGGCACAGCTCCGCTATCGGGGCAAGAGCACCATCAAGGCCGACAACGGTAAGAAATACCGTTGCCTCGAACTTTCCTATATGGAATACGACCGAGGCGATGCCAGATATCGGGAAATCGTTCGTTTCTATGTCACCGACGATGCCAATCATATCCCCATCCGTCTGGATATGTTCCTGAAATTCGGATCTGCCAAGGCCTTCCTCACCAACATGAAAGGTGCGCGCAATCCCATCACAAGTATCGTAAAATAAACTTATTATGAAAATAGCAGTAGCAGGTACAGGCTACGTAGGCCTGTCTATCGCCACATTGTTGGCACAGCACAATGAAGTAACTGCTGTTGATGTCATCCCCGAAAAGGTGGATCTCATCAACAACCGTAAGTCGCCCATCCAGGACGATTACATCGAGAAATATTTAGGAGACCCCTCCATCCTCCCGAATGTTGGAACTCCCTCCCTAAACAGGGAGGGCAGGGGTGGGTCTCCGGGTCGGGGTGGGTCTCCGAGTCGGGGTGGGTCGCTTTATGCAACCCTCGACGGCGCCAGTGCTTATCGCGATGCCGACTTCGTCGTCATTGCCGTTCCCACCAACTACGATCCGGTAAAGAATTTCTTCGACACCCATCTCATTGAGGATGTCATCGATCTGGTGATTTCGGTCAACCCCGATGCCATGATGGTCATCAAGAGTACCATCCCTGTGGGTTATTGCCGCAACCTCTATGTGCGCTATGCCCTGAAGTTCGCCAGCACACCGGAACTGCGCGACAAGAAATTCAACCTCCTTTTCTCCCCCGAATTCCTGCGCGAGAGCAAGGCGCTCTACGATAACCTCTACCCCAGTCGCATCATCGTGGGCTATCCCAAGATTATCGACAATCAGGAATTCACCGAGGAGAATGCCGCCATCAATGCCTTCGGCAATCCCAAAGCCGAGGAATATGCCCACACCTTCGCCGCCCTCCTCGTAGAAGGCGCCATCGGAAATGAAACCCCTAACGATAACAAAACTCCCTCCCTAAACAGGGAGGGTTGGGGTGGGTCTCCTGTTGGTGGGTCTCCCAAAGGTATCCCCTGCCTTTTCATGGGCATGAAGGAGGCAGAGGCCGTCAAACTCTTCGCCAATACCTACCTCGCCCTGCGTGTCAGCTATTTCAACGAACTCGACACCTATGCCGAGGTGAAAGGTCTCGACTCAAAGGCAATCATCCAAGGCATCGGTCTTGATCCGCGTATCGGCATGCATTACAACAACCCGTCCTTCGGTTACGGTGGCTATTGTTTGCCGAAAGACACCAAACAGCTGTTGGCCAACTACCAGAACGTACCGCAGAACATGATGACCGCCATCGTGGAAAGCAACCGCACCCGCAAGGATTTCATCGCCGACCAAGTACTCAAGAAAGCCGGCTACTACAGCTATTCCCAGAACAACCAGTACTCCCCTGCCATGGAGAACAAAAAGTCCTCCCTCTTAAGGGAGGATTTAGGAGGGTCTCCTATTATCATCGGCATCTACCGCCTGACGATGAAGGCCAATTCCGACAATTTCCGCCAGTCTTCCATCCAGGGTGTGATGAAACGCATCAAGGCCAAGGGTGCCACGGTCATCATCTACGAACCGACGCTCCCCGATGGTGCCACCTTCTTTGGTTCCAAGGTCATCAACGACCTCGCGCTGTTCAAGGCACAGTCGCATGCCATCATCGCCAACCGCTACGACCCAATCCTCGATGATGTAGAGGAAAAAGTCTATACCCGCGACCTCTTCCGCAGAGATTAAGAGACCCACCCCAACCCTCCCTGTTTAGGGAGGGAGCAGGAAGTCCCGTTCATAAAGTCGCCATTCCATGGCGAAGAAAAATCCTAAAAACAATCACGAAAATATGAGCAACAATAATAATGAAATAAAAACCCCCTCCCTAAACAGGGAGGGCAGGGGTGGGTCTCCTTCCTTCCACATCTACTCCCCCTACCGCGTCTGTCCACTCGGCGCCCACGTCGATCATCAGCACGGCCTGGTCACGGGCTTTGCCATCAACAAAGGTGTTGACCTCTGGTTCGATATCCGCGAGGACGGTATCGTCAAACTCTCTTCCCGCACTTTCGAAGGGGATATCGAGTTCGACATCACCCGCCCTACACAGGTTCGCGAACACAATTGGGGCGATTATGCCCGCGGTGCCAAGTTTGCTCTGCGCAAACGCTTCGAACTCACTCGGGGTATCGAGGGTGTCATCCAGGGATCGCTGCCCGTCGGCGGACTCTCCAGTTCGGCGGCTGTCCTCATTGCTTATGTGATGGCTTTTGCCAAGGCAAACAACATTTCCCTCAAACCTATGGAGGTTATCAAGATTGCCTCTGAGGCCGAACGGGAATATATCGGCCTCAACAACGGCATCCTCGACCAGGCTTGTATCGCCCTCGGACAAAAGGACGGACTGCTCTTCCTCGACTGTGACTCCAACGACTACCGCATCATTCGCCGCAATCCCGACATGCCGCCCTTCGAAATCGGTATCTTCTTCAGCGGCCTCACCCGTTCGCTGGTCAACAGCGACTATAACCTGCGCGTCTTTGAGTGTAAGACGGCGGCCTGGAATATGCTGGCCTATACCGACCAGCCTCTGAAGCCTTTCGATAAGACTTTCCTCCGCGACATCCCCAAGGCCACTTTCGACAAGACGCGCATCGCCATGCCGCAGCGCTTTGCCCGCCGCGCCGAACATTTCTATTCCGAATACCGCCGCGTACGACAGGGTGTCACCGCCTGGGAAACGGGTAATCTCAAACTGTTCGGCAAACTTTGTTTCGACAGTTGTGAGTCCAGCATCCATAATTACGAGTGTGGCAGTCCCGAACTCATCGCCATTTACGACATCATGCGCACCCTGCCCGGTGTCTATGGCGGTCGTTTCTCTGGTGCCGGCTTCAAGGGAGCCTGCATCGCCCTCGTCGATCCCGCCGAGAAAGAGAACATCGCCCGCGAACTTACCACCCGTTATCTCGAACAGTTCCCCGAATACGAGCACACCTTCCAGATCAACTGGGTACAGCCCGATGATGGGGCACGGTTCGTGAAGACCCTCTAATTGCTTTACCCTTCGGCCAGCGACCGTTGGTTCCCCCTTAAGAGGGGGACTTACAGTTTGCCAAAAATAGTAATAGAAATAGTTTCTTAAAAAACAACCATGACCCATAAGCATAAAGTCCCCCTTTTCAGGGGGATTGAGAGGGTCTCCTTATAGTAATGAAAACAGTCATCCTCGCCGCAGGCTACGCCACCCGTTTGGGAGAACTGACCAAGAACTTCCCCAAACCGCTGCTCCAGATTGGTCAGAGCACCATCTTGGGCCGCATGCTCGATGACATCGACCGCATTCCCGATATCACCGAACATATCATCGTGACCAACCATAAGTTCGCACCCATATTCGAGAAATGGGCCGCAGAACAGCATTACACCAAACCGCTCCGCATCATCGACGACGGAACGGAGACCAACGAGACACGCCTCGGTGCCGTCCGAGATCTCCTGTTAGCCATTCAGAGTATTTCGCCACTGTGTGGCGAAGGTGGGTCTTTTTTTGTCACCGCCGCCGACAACCTCCTCGATTTCTCTTTCCAGGGCTTCGTGGATTTCGCTAAGGAGAAAGGCACATCCTGCATCATGTGCCACCACCAGCCGTCTATCGAGAAACTTCAGCGCACGGGTGTCATCGAGAAAGATGCCAACGGAAAGGTACTCAGCATGGAAGAGAAACCCGAACATCCCAAGAGTCACTGGGCCGTGCCGCCTTTCTATATCTATATGAAGCAGGACCTCCCGCTCATCCTCGACTGCCTCAACCACGGCTGCGGCAGTGATGCACCCGGCAATCTGGCCCACTATCTGGCCGGCGTCACCACCCTCCATGCCTACGAAATGCCCGGCACCCGCTTCGACATCGGCTCTCTCGACACCTACGAAGAGGCCAAACGGCTATTTAGGTAAAACCCACCCCTACCCCTCCCGAAGGGAGGGGATTCTTCACTCTTCATTCTTCACTCTTCATTCTTCACTCTTAACTCTTAACTCTTCACTTTATTATGCTCCCATACAACATCGACCTCACAGGAAAGACCGTTTTCCTCACCGGCGTAGCCGGATTCATCGGATCCAACCTCGCCAAACAACTGCTCAACACTGTCAATAACATCCATATCGTCGGCATCGACTCGATGAACGACTACTACGACGTGCGCCTCAAAGAAGCACGCCTCCAGGAAATTGAAGAGACCCTCCAAGCCCCCCATGTTCAGAGTGCAGTTGCAAGTCCCCCTCTTAAGGGGGATTTAGAGGGTCTCCCCTCTTCCTTCACCTTCATCCGCGGCAACATCGCCGACCGCGCCCTCATCGACCGCATCTTCGCCGAATACCATCCGCAGATTGTGGTCAACCTCGCTGCCCAGGCTGGTGTCCGCTATAGCATCACCAACCCCGATGCCTATATCGAGTCCAACCTCATCGGCTTCTACAACATCCTCGAAGCCTGCCGCCATGCCAACGAAAAGTCGAGTGCTTCGTCGTGCCACGACGAAGAAGACGGTTTCTGCCACCTCGTCTATGCCTCCTCTTCCAGCGTCTATGGCTCCAACAAGAAGGTGCCCTACTCTACTGACGACAAGGTGGACAACCCCGTCAGTCTCTATGCCGCCACGAAGAAAAGCAACGAACTGCTGGCACATGCTTACTCCAAACTCTACAATATCCCTTCCACGGGACTCCGTTTCTTCACCGTCTATGGTCCGGCCGGTCGCCCGGATATGGCTTATTTCGGATTCACCAACAAACTGCGAGAGGGAAAAACCATCCAGATCTTCAACTACGGTAACTGCAAGCGCGACTTCACCTACGTTGATGATATCGTGGAAGGCATCCAGCGCGTCATGCAACATGCACCCGAAAAACAACTCGGCGAAGACGGTCTGCCCATTCCTCCCTATAAGGTATATAACATCGGCAACAGCGCACCCGAAAACCTGCTCGACTTCGTTACCATCCTCCAGGAAGAACTGGTTCGCGCCGGTGTCCTGCCCGCTGATTATGATTTCGAGGCCCACAAACAACTCGTTCCCATGCAGCCCGGCGATGTCCCCATTACCTTTGCCGACACCACCCCGCTGGAACAGGATTTCGGTTTCCGTCCCAACACCCCGCTCCGCGAAGGCCTCCGCCGTTTCGCAGAATGGTATGCAGAATACTATAATAGACCCACCCCATCCCTCCCTGAATAGGGAGGGGGAGACCCACCCCGCCCCTCCCTGTTTAGGGAGGGAGTCTTGTTTCAGGTTTCAAGACTAAGGTTAGGGTTAGGGTTAACGTTAAGGTTGAAACCACGGTTTTCAATGTATTTCTCTTTTCTGTAAAGACAGGCCTGAAAGGCTGTCGAAAGGAGTTCATCGGCAGACGCAAGCTTGCTTGCAGGATGCAGATGGAGTGCTTTTGACACAGCCGTGCAAACGGCACGGATGCTTTACAGAAAAGTGGTTTTCTGAGGTTTTTGTAAAATCTTCGTGTCTTTGCATTCTATGTTTAATTCCTAATATATTTCTCGTTTTAACTATATATTTAACACTTTGACCTTCATGCAGCCTTGAGTGCTGCATGATAGTCGTAATCCGGGTTGTATTTTTCTCCTTTTCT
>JAEEGJ010009952.1_pt1 | contig 25092 bp, 19 predicted proteins | sample 8958761 | NCBI WGS metagenome assembly JAEEGJ01 (sample SAMN16246546, study PRJNA631951) | gut metagenome | biome: gut microbiome; feature: rumen; material: RS-attached | host: Bos | place: Iran: Karaj | collected 2018-10 | reverse complement strand
GCTATTAACGACGTTCACCAGAACAGATAGTCCGTCTGGGGGCTGCCTATTTCCTGATGCTCTGCTTCAGCTTCAGAATACGACGCACGCTCTCGTCAATGCGCTGCTCTGTGATTTCACCGGCTTCTACAGCCTTCCAATCAAAGGGGCAGGTTCTTATTAATCTTGCTGATAACCTTATAGCCCCATCTGCCTCATTTTTTTTGCGACTCTACACACCTGTGGCATCTTTTTTAATGGTGTAGGTGCCCGCCTGATCAAAAAGAATCTTCACGTTTGTGTACTATTTCAAAATAAATTCGTATCTTTGCCCTCAGTTATGAACCAGAATTTACAGTTAGAAGAATTGACGCGCAGCGTCTGCGAGATTGCGAAGCAGGCAGGTGCTTATATCAGAGAGGAACGAAGAAAATTCTCTTTGGAGAGTGTGGAGCGTAAACATGCGCACGACTATGTGTCGTATGTGGATAAAGAATCGGAAAAGCAGATTGTGAGTGCTTTGCGACAGCTATTGCCAGAGGCAGGATTTATTACTGAGGAGGGCACGGCGAAGACGGAAGATGGAAGATGTAAGATGGAAGAGACTTCATCCCTCATCCCTCATCCTTCATCCCTCACTTGGGTGGTAGATCCGCTGGATGGCACCACGAACTTCATTCATCAGTATGCGCCATACGCCGTGAGCATCGCCTTGTTGCAAGATAAGGAGGTACTGATTGGCGTGGTCTATGAGGTGTGTCACGACGAGTGCTACAGCGCATGGAAAGGTGGTGGGGCATATTTAGAATTGAAAGGTGAAAGATTAAAGTTGAGAGTGAGCAACCAGAAAATTCAGGATGCGTTGCTGTGCTTGCAATTGCCTTACAACAGCGATGCGTATAAGCCCGTGATAAAGCATCTGATAGACGAATTGTATGGCAACGTAGGTAGTGTACGTATGTGCGGATCGGCTGCTATGGCACTTTGCTACGTGGCTTCTGGACGATACGATGGCTATGCGGAGAAATATATTGGCCAGTGGGATTTCATGGCGGGTGCTCTGATAGTGAAGGAGGCTGGCGGCATGGTGACTAATTATGAGGGCTCTGAGGACTTTACGCAGGGTAACTGTGTGGTGGCTACTAACGGGGTGATACAGCAGGACTTGCTTAACGTGATAAAAACGGTATAGTATTTCATTGCCGACGATATATTGCATTTTTCAATCATCAGGTCAAAAAAAATGTAATGTCAATTAATCTTTACGCATTTTGATTCGTCTAAGAACTGACAACTAACTAACATTCATTTATTATTAAACAACCAAAACGATGAAAAAAGTATTAATGATGTTGGCCTTGATGGCCATTCCGTTTGCCATGCAGGCACAGACAAAGTTCCACGACGTAGAGGCTAACGAGGCGCAGGGACCTGTAAAGAAAATCAGTCAGGACATGATGGGGCGCATGCAGGTGACTACGTTTACGCAGGACGGCAAGATGCAGCGTGACGGCATGTCGAACGTGGTGTACGATGCCAACGGTTATGCACAGCAGGCTACGCTGACGTTCCAAGGTCAGGACGTCACCATGAAGTACACGTGGAAGGACGGCAAGCTGGCTACGCAGTCTATGAACATGATGGGTAACGACATGACATTCACCTTTATCTATAACGACAAGGGCGCTATTGTTGCTCAGTCCATGAATATGGGTGGTCAGGAGATGAAGATGGAGTATAAGGACATCAAGTATGACGCCAAGGGCAACTGGATCAGTCGCAAGACAAACATGATGGGACAGGATATGGAGCAGACCCGCACCATTGAGTACTACGAGTAAGATTAAACATTAGACAATAAAGGTAAAACGAAGAAAGGCTGCTGGAAATGAATCCGCAGCCTTTTTCTATGTCGTTCTTTTTTGCAGTCAAATCTTGGCGAGCTCTGCAGCCATCTGCTCTTGCAGTTCCTTGGCCTTCTGTGCAGCCACATCGGCAAAGTCCTTACCGTTAGAGGCGAAGATGATGCCACGCGATGAATTAACCAGCAGACCACAGTCTTTCGTCATGCCATACTTGCAGACCTCCTGCAGCGAACCACCCTGAGCACCTACGCCAGGAACCAGCAGGAAGTGGTTGGGCACCAGCTTACGGATGTCCTCAAACATCTGTCCCTGGGTAGCACCAACAACATACATCATGTTGTCCTTCGTGCCCCACTGCTGAGAAATCTTCAGCACCTCTTCAAAGAGGTGAGAGGTGAGAGGTGAGTGGTTAGAGGATAGTTCTAGCTTCTGAAAATCGTTAGAGCCCTTATTGCTAGTCAGCGCCAACAGGATAACCCACTTGCCATCATACTCCAGAAAAGGACTGACGGAGTCTTCGCCCATGTAGGGTGCAACGGTAACAGCATCGGCCTGAGCATCGCCCTCGAAGAACGAGCGGGCATACATCTTCGACGTGTTGCCAATATCGCCACGCTTTGCATCAGCTATGATGAAGTGGTTGGGATAGTTCTCGCGGATGTAGCTGACAGTCTCTTCGTAAGCTACCAGTCCATTGGCACCTAGCGACTCGTAGAATGCCAGGTTGGGCTTGTAGGCTACACAGTAGGGAGCCGTAGCGTCGATGATATACTGGTTGAAGAGGATGATGGCCAACGAGTCGTCATACTCCTCGTCGTCTGCGGCAAGGTCAGCCTTGCACTCGTCAATCACACACTGGGGAATCCTCTTGATGTCTGGGTCGAGACCCACGCAGAGAAACGACTGCTTCTCGCGGATTTGCTGAATAAGTTCTTTTCTGGTCATAATCTTTATGCAAGCGGCAGAACCGCTTGCCACACTTAAAGTTCTGTTTCTTTCATTCGTTCGGCGTTTTCGGCAACGGTGAGGGCATCAATCATTGGCTGGATGTCGCCACCCAGGAAACCCTGCAGGTCGTGGGTGGTGTAGCCGATACGGTGGTCTGTCACACGGCCCTGTGGGAAGTTGTATGTGCGAATTTTTGCCGAACGGTCACCCGTAGATACCAGGCTCTTACGACGGCTGGCAATGTCGTCCATATACTTCTGGTGCTCCTTATCATAGATAAAGGTGTAGAGGCGCGAGAGTGCACGCTCCTTGTTCTTGGGCTGGTCGCGCGTTTCCGTACACTCGATGAGGATTTCCTCCGTTTCGCCCGTATTGGGGTTCTTCCACATATAGCGCAGACGGACACCAGACTCCACCTTGTTCACGTTCTGGCCACCAGCACCTGATGAACGGAAGGTATCCCACTTGATTTCGCCCTCGTTGACGTGTACCTCGAACTTGTCGGCCTCAGGGAGTACGGCAACGGTAGCGGCAGAGGTGTGCATACGGCCCTGTGTCTCAGTAGCAGGCACACGCTGTACACGATGAACGCCTGATTCGTATTTCAGCGTGCCATAGACGTCGGCACCACTGACGGCAAAGTCAATCTCCTTGAAACCACCCACAGCACCTTCAGAGACGCTGGTGATGGAAAGCTGCCAGCCCTTCGACTCGCAGTAGCTCTTGTACATCTTGAACAGGTCGCCAGCAAACAAGGCAGCTTCGTCACCACCCGTTCCTGCACGAATCTCCATCTGCACGTTCTTGGCGTCCTCAGGGTCCTTGGGAATGAGCGCAATCTTGATTTCCTCCTCCAACTTGGGCTGCAGGGCCTCGTTCTCCGACAGTTCCTCACGAGCCATCTCCTTCATCTCCGGGTCTGTCTCGTTGGCCAGGATGTCCTTGGCCTCCTTAATGCTGTTCAGACAGGCGATGTAGCGCTTGCGGGCGTCCATAATGTCGCCCAAGTCTTTATATTCCTTCGTCAATTTCACGAAGCGGTTCTGGTCGGCTATCACGTCAGGGTCGGTAATCAGCGTAGACACCTCTTCAAAGCGTGCCTCCAGACCGTCGAGTTTCTGTAAGATACTGTTATTTTCCATATTCGGCTGCAAAGGTACTAAAAAATTACGAATTACGAGTTACGAATTACGAATTATTTCGTAACTTTGCAGCGTGAAAACGAAAGACATACATATTAGCGAATACAATTACGAGTTGCCCGATGAGCGCATAGCCAAGTTCCCAAAGGCTGAGCGTGACCACTCCAAGCTGCTCGTCTATAACAAGGGTGAGGTAGAAGAGGATATCTTCTACAACCTGCCCAGCTACTTGCCCCAAGGGGCATTGATGGTGTATAACAACACGAAGGTCATCCAGGCGCGTCTGCACTTCCGCAAGGAGACGGGCGCCCTGATAGAGATATTCCTCTTGGAACCTGCCGAGCCTGCCGACTACGAGCAGATGTTCCAACAGACACGTCGCTGTTCGTGGCTTTGTCTGGTGGGCAACCAGAAGAAGTGGAAAGAAGGAACTTTGACGCGAGCAATCGATGTAAAAGGAACGTCGGTGGAGGTCAAAGCCACCCGTCGTGGCGAACATGGTACGAGTCAATGGATAGACTTTGAATGGAGTGGGGAAGTTTCCTTCGCTGAGATTCTCGACGTGATGGGCGAATTGCCTATTCCGCCATACCTCAATCGTGAGACGCAGGAGAGCGACAAGACCACCTACCAGACGGTCTATTCGAAGATTAAGGGTAGCGTGGCTGCTCCTACGGCAGGTTTGCACTTCACGGAGCGCGTGCTGAAGAACGTCGATGCTCGTGGCATTGAGCGTGAGGAGGTGACGTTGCACGTGGGTGCAGGAACATTCAAACCCGTGAAGAGCGACACCATCGGCGAGCACCCCATGCACACGGAGTATATCGCTGTGCGTCGTCATACTTTGGAGCGACTGCTGGCTCACAACTGCGAGGTCGTTGCCGTTGGTACCACCAGCGTGCGCACCTTGGAGAGCCTCTACTACATGGGCTTGAAGGTGATGCAGAACCCAGATATTGCCGAAGATCAGTTGCACGTCAATCAGTGGGAGCCGTATGAAGATGGAAGATGTCAGAAGGATGATGTAAGATGTGCTATCCAGGCCCTGCTGGACTGGATGCTTCGCAAGGAGCTGACCGTTCTGCACTCATCTACGCAGATTATCATTGCGCCAGGATATACCTATCATATCGTGAAGATACTCATCACCAATTTCCATCAGCCGCAGTCCACGCTGTTGCTGTTGGTCAGTGCCTTCGTCAAGGGTGACTGGCACAAGATATACGACTACGCCTTGGCTCACGACTTCCGTTTCCTGAGCTATGGCGACTCATCATTGTTAATACCTTAAAGATTATGAAATACGGATTTATCAAGGTGGCTGCAGCCGTACCTGCCGTACGCGTAGCCGATGTGGAGTACAACGTACAGGAAATCGAGAAACTCATTGCTATGGCCGATGGCGATGGCGTAGAGCTGGTGTGCTTCCCTGAACTGTCGCTGACAGGTTATACGTGTCAAGACTTGTTCAAGGAGAAGCTGTTGCTCGACAAGGCTGAGAGTGGACTGCTCCAGTTGCTGGACTTCACTCGTCAGCTGGATATCGTCTGTGTGGTGGGCTTGCCTGTTCAGGCGGGTGGTTTGTTGCTCAACGGTGCTGCCGTCATCCAGAGTGGTACGTTGCTGGGCGTGGTCTCGAAGACCTATCTGCCTAACTACAACGAGTTCTACGAGAAACGCTGGTTTGCTTCGTCGCAGGACTTGAACGACACTAATATCTATCTGGCTGGCACCCCTATCCGTCTGTCTGCCGAACCCCAACTCTTCCAGATGGGTGACGTCAAGTTTGGCGTCGAGATCTGCGAGGACGTCTGGGCACCCATTCCACCCAGCAACAACCTGACAATGGCTGGTGCAGACATCATCCTGAACCTCTCGGCCAGCGACGAGCTCATTGGCAAGCACAACTACTTGCGCTCACTGGTAGCTCAGCAGAGTGCTCGCACCATGAGTGGCTACGTCTATGCATCGAGTGGTTTTGGCGAATCAACACAGGACGTAGTGTATGGTGGCAACGCGATGATTTTCGAGAACGGCCGACTGCTTGTTGAGGGCGAGCGCTTTTCGTTCCAGCCACAGCTGCAGACTGCCCAGATTGACGTGGAGCGCCTGCGCACTGAGCGCCATACTAATTCAACATTCATCAACGCCCAGCGCCACGCCCATGCAGCAATTGTCGCTGCTCAGGCAACGCTTGGCAAGGAGTTTGAACTGACACGCACTATTGATCCGCATCCGTTTATCCCTGCCGAAGACAAGATGGCTGAGACTTGCGAGGAGATACTGAACATCCAGACGGCAGGTCTGGCTAAGCGACTGCTACACACCCACATGGAGCATGTGGTATTGGGCATCAGCGGTGGTCTGGATTCTACGCTGGCCTTGTTGGTCTGCGTGCGCACATTCGACAAGCTGGGACTGGACCGCAAAGGAATAATCGGTGTCACGATGCCAGGTTTCGGCACCTCTGACCGCACGCACGACAATGCCGCTTCGCTGATGCAGACACTGGGCATCTCGCAGATGGAGATATCCATTGCCAAGGCCGTCACTCAGCATTTCGAGGACATCGGTCACGATGCCTCTATCCATGATGCTACCTACGAGAATTCGCAGGCTCGCGAGCGCACACAGATCCTCATGGACCTCGCCAACAAGTGCAACGCACTGGTGGTAGGTACTGGTGACCTCTCTGAGCTGGCTCTCGGATGGGCAACATATAACGGCGACCACATGTCGATGTATGGAGTGAATGCGGGCATCCCCAAGACGCTCATCCAGTATCTGGTGCGTTACTTCGCCACACTCGACGCTTTCGCTGCTGCCAGCGAGACGTTGATAGACATCGTCGACACACCCATCTCTCCTGAGCTGACACCTGCCGACGAGGAGGGTAACATCCAGCAGAAGACGGAAGATCTGGTGGGACCCTATGAACTGCACGACTTCTTCCTCTACTACATGCTGCGCTTCGGTTTCCGTCCTGCCAAGATATTCCTCATGGCACAGCGTGCCTTTGGCGAGGCTTACGACAAGGAGACCATCAAGAAGTGGCTCACCACGTTCTGTCGTCGTTTCTTCTCACAGCAGTTCAAGCGCTCGTGTCTGCCCGACGGTCCGAAGGTGGGTAGCATCTCGCTGTCACCTCGTGGCGACTGGCGTATGCCGAGTGATGCCTGCAGCACCTTGTGGCTCAAAGAGTGCGAAGAACTCTAACGGTTATGGTTATTGGTTATGGTTGACATCATATCAAGCGCTCAGAACCCGAAGATAAAGCTTCTGTTGGAGTTGCAGCAGAAGTCGCAGGAGCGTCGCCGTCAAGGTCTGTTTGTCGTGGAGGGTAGGCGAGAGATAGAGCGTTGCATCCAGAGCGGCTATCAGGTTGACACACTCTTTTGGTGCCCAGAGATTTTTGGCATCGAGGAGCCTATTGTCGATGGTGCCCGTGTGTTTCAGGTATCTTCCGATATATATAACAAGGTGGCTTATCGTGGTGGTACCGAGGGAGTCATCGCTGAGGTCGTTGCACAACAGCGCACGCTCGACAGTCTGAAGCTGCAGAAACGTCCGCTCATAGTCGTCCTTGAGAGTGTCGAGAAGCCCGGCAACGTGGGAGCCATCCTGCGCTCTGCCGATGCCGCCAACGTCGATGCCGTCATCGTCTGCGACCCACAATGCGACCTCTACAATCCCAATATCATCCGTGCCTCCGTGGGTGCGTTCTTCAGCGTGCCAACGGTAGCCTGCACCTCAGAAGAATGCATCCAGTGGCTCAAGGATAACGGTGTCCAGATACTTACCGCCCAGCTGCAAGATTCCTACTACTATTACGAAACCGATATGGTCCGTTCCATAGCCATTGTCATGGGCACTGAGGCCACAGGTTTGACGGACAAGTGGCGCCAGGCAGCCGATGCACATATCAAGATTCCCATGCTGGGCATTGGTGACTCCCTCAATGTCTCTGTCTCCGCTGCCATTCTCATGTTCGAGGCTGTCAGACAGAGAAGCCTTCATATCATAATTAAATAATATCGTTATTACCTGCGGCCCTGGCGGTTTTGGTTGTCGCGGTTGCCCCATTTCTTGTCGTAGCGGCCTTCGGTATCTATTTTTCCACCGAACATGTTGAGACGGTAGCGAATGTGGAGCATGGCATAGGAGTTAACGCTATTATACTGGGTGTCGCTACGACCGGTGGCGTTCACCCAGCGTTCATAGTTGGACTGTTGGCCGAGCAGGTCGTAGAAGTTGAGTGCTACGACGAGCGACTTGTTCTTCAAGAATGGTTTCGATATCTGTCCGTTCCACAGCAGTTCGTTGGTGTTCATTGATGTGTCGTTATATCCCCGTCGGCTGCGCTCGTGGAGGTTCATGGAGACCTCGAAGTCAAGGGGCAGGCGTACGAGGAATTGTCCGCCGTAATCGAACTGCCATGTGTCGAGGTTAGCATTGGGCTGCAATTCGTTGCGTGAGTGCTGATAGTTCAGTCGCCCGTCGATGGCTATCTCGAGCCAGTCGTTGCGGTAGCTGGCTGTCAGTCGCTCGTTGATGTTCGTCGTGCGTGTGGTATTCTTCTCGGCATCGGCCTGCTGCTGGGCTACGTAGCTGACATAGTTGTTGTAGCGGATGCGGGTGTCGGTACCAACGTTCCAGTGGGCAGTGGTGTCGATAGCGGTGTTGAAGGTAAATCCGCCATTGGTGTTCGCGTTGCCATTGATGTTCTCTGGTCGCGAGATGCTTCCGCCCGTCGCAGGATTGTAGCGTACGAAGTTGGAGATGGCGTTGCGCGTGTGACGGAAATTGAAGTAGGCTACGATGGAGCGTTTGCGGCGCACGATGTAGTTGTTGTAATATGCATTCAGCGAGTTGGTGAACGAGGGTTTCAGTCCAGGATTACCCTGGGTGATATAGAGCGGATTGGAGTCGTCAGTGATGTCGAGCAGTTGCGTCATCTCTGGCTGACTGGTCTCGCCGCGATAGTGGAACCAGAGGTTGCTCTGCTCGCTGAACTTGTAGTGGAAATCGAGGGTAGGCGTCAGGTTGACAACGTTGCGGATGGTATCGACGTAGATGCCGCGGTAGTCCTGGATGAAATCAGAGTGCTGCGGTTGCACGAGGAAACCGATGTTGTAGTCGTATTTCTCCTCGCGGTGACGCAGGTTCAGACGGATGTTGTGTGTGTAGTTTTTGTATTCTGAGTAGCGGCTGAGATTACGGTCGAGTGCTGCGGACTGTTCCAAATCGCCCCCGACGTTGGCGGCCCAGGGTTCCCATTCGCGGTATTCCGGATCAATGCCGTAGAAGGGGTCGGTCTTCAGATGGCTGTAGTCGTAGGTCTTGCGGTCGCTTTTGTTCTGACTGTAACGCAGCTCGTAGCCGGCCTGCAGGTGTGCGCCCTTCCAGAGCGGTTCGCTGTAGGTGGCACTCAGTACGTAGCCGCTATTGTCCGACGGCGTGGTATTGTAGCGGGCGGTGTAGTAGGTGGAGTCGAGGCCTGCCTGATTCTTGACGCGAAAGAGGTAGACGGCATTGTCGCTGGCATTAAGGTTTTTGCTATTGCCACCGTTGGCTTCCATCCTTAAGACGATGTTGCGGCCACGCGGATTCAGACGACGGTATAGCTGCAGCATGCCCCATGCATTCTTGTTTTCACCATAGGTCAGGCTGATGTTCTGGTTGCGGTTGATGATGTATGGCAATAGCGGATTGGTAGGGTCGGGCGTGAATCCCATTTCAGCCACGTGGGCCAGCGGATTGCTGCTGTAATTGTACGGGTCGTCGTCGAAGGTTGCTGCGAGCGACGTGTTAGTAGCGTCGTTGCTGCCGTAGCTACCGTTGGCACGCAGTAGGATGTTGGTCAGCGTGTCGGGTTTCCACTCGACGCGGATGTTGCCCCACCAGTTGTTGCTACGGGTGTAGTTCGACGTCATATTATTCGAGAAGTTTCGCGATGTCTCGCTATAGAACGTCTCGCTGGCATTCTCGGTCTGGTTGTCGCCACCGCGATGGTTCCAGCGAATACTCACGTCGACCTTCAGTTTCTTTCCGTCGTCGTAGTTAAGGTTGGTGCCTAGCATCTTGCGAGCGTTCAGTCCGCGACGGTTCCACCAGCCGGCATTTTCCTCCTTATTATTGAAATTGCCCAGCAGTACGATGCGTGTCTCGTCAGTAAAGCTCGAGGCCATGCCGCGTGAGGCATAGCGATCACTGGTACCGCCAGCTATGTCGAGGTTCGTCATAAATCCACGATTCATGCCTTTCTTGATAGAGAAGTCGAGTACGGTTTCTTTGTTTCCGTCGTCGATGCCGGTAATGCGCGACTGGTCCGACTGCTGGTCGTAGAATTTCAGGTTCTGAATAATGCTGACAGGGATATTTTTGAGCGCTGTCTCCACATCACCTAACATAAACTCCTTGCCGTCGAGCAGAATCTTTTTAACCTCCTTGCCGTTGACGGTAATTTTGCCGTCCTCGTCGACATCGGCACCTGGTATGCGCTTGATGAGTTCCTCAATGGGCGAACCTTCGGGGGTGCGGTATGCCTCTGGGTTGTATATAATGGTATCTTTGCGGACGATGACTTGTGCGGCACGGCCTGTGACGACAGCTTCTTGGAGCAGAATGCTCTCCGACTCCATGAGCAGGTTGCCAAGATCCTGGCTCTCGTTGCGTCGCAGCGTTATCTCGCGTTCAATGGTCTGGTATCCCAATGACGAGATGCGCAGACGGTAGGTGCCTGTTCTTGGTGCCAGAACATAGAAGTTGCCGCGTTCGTTGGTCACCGTTCCTCCGACGAATGTACTGTCTGAAGCAGTGAATAGTTGGATGGTAGCTTGTATCATCGGCTCTTTTAGGTCGGCGTCGAGCAGTTGTCCTCGTATGGTCAGTCGCCGTTCATCGGGGTCAGGCTCTGGCTGAGCGGATGTTGTGAGCAATGAGAAATGAATAGTGATAAAAGTCAGGATGAATATGATACGTTTTGTCATCGTCTTGTTTGGTGTTTGTGTTCTTTATTTTAAAAAGATTATGTATTTTTTGTACTCTCGCGAATCTCCAGACGGGTTTTCACAACCATACGTCTCACGCGGTTGTCTCCGTTTATCTGGTCTAACAGCAGACGAAACGCTTTCGTGCCTATCTCACTCGGATTCTGTTTGACGTATGATATGCGCGGATTCATTACGTCCGACACCCAGTCGCTCATATATCCAATGACCGACACATCCTCAGGTATCCGAAGATTTCGACTCTTAATAGCTACCATCGATGATGTAGCCAGTGGACCATAGGTTGCAATGATTGCATCTGGAGGCTCCGGCAAATTCAGTAATTCCAGCGTATCAGTCAGGCCGGAGTTGAAACTGGCATCGTGACATCTCACCAATTCCTTTCTGATGGGAATGTTGCGTTCGCGCAATGCCTCCAGATAACCGTGTTTGCGGTCAGTGGTCTGTTTCAGCTTGTTCGAACCTCCGAGGAAAGCAATGCGTCGCGCTCCGCCATCAATCAGGTAATGTGTGGCCTGGCGGGCAGTGTCGGCATCGTTAATCACTACCGACGTCACGTCGACATCTGCTGCGCGGTCAAACAACACCAGCGGGATGTTGTGTTCCTTCACCCGTAGCAGGTGACTGTAATCCGTCGTTTCCTGCGACAGACTGACGATGATACCCGATACGTGCATTTCCACCAGTCGCTCGATGCTCTCTACTTCGTAATTATAGCGGTCGCAGGTATCTGTTATGATGGACATATAGCCTGACTTACGTGCCTCAGACTCTATCCATCTCACAATATGAGCGTAGAGATTGTACGACATGTCAGGCACAACTATGCCGATAATCCGTGTTGCATCGTAATGTTCCGCAGGAGTAAAATCCACAGACTGGTAGCCGTTCTCAGCCGCCATACACTCTATCTTCTGCCTCAGTTCTTCGCTGACGCCCTTTTGTCCTTTCAATGCCCTAGAAACGCTGGAGACGTTTACACCCAGTGTCTTGGCAATGTCACGTTGCGATATTTTTTTCATTCTATTGTCTTCTTTTTAAAAAACCACCAACTTTCGCAAGCAGGTGGTTTAAGTATTAGGATATAGAATTTTTTGTGTTGGTTTGTTTTTGCAAAAGTAGAATATTATTGTCAATTTTCCAAGAAACCCAACGATTTTCTACGCAACACTATACGCAACATTTTCAAATGGAATACGCAACAAGATGTTGACATATTGCTGTGTGTTCTTTTAATTATTTCATTATTTATATCGTCGAGCAATTCCGAGATGGCAGTCCATAATGCTTTCTGTGCTTCAGGTATTCCAGATTGTCTTGATGCTACAAAGACAGTTAGATTTCCTAATAATTGTCAAATCTACGTACAAATGTGGCAAATATTCATGGATAATTCGTATATTTGCACAATAATTTAAAATGTTTTGTGATATGAAAAGATTTGTAGTTCTGCCTCTAATGGCACTTCTGTTTGGAATATCAACGGCAAAGGCTGGTGATGCTCCGGAATGGCGCAATCCGCAGGTAAACCAGCAGAACCGTGAGGCCCGCCGCGCGAACTTCTTTGCCTACGAGAGCGAAGAGACTGCGAGGATTGGCGAGAAGGCGCAGTCGAATCGCTACCTGTCGATGGAGGGCATGTGGCGCTTTCTGTTCGTGAAGAATCACCAAGACGCTCCTGCTGGTTTCTGGTCTGTTGGCTACGACGACTCCAAGTGGGAGGACTTTCCTGTGCCTGGCCTCTTTGAGTTGAGCGGTCACGGCGACCGCATATATAAGAACATCGGATATGCGTGGGCAACCACGTTTGACAGCAATCCACCGTATATCGGTGAGACGGAGAATTATACCGGCAGCTATCGTCGCGAGTTCACGTTGCCCGACAGCTGGCAAGGTCAGCAGGTAGTGTTCCATGTGGGTTCCGCCACCAGTAACCTGAAGGTGTGGGTAAACGGCAAATACGTTGGTTATTCAGAAGACTCAAAGGTCGCTGCCGAGTTTGACATTACGAAATTCCTGAAGAAAGGCAAGAACCTGATTGCTATGCAGGTGATGCGCTGGTGCGACGGCTCTTACTTGGAAGACCAGGACTTCTGGCGCTTTACAGGTATTGCCCGCGAGGTGTATCTCTATGCTCGTCCGAAAGTGCACATTAACGACATCGTCATCAAACAAGACTATGTCGATGGTAAGGCCTTGCTCAATGTGGACGTCAAAGCCACAGGAAATCCGAAGATTACGATGGACCTTTACGACCCTGCTGGCGAACTGGTTGCTGAGGGCATTAGCAAATTCGCAGAATTCGACTGCGCCAAGCCTTGGTCAGCAGAAATGCCCAACCTATACACCCTCTACATCAAGGCACGAAAAGGCAATCAAGTGGTAGAGGTAATCCGCCAGAAAGTAGGTTTCCGCCACGTGGAAATCAAGGGCGGACAACTATTGGTTAACGGACAGCCTATATTAATAAAAGGTGTAGACCGTCACGAGTTGGACCCAGATGGTGGATATATTGTCTCCGTAGAGCGCATGAAGCAGGACATCCGCATCATGAAACAGTTGAATGTCAATGCTGTGCGTACTTCTCACTATCCTGACGATCCACGCTGGTATGACTTATGCGACGAGGCAGGATTGTATCTCGTGGCCGAGGCAAATCTAGAGAGTCACGGTATGGGCTACGGAGAGAGCACGCTGGCTAAACGTGACGACTTCCGCCAGATGCACTTGGAGCGCAACCAGGACAATGTACTCACTCTACGCAATCATCCAAGTATTATCATCTGGAGTATGGGTAACGAAGCTGGCTACGGTCCTAACTTCGAGAAGTGCTACGAGTGGATCAAGTCGGTAGATAATCGTCCTGTGCAGTATGAACAGGCTGGTGATTGGGGCAAGACCGACATTTTCTGTCCGATGTATTACTACTACCGTGACTGCGAGAAGTATTCGAAAGGCGATAACCCCCGTCCGCTCATTCAGTGCGAATATGCCCACGCCATGGGTAATTCGATGGGTGGTTTCAAAGAGTACTGGGACCTTGTGCGTAAATATCCCAAATACCAGGGCGGCTTCATTTGGGACTTTGTGGACCAGGGACTTCGTGACAAGAGTCCTATCACCGGCAAGGAAATATTCACCTATGGTGGCGACTATGGACGCTATCCCGCCTCGGACTACAACTTCAACTGCAACGGAATCATAGCTCCTGACCGCAGACTGAATCCACATGCCTATGAGGTGCAGTACTACTATCAGAATGTGTGGATTAGTGATAAGGGCTTCAAGGACGGACGCATCGAAATCTATAACGAGAACTTCTTCAAGAATCTTGACGACTTGGAGTTGGAGTGGTTTGTAGGTGGTGCAGGAAAAAGTCATCACGGAGGCAACCGTCCTGACGGTATGACATTTGGGCATGGTGGAAAGATGGATATCAGCGGCATAGCTCCCCAGCAGCGTAAGGTTATTACTATCGAAGCTATGCAGAAAACCATTGCCCGTGTACTGGGACATCATGGCGACCAGGAGCTCTTTGTCAGCTTCCAGCTGAAAGCTAAAGACGACAATCAGCCCTTCGTCAGCAAGGGACAGGTTGTCGCTCGTCAGCAGTTCGTACTCAATCCCTACCAGTTCCAGGATATTAATGCCGAACAAGCCAAGATTGAAAGCGAAGAGACCAAGAGCTACATAAAACTGACCGCTGGTGGTACGGTGTTAACCATCGGTAAGCAGTCGGGTATGATTGACTATCTCGATGTCGACGGACAGCCTATGCTCGTTGATCGTCAGAGCATCACTCCAGAGTTCTGGCGTGCACCCACAGACAACGACTACGGTGCTAGGCTGCAGCAGCGCTTTGCATCCTGGAAGAATCCGCAGAAGAAGGTAAAGAGCGTTAGCGTCAACGACAATTCCATTGTCGCCATTATTGATATGCCTGATGTAAAATCTCTTCTCACCATGACCTATACCCTGCAGACTGACGGCTCTGTCGTTGTTCGCCAGCAGCTGAAGGTGGCTGACGACGCCAAGGACTCGTGGCTGTTCCGCTATGGCATGCAGCTGCAGATGCCTAAGCAGTATAATCTGGTGGAATACTACGGCCGTGGCCCGCATGAGAACTATTGTGACCGCAACAGCTCGGAGTTCCTAGGCTATTATAAGAATAGGGTGATGGACGAGTATTATCCTTATATTCGTCCGCAGGAGTCGGGCAACCACACTGATGTGCGTTGGTTCCAGGTGACTGACGGTAAGCGCGGTTTGATGTTCGAGAGTACAGCTCCCATGGAGTGTTCAGCCCTGCCGTATCTGGTGGAAGACCTGGATGCAGGCATGTACAAGGACCATCGCTGGGGACAGCACAGTGGTGACCTCGTGGAGCGTCCATTGACACAGGTGCACATCCAGCAGAAGCAGATGGGTCTGGGTTGTGTTAACTCGTGGGGTGCATGGCCTGAGAAGTCTTACATGTTGCCTGCCAAGCAGGGCTATGACTTCACCTTCAGAATAGCACCTGTGAAGCTATAGTTGCAGAAAATAACCTAAGCGGTAGAGATTGAAAACTGTAAGCTTGGGGGCGTTGCCACAGAGATGGCGGCGCTCCCATTTTGCTGCCAACAGGTGCCACAGTCGGACCATCCTGGCTGTCCACGGACGGCGCTCGGCAAAGTCGAGTAGGCGAGAGTAGCCCCGAAGTTCGTCGCGGAACTGATAGAGTGTGCGCAGACCTTCTTCCGTCTTGCAGACAAAGGCCAGGTTGGTTTCGTAAACCTCGAAACTCAGTGGGTTGTCGATATGGTGAATGGGAATGCCATCCTGCTCCAAGCGCTTGCCCAACAGCACATCCTCATAGCCATAGTGACGAAAACGCTCGTCGAAGAGGTGGGTTTTCATCGTCTGACGGCGAATGAGAAAATTGGCGGTATGGAAATCCTGGTAGGGGCGCTGCTGGCGACGTATTGCCGTGTGCTCCTGCTCGTGGCGCATCTCGTACATAGAGCGCAGGTTACCTTTGACACCCTCCTTGATTACAAGTCCGCCACAGACCACCTCACCCTCGGTAGCCAGATATCGCTGGAGATAGTCGTCTCTGTGCATCGTCATATCGCCATCGATGAACAGTAACCACTCATACTGTGCCTGCTGAACCAGAAAATTGCGTATGGCCGCACGACCGACGTTCACGTTTCGTGCTATCATCCTACAGTCTGCCAGTGCATTAATCTGTTGATTGGTCTGGAGGACATCCTGCTGTGTTGAGCCATCGTCAGCAACGATAATCTCGTAGTTAATGCCTAGCGCCACAGCCTGCTGCTGCAGAGCGCTCACTAGTCCCAGACATTCGTCGTTATAGGTGGGTATAAGTATGGACAAATCTTTCATCAAGATGCAAAAGTAATCAAAAAATGTTATAACATAGCACGATTTAGTGGAAAATTTGTAATTTTGCAGCGTTTTAAATAAAAACGTATCTATGAAAAAGAATGTAGTGAAGATGATGGCCATCAGTATGGCCCTTCTGTTCTCTGTCAACGTAAGTGCGCAGAGCGATTTGGGAAGTGTGTTGGGTAATGTGTTAGGAGCTGCTACTAGTAACTCACAGTCGGGTGATCTGGTATCGACCTTAACCAGCGTCTTCTCTAGTGACAAACAGGCTGACAAGAACAAGATTATCGGCACATGGAATTATACTGAACCGGCTATCGTATTTAAGTCAGACAACATTCTGACCAATGCTGCCGCTAAGATTGCCGCCAACAAGCTGGAAACCAAGCTGCAGAGCTACCTGACGAAATATGGTATCAAGCCCGGAACCTTCTCGATGACGTTCAATGAGGACGGTACCTATACTCGCACGCTGAATGGTCGCACCGCCAAGGGCACGTGGGAGGTGAAAGATTCGAAGCTACTGCTGACCATTGCAGGCATTAAGACGGTATCTATTACCACGCAGATTGATGGCAACGACATGCAGTTTGTGACCGATGCCACTAAACTGCTGAATATGTTCAAGTCGTTTGGTGCCAAGTCAACAAACGCTAATCTGAATACCATCTCGTCGCTGCTGAAGAGTGTCAATGGCATGCAGGCAGGTATTACGCTAAGGAAACAGTAAAAAGTTAAAAATAATTAAGCAGAAGGATTAATTCTTAATTCTTAATTCTTAATTCTTAAATTCTTTGTACCTTTGCACCCGCTTTTACGAGATAAGAGCATGAAATTCAATTTTTTAACAACAAAAATCATTTAAAAAACAATGGCAACAAAAATCAGATTGCAGCGCGGCGGTCGCAAGAGCTATGCTTTCTATCGCATCGTTATCGCTGACGCTCGTGCACCACGTGATGGTCGTTTCACTGAGAAGATTGGTACTTACAACCCAAACACCAACCCTGCCACAGTAGACCTGAATTTCGAGCGTGCACTTTATTGGGTCGAGACTGGTGCACAGCCTACCGACACTGTTCGTAACATCCTCAGCCGTGAGGGCGTTTACTTGATGAAGCACCTGAAGGGTGGTGTCAAGAAGGGCGCTTTCGATGAGGCTACTGCACAGAAGAAGTTCGACGCCTGGAAGTCTGACAAGCAGAACGGTCTGAACAAGATCGCAGAGGCTGAGGCTAAGGCTAAGAAGGACGCTGCTGCTAAGGAGCTGGCTCAGGAGAAGAAGCTGAACGAGGAGATTGCTAAGAAGGTAGCTGAGAAGAAGGCTGCTGAGGCTGCTGCTAAGGCAGAGGCTGAAGCTGCTGCCGCTGCTGCAGAGGCTTCCGCTGAGGAGACTGCTGCTGAAGCTCCCGCTGCTGAGTAATCATCGACGATTCCAGAAATCAACGTATTGCATCGCGACTTTCACAAAGTCGTGATGCTTTTTTATGTACTCTATGCTTTGGCGTTTCAGTTCAGGAATACGTTCAGGGTGCAACACCAACTGCTCCAGTTCGTGATAGACGCTCTCGTAGGTGGGCTCGACATTGATGATGGGGCGCAGTCCCGTCTCGTGGATAATCTCGTAGTTTTCTGGCTCGCCACCGCCCACGACAACAATACCTTTCGACATGGCCAACAAGGCATTCATGGCTGGTGTGTAGGCATAGAGTTGGTCGAGCAGGACGTCACTCGATTCTATCATCTGCTGATAAGTGGCAAAGGGCACACCATTAGCCTTTTCCAAGACAACATTTTCCGGGTATTTGTCGGCAATAGCCTCGGCAGCCTTCAGCATGATATCAGTTCCTTTGTAGGCGGAGCGTTGCTTGCTGATGCCAATAAAAATTCTTATAGGAGTTAAAGGAGTTAAGGAAGTTAAAGGAGTTAAGGAAGTTAAAGGAGTTAAGGAAGTTGGGACGATAGGGAAGGGAATGAAGCAAGTCTTCTCTGGGAAATGTGGCCTGTAACAAACGTCGTATTCGTAGAGCCCCGTAACGATGCCGTCACAGTCATTGGCAATCAGCTTGTTAAGACGCTCTTTCGCAGTTCCTAGCCAGTCTGCACGCTCCTTCATTGCGTCCTCATTGGTGCGTAATGTCTCTCCGATGTTGAAGTCGCTATATCGTAATGGCTTGCGTTCTATACACTCGTGTACCCAGTAGTAGTCCATACCGAAAGCACAGAGAAATACGCGCTTGTTGTGCTTGCGCAGATAGCGGTAGAACCAGAACAGTCGCTCGGCTTTCAGTTCAAAGAACATGGGATTGATGAGTTGTACTACGTCGTAGCCTCGCATCTTGGGCAATATCGACCAGAGTTTGAGCATCAGTCGGATGCCACCCAGCTTCCCAGGTGTTCGCGCCACATCGATGTCGCGTGGATAGTTTTTCCAGAAGTCGCCATTAGAAATGACGCACACCTCATGGCCGAGGCTTTTCAATCCTTGTGCCAGCGTCCAGTGGACGTTGCTGTATTCGCCTATGAGCAGTATTCTCATTTTTCTCTCTTCATTAAGGGCAACATGTTGAGCAGGATGGTGCGACCCAATGCCGAGTTTGTCATTCGGCGGAACCACTTGTATTTCTGCGTATAGTCACGGTCGGGCAAGGGGAAGAGCCCTTGTTGACGTAACTCTTCCAAACAACTGTCCAGTGCCTTGCGAGAATGTGTCAGCATAATGGTGTTGTAGATGTAGTCCATGCTCAACTGGGCAACTCTGCGCTGCAGCGCCAGACGGTCGTTATGGGGCAAACTGTCTTCTAAGAGATGCAGCTTGACGATGACTTCTAAGCTGTCGTTCAGGCGTTTCGTTTTCTTGCAGTCATCTTGCTGATGGACAGCTGACGTCTTGCGTTGACGGTAGTAGTAGGCTTGGGCATCTGTGACGCAGATGACTTCTGCTCGTACCAACAACTGTGCAGTGAATTCCTCGTCTTCGCCATATTCAATGCCTGGCGTGAACTCCAGTTCGCTACGGACAGCCTGACGGAAAAGACAGCCACAAGCTGTACCATGGATAGAATGATTGCGCATATACTCCGAACCACTCATTAGGGGACTATCGTGAAAGGACTCCTTGTCTTTTGACGGCAGAGTCTTCGTGAAGTCAAACATGATAACGTCAATTGGCTGCAGACTGTTGCGAACAAGGTCAAGACAGTGTTCATAGGGTATCTTCAGCAGAGAGTCGTCGCCATCAATAATCTGGACATAGCGACCATGAACCATTTGCAGGCCCCTGTTACGGGCAACACTTACACCAGCATGATGCTGACGGACATAGATCATGTCATTGCTATATTGTGTCAGACCGTTAACAGGACTGGTCTCTGAACCATCATCAATGATGATAATCTCACGTTCTTCAGGTGGCAGCGACAATGCGAGAATGCTGTTGATGCATTCGCACAACAGTGGTATGGGTAGATTATAGCAGGCGATGATAAAACTTACCAACGGCTGGGTTTCTTGAAGAGATGTATGAATTTGCTTATTCTGCATAAAATACTGATTCCTAAAAAGTTTAATAGTATTGCTTTAAGTTTTTGTTTTCCATTAAGATTACTGACATTGAGCTTCTTCTTGGGGAGAATAAGAGGTTTCTCTGTTTGTTCTCGAACGTCTATCTGGATGTTCACCAAATACATATAGTAGCTGTCGTCAATGGGCATTCCAGATGTCAGATGTGCTTCAAGCAACATCGCCAGTTTCTCACCATCAGCAGTGGCGGTAATGCCAGACGGATTCCACTCGTAGTGGTAACAGCCCTGACTTGTTGTGCTGACGCGTTTAGCTTTACGCAGCAACAAGGGCAAGGTATAGACGTCTTCGAAAACCTTTCCTTTGGGATAGCGAACGTCGTCGAAAAGAGAGCGCCGGTAGATTTTATTGCATGCAAAAGTGTGGGTGTATGCCTGTTCTGTCAGCCAGTAGTCGTCTATATTGTCGTAAGACCGGTCTGACAACGACAAACGACGAGCAACGGGGAATTCCACGATGTCGTCATCATCCATCAACTTCAGGATAGCCTTGTAAGTTCCAGTTTCCATCCAGTCGTCACTATCGACAAAGGTGATATAATCACCTTTCGCTATGTCTATAGCAACATTGCGTGCATCGCTCAGTCCACCATTCTCTTTGTGAATCACGCGGATACGGACATCTCTCTCTGCCCAGTCATCGCACATCTTCGGACAGTTGTCTGGTGAGCCGTCGTCTACCAGAATAACCTCCATATCGTCCACATCCTGTCCCAACACACTCTCCACACAGCGGTCGAGGGTGGCTTCTACACGATAGACGGGAATGACAATACTGAGTTTCATGTGCACAAAATTACACTAAAATAACGGAAAATCAAAATATTTGTTGTACTTTTGCGTTCTCTTAGTAAGAAATATGGGAAAAAGACACGACAAGGGCTACAGTCACGTGCTAAAATACACCAGTCTGTTTGGGAGCGTGCAGGGACTTATCATTTTGATAGGTCTTGTACGCAATAAGGCTATGGCACTGCTCTTAGGTGCTGGTGGTATGGGATTCAATGCCCTGCTAATGTCCGTACAGAACTTTGCGGCGCAGTGTACCAATTTGGGTATCTCGTTTGGTGCCGTACCACGCTTGTCAGAGCTTTATGAGCAAGGCGACGAGGAACGCCTGACGTATAATATTAAGGTTATCCGCACCTGGAGCGTTATCGCTGCTTTGCTTGGTTTTGCCTTTTGTGTGATAGTCAGTCCGTTGATGAATGACTGGTCGTTCGACTGGGGTGACCACACGTTACACTATGCCTTTTTGGGTTTCGCAGTGGCTATGGCTGCTGTCACTGGTGGCGAGACGGCTGTGCTGAAGGCTCAGCGCCAGTTGGGCGCTTTGGCTAAGATACAGTTGATCACTTCTGTGTTAGGTGTGCTGCTGTCTGTCCCCATTTATTATTATTTTGGTCATAGTGGTGTAGCGCCAGCCATCGTATTGTTAGCCTTTGTCGCTATGCTGGTTACCATCGCTTATTCATACCGTTTGCAACGACTTCAGTTGTCTTTTCAGCGTGATTGTTTAAAGGCAGGATTTGGCATGCTCAAACTTGGTGTCGCCTTCGTCCTGGCGGCTGCTGTAGGAAGCGGTGCTGAGATGTTTATCCGCTCATACCTCAATATTGAGGGTGGACTAGGCGATGTGGGTTTATATAATGCAGGCTATATGATTACAATCACCTATGCCGGCATGGTATTTTCTGCTATGGAAACCGACTATTTCCCACGCTTGTCTGGTATGGCAAACGATGTGAAGGCAACAAACGATACGGTCAACAAGCAGATGGAGGTGTCGCTACTCCTCTTGTCGCCTATGCTGATGGCGTTGATGGTCCTGCTGCCTGTACTTATTCCGCTCTTGTTCAGTACTGAATTCCTTTCTGTCATCGCTATGGCTCAGGTGGCTGTGCTGGCTATGTATTTCAAGGTGATGACGCTCCCTGTGGCCTATATCACACTGGCGCGTCGTCGTTCGCTGGCCTACCTGCTTTTGGAGTCTTCTTATTTCGTGGTGTTGGTCCTCAGCGTTGCTATTGGCTTTAGCTATGCCGATGTTTATGGTGCTGGAGTAGGTATTGTCGTGGCTCATGTCTTCGACTACCTCATGATCAACCTCTTCGCCTATTTCCGCTATGACTACCGTTGCACCTGGTCATTGATGGGTTACGCCGTTGTGCAGTTGGCAATAGCCTGCGTGGCCTACTGGGTAACGTGCAACGCGGATGGCATAGTCTATTGGATGATAGAAGCCGCACTAACCTTGGTTAGCACGGCTTACTCTCTCACTATTTTGTATCAGAAGACCCGTTTGTGGGAGGCTCTGAAACGAAAGTTTATTTAGAATCTGAAGTCCATCTCCAGGTCTACAAGGTTGTAATCTGACTTCTCCAACTTACGGTCGTTGATACGTGCATACTCCAGATGCATCTCCAGATTTTTCGTGAAGAAATAGTTTAGACCTGCTTCGTATGATGATTTGGAAGTGCCCCATTCCTTCTGTGCACGATAGCACTGGTAGCGAGCCTTGGCGTGAAGCTTGCCCTTGATGACAGGAACGATACCAAAAGCATACCAACCATCGGCCAAGTCGCCAAGTGAATAGTCGACCGTATTGTTTCCGGCCTTGCCTGATCCAAAGCCCTGGCTGTGCAGATACTCCGCACGGAACATGTATTCGTCCTGAGAGTACTCAGCAGAGAATGCATAGCGGTTCTTGCTGACGCTACCGGTAACATTATTGCCATCAGCGTCTTTCATAGTCATATCGCCACGAGAACCAGTCCATCCGAAAGCACCAATGCGAAGCCCCTTGATAGGCATTACCCATATGCCACCAATAATATCCTTGCGGTTGTCCTTGTCCTTCTGGTTGACACCCTCACCGTTATAAACGCCTACTTGATAGTGGAACAGGCGACGGCCGTTAGCGTTGGGGAAGAGGTCACCAGAAATCTGTACACCGATATCGCGACCACCTGAGCTCTTCTCGCCTGTACGATCGCCGAAGCCTGACAGGTTGTTGATAACGTCAGCATAGGCACGCCAACCCTGTGTAATGGGGTGGGTGGGGTTCTCGTATGTGAAGGCACGCTTGAACTGTCCGGCACGAACCTTGAACTCCGGATACTTGCGCCACTCAGCATAGAGGTCAACCAGCTGTACTGTAGGCTCACCAGGACCCTTCACGTTGGTGCCCTGAATCTGTGCACGCCAGTCGAAGTCGCCAATCTTACCGTCCAGAATGAAACGAGCCAGACGCAGATTGAAGGTGTTCGACTCTGCACCTTCCTGATCAGTACCTTGATATTGCAGCATGCCGTAGCCGCTGAATTTGATGTTCTTAACCCATTGTGGCACTTCAATTGTGGTCTTTTCCTGTGCATTGGCTGTCAATGCAATAGCCATAAAGGCCAGTGTCATAAGTTTTTTCATAGTCTTTATTTTTTGGTGAGTAATACTACATTCTCTACATGTGGCGTGTGGGGGAACATGTCGACAGGCTGCACCTCTCTGACCTTGTATTGCACGTCGAGCAGCTGCAGGTCGCGAGCCTGTGTGGCAGGATTACAGCTGACGTAGACGATGCGCTCAGGTGCCGCGTTCAGGATGGTTTTTACCACGTCGGGGTGCATGCCTGCTCGTGGCGGGTCAGTGATGATGACATCTGGACGACCATGCTCTGCGATGAAGTCATCCGTCAAAATGTCCTTCATGTCGCCAGCATAGAACAAGGTGTTCTCGATGCCGTTCACCTGCGAGTTGATTTTTGCGTCTTCAATGGCTTCGGGAACATACTCGATACCTATCACCTGATACGCTTTCTTCGCTACGAAGTTGGCGATGGTACCAGTGCCTGTATACAAGTCGTAGACCAACTCTTTGCCACTGAGGTTGGCGAACTCGCGAGCTACGGAGTACAGGTGGTATGCCTGCTCTGTATTCGTCTGATAGAACGACTTCGGACCTACCTTGAACTTCAGGTCCTCCATCAGTTCAAAGATGTGGTCAGTACCCTTGAAGGTCAATATTTCCTGATCGCCAATAGTGTCGTTGCACTTCTGGTTGTTCAGATACATTAACGACGTGATTTGTTGAAACTTATCTGCAATATGTTGCATTAATGCTTTAGCCTCCTTTTCGCCACCTGTCTCGTCGTAGTGGAACTGGATGATAACCATCAGTTCGCCACTGGCACTGTTGCGGATAATAACATCGCGCAGCAGTCCCACCTGTGCACGCAGGTCGAAGAACGAGATGCCGTGCTCCATAGCATAGTCGCGAATGTCGTTACGAATCTGGTTGTGCAGGTCGTCCATCAGCCAACACTTCTCAATGGGCAGAATCTTGTCGAAAGCCCCTGTGATATGGAATCCAATGGCAGGCACATCCTTCAGACTCTGACTCTCGTCGTTAGGCAATGTCTGAATCTGTTCCTTGGTAAGGTAACGCTTGTTGGCACATCCAAAATCCAACTTGTTGCGATACTCCTGCGTCTTTACAGAACCCAGAATGGGACGGAATTCTGGCAGCTCCACCTTGCCTATGCGGTGCAGCTGGTCGTACACCTGCTGCTGCTTGAATTTCAACTGCTCTTCATAGGGCAGATTCTGCCATTTACAACCACCACAGACACCGAAGTGTTCGCAGAAGGGAATTGCGCGTACCTTACTATATGTAATAAAGCGCACCACCTCGCCCTCGGCAAAGGAGTGCTTCTTGCGACGAATCTGTACGTCACAAACATCGCCAGGTACGCAGAAGGGGACGAAAACCACCAGGTCCTCCCAGTGGAACAGGCATTTTCCCTCAGCGGCCACAGCTTCTATCGTTACGCCCTCAAGGAGCGGTAATGGTTTCTTGTTTCTTGCCATTGCATAATATTTTGCGCAAAGTTAACAAAAAAAGGTGGAAAAACAAAAAGAAAAGACCTATAATTATTTTGTTGCATAAAAAAGGGAAAATTATTTGGAGAAATTATTTTTTTGTCGTATCTTTGCAAACCAACTGATAAATACAACGAAAATACAACAATTTATTACTTAATAATACACAAACTATGAGTCAAAAAAGAGTTTACCTCTTCGGTAATGGTAAGGCCGAAGGTAATGCAAAAATGCGTGAGGAACTCGGTGGTAAGGGTGCTAACCTTGCCGAGATGAACCTGCTTGGTGTTCCCGTTCCT
>JAEEGJ010009950.1_pt1 | contig 25096 bp, 25 predicted proteins | sample 8958761 | NCBI WGS metagenome assembly JAEEGJ01 (sample SAMN16246546, study PRJNA631951) | gut metagenome | biome: gut microbiome; feature: rumen; material: RS-attached | host: Bos | place: Iran: Karaj | collected 2018-10 | reverse complement strand
ACCCTTTTTTCAAGTTTTGAAAACCAAAGATTAGTTTTCCAAGGCGCTACCTTTCAATGTCGTGTAGTTGATACGGAAGGCACCCACCTTACGAAGCTCCTGCTTCACGTCAGTGACGATACCCATACGGGTCTCTTTGTGCACTTTCAGGGCAGTGGTCAGGAAGGGACGGTCGGCTTCGCTGCGCGATTCGCGTTCCTTCAAAATCCAGTCGGCGATGTCTGTCGTGCGGGCGAAGGCATCGTCCAATTGGATACGCGACTCGGTACCGAGCTTGGTATCGCGCGGCGGACCGATATAGATGCTGCTCACCAAAGCTTTGCGTTCGAGCTTCTGGATTTCGGAAGCTTTGGGCATTGCGGTCTTCACTTTCAGCTCGACGTCACGCATTGAGGTGGTAATCATGAAGAAGAATATCAACATGTAAACGATATCGGGCAATGACGAGGTGCTCACTTGCGGCACTTCCTTTTTACCTTCTTTTCTGAATTTTGCCATATCTATATCCTCCTTTAATTGTTACCGTACACAACGGGTTCGGCCTCACTGACGCGGACGGGTACCGCCTCGTTGATGGCTTTGGTTTGATCTTCATTGAGTTGGTCGAGGTGCTTGTGGAATTTTTGCCACGCCATCTCATCCTTCAGTTCATTGAAGGCGCGTGCCAACTCATTCTGCACACTGATATACATAGCATACGAAGTGCCGCGGTCGTTCTGCAACGAAATCACGCCTTTCGACATGAGAACGTCTCCCACGAGGTCGAAGTGCTTGGTTTCGACTTCAGGGGCGGTCTCGTCATTCGGGCGCGGGGTCATGAAGCGTTTGGCCTCATCCTTCAACAACGAGATGTCGGAAGGACGGCCGTTGACCAGCAGCTTATCGCTCTTGTTTACCATTACATTCATCACGTTCCTTTCCTTGACCTTCACGTCCTCGTCGTTTTGCTCGACGGGAGGGGGCAGACGACGGGTGATACCGTAGTCCACGTCCATGGAAGTCGTCATCAGGAAGAAACACAATAGCAAGAATGCTATGTCAGCCTGCGAACTCGAATTAATTTCCGGAACTTTTCTGGCCATGATGAATCTTTTTACTTTTTAACTGCCTTGTAGATGACTGAGAACAGGATTGAAAGAATACTGACTCCAAGGGTTACATAGAAGAAATTCAAGGCGAATTCGACCAGTCCATGTGTCTTGCCGGAATAGAGAATCTCACCAGCTTGGTAAGGAATGTCGAACGAGCCTTTTGACATGATGTAAGCTACAACTGCAATAATCGCGATTGCAATAACCAAAATCAGCAGCTTCTTTCCCTTGACACCTTTGACGATGCCTGTGAAGAAAGCCGAAATCAATGCGAGTGCAATGCCAAGAATAATCAAGATGTAGCCCCAATTCAAGAGCATGTTGGTGCGGGCTTCGTCCTTGAGGCCGAGGTAGAAATACACTGCCATAGCCACGGTAATCAAAGCCAACAGGCCAAACACCCATTTTGAAATATTTGAAAGCTTACCGTTCATGATTATACTTTATTTTTTGTTGTTGTACTTAGCAAGGATGTCCATGAACGAGATGGAGGCGTTCTCCATGTCGTTGACGATGCTTTCGATCTTGGATGCGATGAAGTTGAAGAAAATCTGAAGGATGATGGCTGCGATCAGACCGAACACGGTGGTCAACAGAGCGACCTTCATACCAGAGGCCACGATGGTGGGGCTCATGTCGCCAGCGGCGGCGATGTCGTCAAAAGCCTTGATCATACCGATAACGGTACCCATGAATCCGAACATAGGAGCCAGGCTGATGCAGAGGCCGATCCAGCTCAGGCCGCTTTCGAGCTTGCCGCCTGCAACCGAACCGTAGGAGACGATGCTCTTTTCGACTTCGTCAAGTGACTGGCCATCTTGATAACGGATGAGGCCTTGGGTGAAGATACTGGCCACAGGGCCTCGGGTGTCCTTGCAGAGCTGCTTGGCGCCTTCAACGTCGCCGTTCTTCATCTTGGCTTCAATGCCTTTCAAGAGCTTTTCAGAATTGGCGGTGGCCAAGGTCAGATAAATGATTCTCTCGATGGAGATAGCCATACCAATCAAGAGGATGACCAACACGATGCCCATGAATGAAGGACCACCGTCGATGAACTGCTTCTTGATGGATTCGCGGAAGGTGACAGGAGCTTCTTCAGCAGGTTGAGTGGCGGGAACCGTCTCATCAACAACTGGTGTAGCTTCTTGAGGAGCAGCAACTTGTTCAGTCTGCTCGGTTTGCGCTTGCTCTTCTTGAGCAACGACGAGATTGCTGATACCAAAGGTCATAAAACCAGCAATCATGAGGAAAGCAATTAATTTTTTCATAGTGTGATTAAATGATTTTGATTATAACTTTGAAAACTTGTTTCTCTTGCGTTGTTTGCTATTGCGGAGAGAGCGGGATTCGAACCCGCGGTACCCTTTTGGAGTACACACACTTTCCAGGCGTGCTCCTTAAACCACTCGGACATCTCTCCTTTGGCTTCTCCTCTGCCTACCTCTCGAAATCGTTGCCAAAAGTACATATTTTTTCAATTGGAAAACCAAACATTTTGAATTTTTTATTCAAATTATTTCTCAAATGGCTGAAATATAGGCTCAAACGGTCATCTCTCCTCGTATGGAAAGTTGCAGCAATTCTGTGATTTTTGCTTTCGGGAGGCCTTCTCCGACGAGATACATCAGTTTTGCGACGGCAGCTTCGGTGGTCATGTCGTGTCCGCTGACCACCCCGATGCGGGCCATGTCGAGGCTGGTTTCATAGCGTCCCATCTCCACGCTTCCGCCCTTGCATTGGGTGATGTTGAGGATGATGAGGCCTTGGTCGATGGCTTGTTTTAGCGCGTCCAGGAACCACGGCGCGGTGGTGGCGTTGCCCGAGCCAAAGGTCTCCAGCACTAGGGCTTCCAAGCCCGGCGTTTGCAAGGCGTGGCAGACAAAATCTTCCGAAATGCCCGGGAATAGCTTGAGAATGCCCACGTTACGGTCGAGGTTGGTGTGGACTTTCAACTTTTTGAAGTTGGGCTTCAGGATGCGGTCGGTGTTGTATTTGATGTGTACGCCCACGTCGGCGAGGTTGGGATAGTTGGTCGAGGCGAAGGCGTTGAAGTTCTCGGCGTTGAACTTGGTGGCGCGGTTGCCACGTAACAGTTGGTCTTGGAAGAAGATGCATACTTCGGGCACGATGGCGGTGTCGTCCTCCTTGGCGGCGGCAATTTCGATAGCGGCGAGGAAGTTCTCGCGTCCGTCGGTGCGCACCACACCCATCGGCAGTTGTGACCCTGTCAGCACGACGGGCTTGTTGAGGTTTTCGAGCATGAAGCTGAGGGCCGAGGCGGTGTAGGCCATCGTGTCGGAGCCGTGTAGCACCACGAAGCCGTCGTAATGCTCGTATTCCTCGCCGATTTTGGTCGCGAGACGAATCCAGAAATCGGGCGACATATTCGAGGAGTCAATCAGCGGGTCGAAACTGTAGAAGTCGATTTGGTAGCCAAAGTTCCGCAATACGGGAAGGTGGGCGTAGATGTTGTCGAAATCGAACGGCACGAGGGCGCCTGTCTTGGGGTCTTGCATCATGCCAATGGTGCCACCGGTGTAGAGCACGAGGATGGTGGTTTCTTCTTTTTGTGTCATATTTTGTTAGTTATCAGTTATCAGTTATCAGTTGGCAGGGGCTTACGCCGTCTGCTTATTGGCTGTCGCCCTTACGGGGCTATTTGGAATAGTTTTGTTGCATTATTTGTGGTTGTTGTGGCGATTTCATCCAATGGAATATCCAGTATTTCAGCGATTTTCTGTGCCGTGGCTACCATAAAGGCGGGTTCGTTGCGCTTGCCGCGATAGGGAACGGGCGCAAGATAGGGCGCGTCGGTTTCCAAAACGATGCGGTCTAAGGGCAGATGGGGCAAAAAGTTCTTCACGCCGCAGTTCTTGTAGGTGGTCACGCCACCCAAACCGAGATGGAAACCGAGGCCGAGATAGGCTTTCGCTTCGTCTTCGGTACCCGTAAAGCAGTGCATGATACCGCGCAAACCACCGTCTTGATGTTTCTCCAAGAACTTCGTCATCTTGTCGAAAGCGTTGCGGCAGTGGATGGAAAGCGGTAGCCCGAGCTGTTTGGCCCATTGCAGTTGGGTTTCGAAAGCGTCGGTTTGCTGCTTCTCGAAGGTCGCGTCCCAATAGAAATCGAGGCCGATCTCGCCTACACCTATATAAATATTGCGCTCCAACTCCTTCTCCATCTGATCCAAAACCGTCTTGTAGTCCTCGTGGACTTCCTCGGGTTGCAGGCCCATCATCACGCGAGTGCAGTCGGGAAACTCCTTGTGCAACTTGAGCATCGGAGCGATGGTGGAGGTGTCCACGTTCGGCAGTAACATCATCCCGACACCCGCATCCAAAGCGCGTTTCATGGCTTTGGCGAGGTCGAGGTCAAATTGATGGTCGTAGACATGTGTATGGGTATCAACAAGATACATAAAGCTGTCAGTGTTGGATACAGTTTGCAAAAATAAGAAAACCATTCGTCATTCGGCGATATTTCTTACTTTTGCGCAAAACTTTTTCGCCTATGTTTTGGACGGTTTTTGTGTTTACCTTATTAATATTAATTCTGGCCTTTGCTGCCATCGGCATCAAGATGTTTATTAAGAAGGACGGGCGTTTTGAGCGGCGTTGCGAGAACGAAGGGACGGCCCATTGCGTTTGCGGTGGAAAGGGCGGAGAAGATTGTAAGCACTGTCCAAACTGATGAAATGACCGATTCAGTTTGGGTTTGGGTCGTTTCAAAATTGAATAATTGTTGTTTATATTTTGTAATTTTTTATTTTTGCGGTATGAAAAAAGCCATCACATCGGTATTCGTTTTCTTGTTTGTTTGCTCGGTTTTTGGGCAGGAGAGCAGGAGCTACCAGTTCTCTTTGGAGGATTGCCTTCGTTTTGCCGTGGCCAATAGTTATGAGCGCAAGTCGATGGAGTTGACGGGACAATCGTTGGAAACCACCTACGAGCAGTCGAAGCTGCAACGTCTACCCAATGTAAGTGCCTCACTTGGAGAGAATTTCTCAAACAACGCCAACGGTTGGTCGGTGTCGGGCAACGTAGGCGTGGGTTCCTCGGTGACGATTTACCAAGGCGGCAACATCAACAACACGATAGAGCAAAGCCGCCTCAACGTAGAGCGCAACGAGGTGCAGTTGGAGCGTTACGACGACCAGCTTGCCATCCAAATCCTGCAAAGTTTCCTGACCATCCTCGGCAACCAGGAATTGCTGAATTATCAGCTTGAGGTGCTGAATACCAGCCGCGAGCAGATGAAGCAGGGACAGGTCCGCTACAAGGTTGGTTCCATTTTGGAGAGCGATTTGCTGCTTCTTGAGGCGCAATACTACAGCGACTCGAATAACGTGGTCGATACACGGATCAACATCAACAACAACTTGCTCGACCTGAAAGTGCTGCTTTCGATGGACCCGACGGACGAGTTGGGGATCATTTCTCCCGACACGGAGAACCTTGACAATCTGAAGGAAACGCTCCCGACCGAGGAAGAAGCCATTAGCCTCGCGATGGACTACATGCCTGAACTACGCATGAGTGACTACGACATCCGCATCGCCGAAAAAAGCGTGGACATGGCGCGGGGCAACTATTTCCCGTCCATCAGTGCGAACGCCGATGTGGGCATGGGTTTGTTGTCATTCGACCAAAACGGCAACAGCCAGTGGTACGGCAAGCCGACCGAGTCGGTGGGCGTGTCGATGAGCATCCCCATCTACAGCCGAGGCCAAACCAAGGCTAACGTGAAGAAAAGCCGCATCGCCCTCGAACAGGCTGAATTGGACTATGAGCAGTCCGTCCTGACCGTGCGGCAGACGGTTGTCCAGGCCTATCGCAACGTGGTTTCGGCCTACAACGCCTACAAAGTCGCGCAGGTACGCGAAAACGCCTACAGCAAAAGTTTTAGTGCGTATAATCTTCAATATCAATATGGTAGCATCACGACGGTGGATTTGCTACAACAACAGAACAATTACCTCAACGCGCTGAACAACTACATTCAGAACAAGTATTCCTTGGTTATGAAACGCAAAATCTTGGACGTTTATATGGGCAAACCGATTACGTTGTAAATGCTGAATGTGGAATAATGAATATTGAATTTTTGAATCTTTGAATTTGAAATTTTGAAAAGATATGAAAAAGAAAACGAAAATATGGCTGATTATTCTTGGGATTGTGGTGGCGGCAATCGCGGTGATGATGATTGTAAAGGCAAGAAAATCAGCGAACAAGGAATTGGTCATCCGCACGCATGTGGTGACCGAATACACGGTGGAGAACACCGTCACTGCAACGGGCACCATCGAGCCGGTGGAGACCGTTGAGGTAGGCACGCAAGTTTCCGGAAAAGTGGAAAAGATATACGTCGATTTCAACGATGTGGTCAAGAAAGGCGAGTTGCTGGCTGAATTAGACAAACTAACACTCAACCAGAGCGTTAGTCGGGCCAAGGCGAGTTTGACCTCTGCCGAGAGCCAACTTAATTATGCAAAACTCACTTATGATCGTACTAAACAACTTTTTGAGTCTAATGCAGCCACACTCGCCTCTTTTCAGGAAGCCCAAAACACCTACACGCAGGCGCAAATGAACAAGAAAAACGCTCAAGCCGCTTACGACCAGGCTTTGGTGGACTTGAGCTACGCCGAAATCTATTCGCCCATCGACGGCATCGTGCTCGACCGCGCCGTGGAGGTGGGCCAAACCGTGGCGGCTTCGTTCAGCACGCCGACCTTGTTCACCCTCGCCAACGACCTGACCAAAATGCAAGTAGAGGCCGACGTGGACGAAGCTGACATCGGGCAAGTGAAAGTGGATCAGCGTGTTACCTTTACCGTGGATGCCTATATGGATGAGAGTTTTGAAGGCACGGTGAGCCAAATCCGAATGAAACCAACCACCACGAGTAATGTGGTGACCTATACCGTCATCATCGAGGCGCCGAACCCCGACCAAAAACTCTTCCCTGGCATGACCGCCAGCGTGACCATCGTCACGGAGGAACAGACAGGTTTGGCCGTTCCCGCCGAGGCGTTCAACTTCACGCCCGATGAGCAGGTGCTGAAAGCCATGCACAAGAACCATGAAAAGCCTGAGGGTCAGCGTCCGCAAGGCGAAATGCCCATGGGCGAGCGTCCACAGATGCCGGAAGGCAGCCGCCCAACCATGGTTTGGGTGAAGAAAGGCGACGAAGTGATGCCGCGTCCCGTGAAGGCGGGCATGAGTGACGGTGCTTACAGAATCATCGAGCAAGGGGTGCAAGCGGGTGATTCCGTGGTGCTCTCGGCGCAATATGTCGAGAAGACCAAGGCCAAGAAGACGGGCGAGAACCCCTTCATGCCAGGCCCTCCCGGTAGGAACAAAAACAACAACAAGGGCGGTAGCGCACCAAGCGGTCCGCCGAGATAATCACTATGGGTGCGCAAAATTCCATCATCAAGGTTGAGAACCTCAAGCGGACATTTGTCGTTGGCAGTGAGGAAGTTCACGCCCTCAAAGGCGTTTCTTTCGACATTTGCCAAGGCGAGTTTGTGAGCATTATGGGGTCGTCGGGAAGTGGCAAGTCGACCTTGCTGAACATCCTCGGTTGCCTCGACCAGCCCACATCGGGCGAGTACCTCATCGACGGCATTTCTGTTCGTGAACGCACCAAAAACGAGCTGTCCGAAATCCGCAACCGTAAAATTGGCTTCGTGTTCCAGTCATACAACCTCTTGCCGCGAACATCGGCCTTGGAAAACGTGGAGCTGCCTTTGGTCTATAACCCCGATGTCTCGCACCGCGAACGCCACGAAAGGGCACGACACGCCTTGGAACTCGTCGGCCTGAAAGACCGCATGGAACACATGCCCAACCAACTTTCGGGCGGCCAGCAGCAGCGTGTGGCCATTGCCCGCGCCTTGGTCAACGACCCGGTGATTGTGTTGGCCGACGAAGCCACGGGCAACCTCGACACGCGCACGTCCTACGAAATCATGAGCCTCTTCCAAAGCCTGCACGAGCAAGGCAAGACCATCGCTTTTGTGACGCACGAGTCTGACATTGCGGTGTTTACGAGCAGAACGATATTCCTCCGTGACGGTCACATCCTCCGTGACGAACCCGTTGCGACCAAATCGGCGATTGAGGCCTTGAAAGCCTTGCCAGTGGAAAACGATTATTGAAATGGATATTCTGAACCTCATACGAATCTCGGCGAAAGCCCTGCTGCGCAACAAGACCCGCTCGGCCCTTTCTATGCTCGGCATCGTGATTGGCATTGCCGCCGTCATCGCGGTGGTCAATTTGGGCGAGGGACTGAAGCAGAGCACCGCCAATCAGCTTTCCGACATGGGCACCAACCTCATCATGGTGATGCGCGCCAACCAAAGGCGTGGCGGCGTCAGTATGGGGTCATCCAACGTGCAGTCACTCAAGGTGCACGACTGCGAGCTGATTGCCAAGAACGCCAAGAATGTCACGATGGTCAGCCCCGTGGTGAACAGTGGCGGACAGTTGGTGAACGGCTCCAAAAACTGGTCGGGAACAGTGTATGGCGGGTCGCCAGACTATTTGGAAATCAAGAAGTACGAAATTGCGACGGGCGTCAATTTTACTGACGACGACGTGAAAAAATACGCCAAGGTGGGCTTGATTGGCCACACCATCGTGGAGGAGCTTTTCGACGACAGCGAAGACCCCATCGGCAAGACCATCCGCGTGGGCAACATGCCCTTCAAGGTCATCGGAACCTTGAAGGAAAAAGGAGAGAACAGCATGGGCATGGACCAGGACGATCTCGTCGTGATGCCTTATTCCACGGTGCAGAAGCGCATGTTGGGCGTGGACTATATCCAGCAGATTGTGTGCTCTGCCGCCTCCGAAAACGTGGCCGAGGCCGCCGTGGAGGAGATTGAGACCCTTTTGCGCGCATCGCACAAGATTCCCGAGGGGGGTGAGGACGATTTCGAGGTGCGTACCCAACAGGAAATGCTGGAAATGATGTCGTCCATGACGGGCATGATTACCACCGTTTTGGTCGCTATTGCGCTGATTTCCTTGTTGGTAGGCTGTATCGGCATTATGAACATCATGTACGTCACCGTGACGGAGCGCACCAAGGAAATTGGCCTGCGCATGTCGATTGGTGCCAAAAACTCGGCGATTTTGCTGCAATTCCTTACCGAGAGCATCATTTTGAGCCTCATCGGTGGCGTGATTGGCCTTTTATTGGGTCTCTTACTGTCGTATGTGGTGGCCTTGGTGATGTCGTTGCCGTTCGTCATCAATCCGTTGTGGATGGTGATTTCCTTCGTGTCGTGCGCCGTGTTGGGCCTTATCGCTGGTTTCTTCCCTGCGTTGAAGGCCTCGCAAACCGATCCGATTAACGCTTTGCGATACGAATAGTTCCTCAAAACCGATTGAAAGATGGAAGGAAAGGCTAAAAAAATCGCAAAACCATACCTCTCATTGAGGCGCATGGCCATTTTGTCGCTCGTCTTCAGCGGTGGCTTTCATGTTTTGTACATGCTGGCATTTTTCTTTGGCGAATCGTTGTTTGTTGGCTTTGAGAAGTCGCCATCCGAGCAAAGGTATGTCTCGCAAAGGATGTCTCCATCTTTATCCTCTGATACGCTTCAAATCGATGAGAATCAGGAATTTGGACTAGTTCATCAAAAAGCTCCACGAGGCTTTGGCGACATGAAGGAAAATCCAAAGAAGTTCAGGTTTGACAAGATGTTAGTTCACATTTTCCTCAGTTTTGTGCTTGTTTTTGTGTTGTTTCTATACAACCGTAAAATGATGGGCATTGACTTCTTGAAAAAGTGGCATGAAATCTTTTTTGTTATTTTAGGTTCCACGCTGATAACCACGGTATTAAGCATATCTTTCTCCTATCTGGTTTTGGCCTTAGGTCCTCATAAGTTTGTCCCACCATTTCTGTTCAGTATCATTCGTGACTACCTTGTACGCGATTATTTTTTAATGGCTGTTGTCATCATGTCATGCTACTTGATGCGTGCACTTTATCGTCAAAGGATGATAGCTGTTGAGAATGAGGAACTTAAAACGGAGAATATCCGTACGCACTACGAAGCCTTGAAGAGCCAGCTCGACCCGCATTTCCTTTTCAATTCGATGAACACGTTGCAGTCACTCATCGAAATCGACGCGGAAAAGGCCACTGACTATGTGCAACAACTTTCATCGGTGCTGCGCTACACCTTGCAAAATAAGGAAGTGGTGGCCCTTGCCGACGAGATGAACTGCGTGGAGGCCTATTGCAGCATGATGCAAATTCGCTACGGCGACAATCTGGAGTTTGACTTCCAAATCGACAAGAAATACAACAAGGCCAAGGTGTTGCCATTATCGGTGCAAGGCTTGGTGGAAAACGCCATCAAGCATAACGTGATTTCTGCTAAACAACCACTTGTAATACAAATTGTTACCACCGAAAATGGCCAATTGGAAATCAGCAATGCCATCCAGCCAAAAATCAAAGAGGAGGAAGACAGCGGCATCGGGTTGGCCAACCTTGCTGATCGTTATCGGCTGCAATGGAACAAGGAAGTGGAAATTCGCGACGACGGAAAGTATTTCAGGGTCACCATTCCATTGATTGAAAAACAATAATCCATTATACATGAAAGCACTTATCATAGAAGACGAAGTATTGGCTGCCAAGGCTTTACAGAAGCTGCTTGGCGAAGTCAGCCCCGAGACAGAAGTGTTTGCCATACTCGAAACCATAGAGGAAAGTCTCGAATGGTTTGAAAACAACGAAATGCCCGACTTGATTTTTATGGACATCCATCTCGCTGACGGCTCTGCGTTCAATATCTTCGAGAAGGTCGAAATTACTTGTCCTATTATCTTCACCACAGCCTATGACGAATATGCGCTGAACGCCTTTGAGGTGAACAGTATTGACTACCTGCTGAAACCCATCAACAAGAAAGACTTGAAACGCGCTATGGGGAAATACAAGATGCTCACCACAAGCCGGAACCAACTCCAGAAATTCCTGACACAAATGGGAACGGAACGAAAAAAATACAAAAAGTACTTCCTGATGCCCGAACGTGATAAACTTATTCCATTGTCAATCAGTGATATATCATACTTTTACATCGATACCAAGTCGGTGAAGATGGTCACGTACGACCACAAGAACTATTACATGAATGTGACTTTGGACGACCTGATGGCCCAGATTGATCCTGAGTTTTTCTTCCGTGCCAACCGCCAGTTTATCGTGGCTCGCAACGCCATAAAAGACATCTCTATTTGGTTCGGCAATAAGATAGCCATCAACCTGAGTGTCGATGTTCCGGAAAGAATCATCGTTAGCAAGGCTAAAGTGAGCGAATTCAAGAACTGGTTTGTGGGCTGAAAATGCGTTTTTTGGAGCATTAAGTACTTTTGGTTTTTGTTGTAAATAATTGATAATTTGTTTGTTAAGATAGCGAATAAAAAAAATTTCCTAAAAATGTCGATGGAACAGAAAAAGTATGTAATTTTGCGGCCGAAAATGATGCTTCCGTAGCTCAGTTGGTAGAGCACCTGACTCTTAATCAGGGTGTCCAGGGTTCGATCCCCTGCGGGAGTACCAAGAATTTAAATCCCTAACTTGAAAATCAACGAGTTAGGGATTTTCTTTTTTCCTCAATCCCACTCCCGTGTCAACCCCGTGTCAACGGATTCGGTAGAAAGTTTTTGCAAAGTTTTCTACCAAAGCAGTGATGAAAAAGTCTCTTTCATTCCAATACCAATGCCTTAAAACCCGCCGTAGCGAAGGTTCCCAATTCGTCATGCTCGTTGACAAAAATGTAATAAGCTTCCACGCCATCCATGCTTTCTATGAGCGGCAGCGATTTCTCCATGCCCATCACCATGCAGATAGAGGCGAGGGCGTCGGCCCAGACGGAATTTTCGGCCAATACGGTCACACTGAGTACGTTATGCTCCACAGGATAGCCTGTCTTAGGGTCGATGCAGTGGGAATAGCGCTTGCCGTTGCGCTCTACATATTTTCTAGTGCTGCCCGAGGTAACCAAACCCTTGTCACGCAAGGCGATACGGGTCTGCACGATGCGTTCTGAGTCCCAATTCTCGGCGGGCTTTTCAATGCCTACAATCCATGGCTGGCCGTTGGGTTTGCCGCCTCGTGCCATGATTTCGCCGCCCGTGTCGACCAAGAAACTCTTAATGCCGCGACTCTCCAAAAACTTGGCTATCAAATCCGAAGTGTAGCCTTGTGCTATGGCGTTGAAATCCAGTTTCATGTCAGGGGCTCCCTTGACAACTTTTCCATCCTCGATACGGATGTTGCGGTAATCGACCAAGTGTTTGAGGCTGTCGATGAGTTGGGGTGTAATGCTGTCGCCGGTTTTGTAGCTAAAACCCCAAGCTGCCACGATGGGAGAGATGGTCGGGTCGAAATAGCCGTCAGACAAAACAGCGGCTTCTTGCGCAATGTTGAAGTTGTCGATGAAAATACTGTCGATCGTAACCTTCTCATTTCGATTGATTTTCGAGATGATGGAACTATCCACCCAAAGATTGACCGACATATCCACAGCATGGAAAATTGAGTCGATTTCACGTTGAAAACTGCGGTTTTGCTTATCAAAATAAGTGATGGCATAATAGGAACCTTGAGCCAGACCTTGTAGGACGATTTTTTGTGGCTGTTTTCCGCATGAAGCAAGAAACGTCAAACAAATCATCAACAAGGAAACCCTTCTCATAATAGTGACTTTTAACTTCTAATTTCCAACTACAAATCAAAAGTGATGCTCATCTTGAAAGCGAAGTTATCCCAAACCTTGTCGAAGGCATAAGGACCGTACCGATAAAAAGCACCTAAGCCCATTTTAACCCACATCACATTGAGCAGCCCTTTCACGACGAAGCCGCTTTCGAAGAAGCCTTTGTTCATCGTTTTGAGATTCAGTTCGTTGAGACTTTCGCGATGACGCATGTCACCCCAGCCGATATTGGTGGCGAGAGTGAGTTCGGGCTTGAACCACTTCGAGTCGGTCTTCCATAGCATCCCACTAAAATTGTGGCTCAAGTAGAGGGCCACGAAACGGTCGCAGAAAAACTCATCCTCACGCATGGTACTGAAACTACCCGGCGAATAAAGGCCAAAAGGCTCGTAAGAGCCCAAGATGTTGAACGTCTCCATGATAGGGCAGCTTTGGGTGGCATAGCCTGCCTGCAACAGCACTTTGGAGACTCCCATGTAATGCGTGTAGAAATTTTGCGATGCCTCAAGCTTGATGCGATCAAATTCATAAGTGCTGCCGAAAATGTTCGGGAATGAATGCATATATGACAGCCAAACAACAGGGTAAATTGTGCCAAGCGATTGAATGCCATCAGGTTTGCTCAAAAACTTTTCCTTGTAGGCAAAGCGCAACTTGACTTCGGCAGTGGCGAAACGGGTGGCAGGAAGGCTGTCGAACGGTGGCATGAGGTAACGTTTTTCAGCACCGCTGAGATTAAGAAACAGCTTGAAATGCTGAGCTGTACGGGTGCTGAAGCTGGCTGAGAGGCGGTTGCTCCGCACATTCACATTTTCATAGAATCCATATTTGTAGTCGTTCTCCGTGAGCAAACCGTAATGTTCCTGCAAAAAGAACTCGCCCAAGGCTTCCGACATGTGGCTGTACTTTACGTCCAATTCCATTTGTTTTTGCCTGTCAATCAGCCATTTGATTCCACCTCCGTAATCAAAATCTTTCATTTTGGTCCAATAGCCGAAGAAACCATGAATGCGAATGTGACGCGACAGGCGGTCGTTGGTTATGAGGCCAAGGCCAAAGCGCCAACCTCGGCTTCTGGATAGTTTGAGGATTTCGTTGAGGTCTAGATTGACGGGGCCGATGGGAATGGCGTCTTCGTTCATCAGTTTATCGGTGAAACCGAGCACGCGGTCGAAAATGTTGGTGCCTTGAGTGAGGGAATCAACAAGAATGTAAGTGGCTCTGATTCTTTCGGTTAATGAATCAATGCGGTGGCCGTTCCAAAATGTTTCATCGCGGTAGGCGGCGATAGGGTCAACTACGATTTCCAAGTCGGAAAAGCGTTGTTTGCTGAGGTCGGGATTGATTTCGATGTCGGTGAGATAGCTCTTTCCAATGGCAACAGAAGGGAAGGAGTTGCCATCAATGTCGAAAGTGATACCAGGAAAGCGTAAATTGGTATTCAGTTGTTTCGGAAACCATTGGTTCCCAATTTTTTGGTAAAGCTGTTGAATGTTGGCCGTGTAAACACCGCCGGTTTCGTTAGGCGAGGCCTTCACACTCTGCAAGGCCCAACCGTCGCTGTTGACAGTCATCGTGCCGCGCAGTCCGTTGAAGGTGCTGCCGCGCATCGGATGGAATGAAATCACGTAAAGCGAGTCGCCTTGCCCTATCGGACTGATAGACTCTAAAGTAAAGAAATAGTGACGTTTACTATCTCGGCTGATGGGATTCACGTAGTTGGTGCCAGTGATGTTGATGCTCTCATCGTAAAAACTGATGCTCTGCATGCTGTTGACCAAATAGATGAAGGTGGGATCTTTCATGCCAGCAACCTTAGTGCCAAGTACTTTTTGCAGTTTGCGGTCGGGAGCTTTGAAAAGCACTTCAGAGGCGGTTTCCATCACCATCAAGTCGCTCTTTTTCAGGATATTGTCAAACATCTGCAAGGTGCCTCCACCGCCTGTTTCTATCATGGCCTTACCAAAGTCACTACTGTCGATGGTGAGCACCATTTGGTCATAAATCTTGTATCGGTAGCTGTCCAACGAGTTGGGATTGTTGGCCTTGCGATGGGCTAGTAGGCTGTCGATGATGCGGTGGGCAGGATTCTCACCTGCTTCGATGGTCACTTCTTGCAATTCGAAGATGACAGGTTTCAAAGCAATGTTGCATTTTTTTGCATCAGGTTGGATGTCAACCTCTTTTGTCTCATAGCCAAGGCAAGAGAACTTGATTTTTTGAATGGGTTCTGAAGCGGTGACTTCGTATTTTCCGTCGATGTCGCTCATCGTGCCCGTCAGACCATCATTGACGATTATGTTGACAAAAGCCAATGGTTGTCGGTTTTGTGCATCGGTGATTCTGCCGTTGATGACGTGGTTTTGCGCAAAAAGAGTTCGCTCTGGCAAAACAAACAGCAAAAAAAGGAAGAAAAGTATGCCAATTCTCGACTTCATTCTTGAGTCTCAATTAGATAAAGGACTTCGTTGTCGCGTTTCATCATGTATTGTTCACGGGCAACCCGTTCCATGGTGGCAGTGTCGTTTTCTAAGCGGTCGAGTAAGTCTTTGCTTTTCGAAATCTCTTTTTTGTAAAACTCAATCTGCTGTTTTTGGTCGTTCAGTGCGCGTCGAAGTCTGATTTGCTCGAAGAGGTTGAACTGGTCGATGAGTAGGAATAGCACCAGAAAGATAATCGTGGCGTAGATATAGCGGTTATTGAGCTTGCGGAGAATCTGTCTGAATGTCATGGCGGATATTTTTTCAGTTTGCAAAATTAGTATTTTTCTTATTTTTGCGCTCGGAATCGCATTAAATTTATCAATAATAACTCAATAAACTCATCAACATGAAAAAAGCTATCGCAACAAACAAGGCTCCAGGTGCCATCGGGCCTTACAGTCAAGCCATCGAAGCTAACGGAATGGTCTTCATTTCGGGTCAACTGCCCATCAATCCTGAAACGGGTGTCATGCCTGAGGGCGTAACGGCACAAACCGAACAGAGCATGAAAAACCTTGAGGCCATCCTCAACGAGGCGGGTTGTACCTTCGACAATGTGGTGAAGTCGACCTGCTATCTTGCTGATATGAGCTACTTTGGCGAGATGAATACGGTCTATGCCAAGTATTTCAAGAGTGACTGCCCTGCCCGCGCTGCCTTTGCCGTGAAGGAACTGCCCAAGAAGGCTTTGGTCGAAATCGAAATGATTGCCGCGAAATGAAAATCGTTTTTTTGGAGCCGCTTGGACTGAAAGTCCAGCAAATCGAGGCAGCTTGTGAAGGCCTGAAAAGGGCTGGTCATGAGGTGATTATCTATCCCGACCGCAACGAGAACCTTGATGAATTGAAACGCCGTGCTGAGGGCGCGGAGGTCATCATCGAGAGCAACATCCCGCTGCGCAAGGACTTTTTTGACGCTTGCCCCAACCTGAAAATGCTTTCTATCGCGTTTACGGGTTTGGACCATATTGACACGGAGGAATGCCAGCGTCGCGACATCGTAGTAAAGAATGCAGCGGGCTACAGCACCGAGGCCGTGGCCGAGTTAGCCATCGCACTGATGATTGATTTGTATCGCAAAGTGATTGAAAACGACACGATTACGCGACAATGCAATCGCAAGGGCATCATGCCTGGGCGCGAAATCGGGGGTAAGACCATCGGCATCATCGGCATGGGCAACATCGGGCAGCGTGTGGCGCAGTTGGCGAACGCCTTCGGCTGCAAGGTGCTGGCCTGGAACCGTACCCCAAAGCAAGTCGAGGGCGTGACTTTCGTTGACAAGGAAACTTTGTTGAAAAAATCCGACATCGTCACTTTGCATATCGCACTCAACGTTGAGACGCGCGATTTCATCACGGAGAAGGATTTCGCCATGATGAAGCCGACTTCCTTATTAATTAATACGGCTCGTGGTCCTGTCGTGAACGAGATGGCTTTGGCCAATGCTTTGAAACAAGGTCGGATTGCAGGTGCCGCCGCTGATGTCTACGGCATGGAACCGCCGCTGAAACAGGATAATTCGTTGTTCGGCGCACCGAATCTCATAATGTTGCCGCATATCGGTTTTGCCACCGAGGAGGCGTTCCTGTTGCGTTTAGGTATCGTTGTGGACAATGTAGAAAAATTCGTGGCCTAAGACCACGAATTTTTCAATTTATTTTTGGCCTATAAATCATATCCGCCGTGACGAAAGCCTCCTTGAATTTTGGCTTGATGCGGCGTAGGCATTTCTCGGCTTCCACGCGGTTGCGAAAATCGCCAGCACGCAGGCGGAAATACGGTTCCGAATAGGTCAGATAAATCGGAATGTCAGGGAAGGCGTTCTGGAATTGGCGTTTTACCTGCTCGGCATGTTTTAGTGCCTCGTTACCGATTTCCATGAAAATGTGGATGCGGTAGCCGCTGAAAGAGCTGTCGAGGTCATAAAGCCGACGTTGCTTCGCAATGAGGCTTTCGATGCGGCTATCCTTGTTAACATTCAGTGAGCCAGAACTTTGTGCTATGGCAAGTGTAGCCAAAGTCAACAATATCGAGAGGCAGATGATGCGTTTCATGATGCTTTCCTTTTAGGCTGCAAAGATACATTTTTTTGACAACATTCCAATTTCCGCCGAAAGTTGTATCTTTGTGCCGTAAAACAAACCTATGAACAGTAATCTCGATGCCAACGCTTCCCATCTCTCGAAGGCCGAAAAAGACTTCGAAAACGCCTTGCGTCCCGACATGTTTGAAAGCTTTGCGGGACAGCAGCAAGTGGTTGATAACCTGCGCGTTTTCGTGAAGGCCGCTGCCCAACGTGGCGAAGCCCTCGACCATACCTTATTGTATGGTCCTCCAGGCTTGGGCAAGACCACTTTGTCATATATCATTGCCCATGAGTTGGGTGTCGGCATGAAGATGACTTCGGGTCCTGTGCTTGACAAGCCGGGCAACCTTGCGGGATTGCTCACCAGCCTTGAGCCGAACGACGTGTTGTTTATCGACGAGATTCACCGATTGAGTCCCGTGGTGGAGGAGTATCTTTATTCCGCCATGGAGGATTTCCGCATCGACATCATGCTGGAGACAGGTCCCAGCGCACGTAGCATCCAAATCACGTTGAATCCCTTTACCCTGATTGGCGCCACCACCCGCAGTGGCATGCTGACGGCACCCCTGCGTGAGCGTTTTGGTATCAAACAGCGTTTGGAATACTATGATGCGCATACGTTGTCAAAGATTGTGAAACGCTCGGCAGGTATTATGCGTGTGCCCATCAACGATACCGCGGCTTTCGAAATTGCCCGACGCAGTCGTGGTACGCCGCGTATCGCCAATATGCTGCTGCGCCGTGTCCGCGACTTTGCCCAGATCCAAGGCGATGGCACTATCACCATCGACATCGCGCGAATCGGCTTGAAGGCTCTCAATGTAGATGAACACGGCCTTGACGATATGGACAACAGGATCCTCACAACTATTATCGACAAGTTCAAGGGCGGTCCTGTCGGCGTGAACACCATTGCCACCGCAGTGGGCGAGGATCCTGGCACCATCGAGGAAGTCTGCGAGCCTTTCCTCATCCAAGAAGGTTTCCTCATGCGTACCCCCCGTGGCCGCGAGTGTACCGATTTGGCCTACAAGCACTTGGGGAAGACGAGGATTAAGCCTACGGGTGAGATGAGTTTGTTTGATTAAGATTTTCTTCTTCAGGTTTGTAACCAATCCGCTTGCGAGGTTGGGCTTTTGTTTCCCTTAATTGGTCGAGAGCGTCATTGTAGTGATGTCATCACATTTTGTGACGACATATTGCTAATTCGCTCAATTTCAACCCATTCCTCTTTAGACAATTTGAACATGAAATCCTCGGGGAATCGCTCTGCATTTCGTTTGACTGCTTGGTTGAGAGCTCGTGTCTCTACCCCGTAAATACTGGCAAGGTCGCGGTCTAGCGTTACCTTTTGGCCGCGAATTTCATAAATTACACTCTTGATGTTTTCGATGTTTCCTGTTTGCACATCATTTGGGATAACTTTAGTGGGTTTCGGAGTTTCCATAACGATACTACATTTAGTTATTTCGCAGCAAAGTTATGTTATCTGTCAAGAATTATCCGTTGATTAAACGTTTGTAGTCGACTGTGGTCATTTGTTGGCGTTTGCTGTCGGATATATTGCAATTGATCAATGTTTTAGTTGTTGCTTGTTTAAAAAGTGTGGGTTGATTTGCAGTTTTTATTAAGGTCATCAATCCTAAAGCAAATTTTCCCTATTTTTGCAGTTTCTTTCAAAAACAGCAAAAAACACCTCGTTGTATGGACTATAACTTTACTGAAATCGAGAAAAAGTGGCAGCAATATTGGCGCGACAACAAAATCTATAAGGTTGATATTGACCACAATAAGCCGAAATTCTATGTCTTGGACATGTTCCCATATCCCTCGGGAGCTGGCCTGCATGTGGGACACCCATTAGGCTATATTGCCTCGGATATTTATGCAAGATATAAAAGGCTGAAGGGCTTCAACGTGCTGCATCCGATGGGCTACGATGCCTACGGCTTGCCCGCCGAGCAATATGCCATCCAAACCGGTACACACCCCGCCGTGACGACCGAGAAGAACATCAACCGCTACCGCGAGCAGATGGATAAGATCGGTTTTTGCTACGACTGGAACCGCGAGGTGCGCACCTGCGAGCCAGGCTACTACAAGTGGACACAATGGACATTCCTTCAGTTGTTCAACTCGTTCTACTGCAACGGTTGCCAGAAGGCCCAGCCCATCAGCAAACTGATTGCCCGCTTCGAGGAAAAAGGTACCGAAGGCCTCAATGTGGTCGAGAGCAAGCCGCTGAGCTTCACCGCAACCGAATGGAAGGCAATGAGCGAAAAAGAACAGCAAGAAGTGCTTATGAACTACCGTCTTGCCTATCAAGCTGAGGCCATGGTGAACTGGTGCCCGGGATTGGGTACGGTGCTCGCCAACGATGAGGTGGCAGATGGCCTCTCGGTGCGTGGCGGCTTCCCCGTGGAACGCAAGTCGATGAAACAATGGCAACTCCGTATCACCGCCTACGCCGACCGTCTGCTTCATGGTCTTGAGACCGTGGATTGGAGCGAGTCAGTGAAGGATTTGCAACGGAACTGGATTGGCAAGTCTATGGGTGCTTCCGTTATCTTTAAGGTTGACGGTAAAGATATCGATTTAGAGGTGTTTACGACGCGTGCGGATACTTTATTTGGTACCACCTTCATGGTGCTGGCTCCCGAGCATGAGCTGGTGAGCGAAATCACAACGCCCGAGCAGCGCGCCGAGGTAGAGGAATACATCACCCGCACCAAGAACCGCAGCGAGCGTGAGCGTATGGCTGAGGTGCGCAAGGTGAGCGGCGCCTTCACGGGTGCCTACGGCGTCAACCCCATCACGGGTGCTAAGCTGCCGATTTGGATTGCTGATTACGTGTTGATGGGCTACGGCACCGGTGCCATCATGGCCGTGCCTGCCCACGATGGTCGCGACTTTGCCTTTGCCCGTCATTTCAACCTGCCCATCATCCAAGTGGTGAAGAAACCCGGCACCGAGCCGACTGACCCTGCCACATGGGAAGAGAGCTTCGATGCCAAGGACGGCGAGTTAGTCAACTCGGGCTTCCTCAATGGCCTGACCGTCAAAAAAGCCATTGAGCGCATGATTGAAGAACTGGAGAAACTCGGCGTAGGCACGGGCAAGACCAACTACCGCCTGCGCGATGCCATCTTCAGCCGCCAGCGTTATTGGGGCGAGCCTTTCCCAATCTACTACAAGGACGGCATGCCTTACGCCATGGATGAGTCGAAACTGCCGTTAGAGTTGCCTGCTATCAGCGAATACAAGCCTACCGAGACGGGTGAGCCGCCTTTGGCCCGCGCCAAGAACTGGGTCACGGAGGAAGGCTATCCCATCGAGACTAACACCATGCCGGGCTTTGCTGGTTCCAGCGGTTACTATTTCCGCTATGAGGACCCACACAACGACAAGGAATACTTCAGCCGCGAAGCCAACGACTATTGGCAAAACGTCGACCTCTATATTGGTGGTGCTGAACACGCCACTGGCCACTTGATTTACAGCCGCTTCTGGTGCAAGTTCTTGTTTGATATTGGTTTGTCATGTAAGGATGAGCCTTTCCAGCGCATGATCAACCAAGGCATGATTCAAGGCCGTTCCAGCTTCGCCTATCGTGTCAATTTGGAGAAGTTGTGCGAATACGACGTTTGGAACATCATCAAGGACAAGCGTTTAGGTGTGGAATTTGTCAGAAACTACAAGGATGGTCGCCGTCAGTTCGACTTCTTCTGTCCCGAGAAAGGCATTCTCATCGAAATCAACCGCATGGGCAACCTTGAGAAGGTGGCCGAACCGTGGGAGGAATATGCGGCATCGAAGGGTTACAAGCTACTTTTGGTGCCCAATATCGATGTTTTGAATGATTATAGGGCTGGAACCCATATCGTTGAGCAGAAAATCAAGGATTTGATTGCGGGTAAGCAAGTCCCGGCTTTCGTTGAAGGCGAAGAGTACAATCGTGGTCCTATCTTCGTATCCAAAAACATACCTGATCGCGAGTTGTTCAGTGACCCGATACATGTCGATATCAATATGGTACGCAACGACATTCTTGATGTTCCAGTATTTCGCCAATGGCGCGACGACTTGAAGGATGCCCACTTCATCAAGGAGAAGGACAAGGACGGCAACGAAGTTTACGTTTGCGGCAACGAAGTCGAGAAGATGTCGAAGTCTAAATACAATGTGCAGAACCCCGACGACCTTGTGGAGAAATACGGCGCCGACACGCTCCGTCTCTATGAGATGTTCCTCGGCCCTTTGGAGCAATCCAAACCTTGGGACACGCAAGGCATCGAAGGTACATTCCGCTTCGTGCGCAAGTTCTGGAGACTGTTCCACAACGAGAACAACGAGTTCTGCATTAGCGACGAGCCTGCTACTGCGCCTGAGCTGAAGAGCCTACACAAGCTCATCAAGAAGGAAGAAGATGGCATCGAGAGCATCTCGTTCAACACGGTCGTTTCAGCCTTCATGATTTGCGTCAACGAGCTGGCCGATCTCAAGTGCAACAAGCGTGAAATCCTTGAACCTTTGGCCATTATGATTTCGCCTTACGCACCGCATATCGCTGAAGAATTGTGGCACCTGCTAGGTCATGAGACTTCTGTGGTGAACGCTTTGTTCCCAGTCTACGATGAAAGCAAGACGATGGAGAATAGCTTTAACTACCCCATCAGCTTCAACGGCAAGATGCGCTTCAATATGGAGTTGCCCGTCACAATGAATGCCGACGAGGTACAGGCAGCCGTGTTCGCTGCCCCCGAAGCCGCCAAGTGGATTGAGGGTAAGCAGATACGCAAGGTCATTTACGTACCGAAAAAGATTGTGAATATCGTGGTAGGATAATCAACTTGTAGAGACGTAGCGCGCTACGTCTCTTATTGTTGTGCTCGGTATTCCTTGGGCGATAGTCCCGCGTTGGCCTTGAAATAGCGGGTGAATGCGGATGGGTCATGAAATCCGAGTTGGTAGCTGATTTGCTGAATGTTGAGGTCCTTGTTGTGACGAAGCAGGGACTTTGCTTGGATGATGACATAATGCGAAATCCAATCGGAAGCGCTAGTGCCAGTGCTTTCTTTAATGATGCTCCCAAAGTATTTGGGTGACAAGCAAAGCAAGTTGGCATAATATTGCACCTCTTTGCTCTCTCGGAAATGCTTGACAATAGCATTTAGGAAACGGTTGAGCAACTGTTGAGGGGAATGGAACTCTTGTGTTGAAATGATGCCTTTTTCTTGAAGGTAGATTTCCATCAATTGAGTTCCGATTTCCATTTGGTTGGCAAGTAATTCATCGCGATCGGGATGATTTAATTGGCTAATGCAGTTGAGCATTCTGAAATTTCCAAGCATTCCTTCGTATTGCTCTTGGCTTAGATGAAAAGTTGAATTGTATTGATATTCAAAAGGGTTTACAGTGAAATGATGGTTGTTATGGCTCAACTTTTCAATGAAGAGAGGTGAAATGACTAATAACGAAGTAAGATAATCTTCGCTTGATTCTTTTGCAAAAAGGATATGCCCAGGGGGAACCATAGCGAGGTCATGCGACCGGAATTCAACTGGTTTCATGTCGTATATGGTTTTCATCCAGCCCCGATGGCTGATGCTGATGACGATGAAAGGTGAGGTGTAGGGCTTTTCGAAAATGGGCATTCGGCTGATATTGTCAAAGAGCATCAAACCACGCTCGGTGATTCGCTCTCTCATTTTCTCCAATTCGTTTGTCGGTTTTGTCATTTTTTGGACGTTTTGCCTACAAAAATAGTTAAAATTGTCTAAATAGTTTGCAATAACCCGACCAAATGATAATTATTTCGTTCTAATCGTTACTTGATTTGTGTAGGAATAGCTCTATTTTTGTAACCAAGATGAAAACGGCACAACGGCATCATTAACACCAGTTAGTGTCCATGTACTGGCTTTTCCTATTGTTTGGCGACAAAAATGAAACAGTCAGCAGAGTACCTTTTGATTGTACTTCATTTTAATTAGGTGAGATGGTGCCGTTTTTATTTTGCTTGCATCTCAAACACTACCGCGTTTGGAATTTCGAACTCGTTAATATCGTTGTGGGGTGATTTCCGCTTTGCCACGACGCATTTCAAACACCACCGCGTGAGGCATCTCGAACAGATAATCGTTTGGGATTTCGATTTGATAAGTGGGGCTGTAATAGTCTAGGTCTTTTGAACCGCTTTTGAGACTCAAAGTAGCTGTTTTGTTGCTTCCAAGAATCTTGATTTTTCCTGTTTTTAATTCGGGCATTCCTTTGGAATCGAACCAATACAAGTTGGGCACGGGGCTTTCCTGCTCATCCAAAAGGAAAATGCCATAGACCTTGTCGCCTTTTTGCGTGAAGCGGAACTTGCCGTAGGTGAAGGGATAGATGGGTCGCGTACCATAGATGGCTTCGCCATTCACTTGCATCCATTCGCCGATTTCTTTCATGTGGAGCAGGGCGGTGTCGGGCAGGTTGCCGTCTGCATCGGGTCCCACGTTGAGGAGGAAGTTGCCGCCTTTGGCCACAATGTCGCAAAGCAGGTGGATGAGTGTGTTGGTGCTTTTATATGTGTCGGTGGAGACATACGACCATGAGTTGCCCATCGACATGCAGGTTTCCCAAGGATAGGGCAGGAGCGAGTCGGGTACCTGCTGCTCTGGGGTCTGGTAGTTCTCGTATTTGCCGCCTACCGAGCGGTCGACGATGATGAGGTCGGGGTTGTTCTCGCGGGCGATGGAGGCCACCGTGGGCATGTCGATGTCTTGGATGTAGCCTTGGCAGCCGAGCCACGGACGTGTCTCTTCGTTTACGCTCCATTCGGGGCGCACCCAACCGCCGTCGAGCCAAAGGATGTCGATGTCGCCGTAGTTGTGGGTGAGTTCGCGGATCTGTCTGTGGGTGAATTGTTTGTATTTTTCAAAACGCTCGGGCATAGCCATGGGGTCGTAGTTGACGTTGCGGTCGGGGGTGGCCCATTCATGTGCCCAATAGTCGTCGCAGTGCCAGTCGGGTTTCGAAAAGTAGAGACCAGTCCAAAAGCCTTTTTCGCGGAAGGCTTTCACCACTTCGCCGGTAATGTCAGCCTTCGGGTTTTTCGAGAAAGGACAGCTCGGGTCTACTGTGGAGTATGAGGTCTCTTTCGTATCGAACATGCAGAAGCCGTCGTGGTGCTTCGTGGTAAAGACGACATACTTCATGCCTGCATTTTTTGCGGCCTCGGCCCATTTTGAAGGATCGAAATATTGCGGGTTGAAGGTTTTATTAAGGTTTTGGTAATCAGTCTTATATTGGTAATAATCGGCACCATTGCGGTTGATCCAAGGCTCGTTGCAGATGGACCACGACTCCACCACTTCCCATTGGGCGTAGATGCCCCAATGCATCATGAATCCGAATTTCAGGTCCTGCCATTGGCTGATGCGGTTGGTAATGACGGGGTTGGTTTCGGGGAGTTGGTCGGTTTGGGCAAAGGTGGTCGCGTAGAAAATGCTTATTAATAAGAGGAGAAATGCTTTTTTCTTCATGGAGCTGAGTTTTAATGCGCCAAAGATACGAAAAAACCACGATTCGCAGCAAACACTGCAAATCGTGGTTGGTTTTTCTATGTGATGTTGGAAGATTATTCCTGTTCCATCAGGGCTTTGACTTCCTTGGCTTTCACGGTGTAGATG
>JAEEGJ010009948.1_pt1 | contig 25099 bp, 23 predicted proteins | sample 8958761 | NCBI WGS metagenome assembly JAEEGJ01 (sample SAMN16246546, study PRJNA631951) | gut metagenome | biome: gut microbiome; feature: rumen; material: RS-attached | host: Bos | place: Iran: Karaj | collected 2018-10 | reverse complement strand
CTTTCATACGGCAATAGCTCAGTTGGTAGAGCATCGGTCTCCAAAACCGAGGGTCGTGGGTTCGAGTCCTCCTTCCCGTGCTAAGAAAGAAGATAATATGAAGATTATTAAGACATTCATCAATTATTGCAAGGCCTGCTATGATGAGCTGGCCCATAAAGTGACTTGGCCTACCTACAAGGAGCTGACACAGAGTGCTGTTGTCGTCCTGTCGGCCTCGTTGGTTATTGCTGTAGTGGTATGGCTGATGGACGTGGCGTTCAAGGCAGTCATGAGTGCCGTTTATCCTAACTAATCATTAAGAGCAATGGCTGAAGCATCAGGAATGAAATGGTACGTACTACGTGCCGTTAGTGGAAAAGAAGGCAAGGTGAAAGAGTATATCGATGCTGCTAAGAAGCACAACGATGTACTCGGTACTCACGTTGGTGAGGTTCTTCTTCCTACTGAGAAGTATGCCATGCTGCGTAATGGTAAGCGTGTCATCAAGGAGAAGCTCTTCCTTCCAGGCTATGTGCTCGTACAGGCATGCCTGCAGGGTGAGGTTGCTCACATGCTGCGTTTCATCCCTAACGTTTTGGGATTCCTTGGTGGATTGGATAATCCCCAGGAAGTAAAGCAGGCAGACATCAACCGCATCCTCGGTACAGCAGAAGAAACGACAATAGAGAGCGCTGAGCTCAATATTCCATATAGTGTTGACGAGACAGTAAAAGTTACTGACGGTCCGTTCAGTGGTTTCAGTGGTATCATCGAGGAGGTGAATACTGAGAAGCATAAGCTGAAGGTGATGGTTAAAATCTTTGGTCGCAAAACTCCGCTGGAGTTGTCATTCACGCAAGTAGAGAAAGAATAGGGCATTTGTTACGGAATGCTCGTTCTATATACGGTCAAGGGAGGCTTCCACTCTCGTGACTCATATATATAACTCAATAAATTTTTAAAAACAGAAATGGCTAAAGAAGTTGCTGGATTAATCAAATTACAGATTAAAGGTGGCGCTGCGAATCCCTCTCCTCCCGTAGGACCTGCTCTGGGTTCGAAGGGTATTAACATTATGGGATTCTGCAAAGAGTTCAACGCCAGAACCCAGGATAAGGCAGGTAAGATTCTTCCTGTCGTTATCACCTACTATGCAGACAAGTCTTTTAGCTTCATCATCAAGACTCCCCCCGCAGCTGTTCAGTTGCTGGAGGCAGCAAAGGTAAAGGGCGGTTCTGCCCAGCCTAACCGTAAGAAGGTAGCTAGCGTAACCTGGGATCAGGTTCGTGCTATCGCTGAGGATAAGATGGCTGACCTGAACTGCTTCACCATTGAGTCTGCTATGAAGCTGATTGCTGGTACAGCACGTAGCATGGGTATCACTGTTAAAGGGGACTTCCCTGGTAAATAATAAATAACTTCAATTAAGAAAATGAGTAAACTGACAAAAAATCAAAAGTTGGTAGCTGATAAGGTTGAAGCAGGGAAAGCATACTCTTTGAAGGAAGCTGCAGAGCTGGTGAAGGAAATTACCACCACCAAGTTTGAGGCTTCTGTTGATATCGATGTACGCTTGGGCGTAGATCCTCGTAAGGCTAACCAGATGGTTCGTGGCGTTGTGTCGCTGCCGAATGGTACTGGTAAGGTTACCCGTGTGCTCGCTCTCTGTACTCCTGATCAGGAAGCTGCTGCTAAGGAAGCTGGCGCCGACTATGTTGGTCTTGATGAGTATATCGACAAGATTAAGCAGGGTTGGACTGATGTTGATGTAATTATCACCATGCCCTCTTGCATGGGTAAGTTAGGTCCCCTCGGCCGTATCCTCGGTCCTCGTGGTCTGATGCCAAACCCCAAGAGCGGTACTGTTACTATGGACGTTGCTAAGGCAGTTAAGGAAGTTAAGCAGGGTAAGATTGACTTCAAGGTTGACAAGGCAGGTATTGTACATGCCTCAATCGGTAAGATCACTTTCACTCCTGAGCAGATCTACGGAAACGCTAAGGAATTCCTGCAGACCATCATTAAGCTGAAGCCTGCTGCTGCCAAGGGTACCTACATGAAGAGTATCTTTATCTCTAGCACCATGAGCGCTGGTATCAAGATCGATCCTAAATCAGTTGAATAACTCGTAAAAGTTTAGAAACATGAAAAAGGAATTAAAAGATACTATCGTAGTAGAACTTGGACAGAAGCTGAAGGAGTATCCTCATTTCTATCTGGTAGACACTACCGGACTGAATGCGGAGCAGACAAGCAATCTCCGTCGCAAGTGCTTCAAGAATGAAATCAAGATGGTCGTTGTGAAGAACACGCTTCTCCACAAGGCTTTCGAGGCTTCTGATATTGATTTCTCGCCCCTGTATGATAGCTTGAAGGGTAACACCGCTGTGTTCTTCACACAGACCGCTAATGTACCCGCTAAGCTGCTCAAAGAGTATAAGAAGGAAGGCATCCCTGCCCTGAAGGCTGCTTATGCAGAAGAGGGCTTCTTCGTAGGTGCTGACAAACTCGAAGAGCTGGTATCTATCAAGAGCAAGAACGAACTTATCGCCGACGTTGTGGCTCTGCTGCAGTCTCCGGTCAAGAACGTTGTTTCTGGCCTGAATGCTGGTGGCAAGCTCCACGGGCTGCTTGACGCTATCGCTGAGCGTAACAAATAAGCGAAGAGAAATAACAAACATTAACATTAAAAAACAATTAAAATTTTAAATAAAATGGCAGATATTAAAGCTATTGCTGAGGAGTTGGTTAACCTCACAGTAAAAGAAGTACAAGAGTTGGCAACAGTCCTGAAGGACGAGTATGGAATTGAGCCCGCTGCTGCAGCTGTTGCTGTTGCTGCTGGTCCCGCTGCTGGTGGCGCTGAGGCTGCCGCTGAGGAGAAGACTTCTTTCGACGTTGTTCTGAAGGAGGCCGGTGCTGCTAAGCTGCAGGTTGTAAAGGCCGTTAAGGAAGCTTGCGGTCTGGGTCTGAAGGAAGCTAAGGATCTCGTAGACGGTGCTCCTTCTACTCTGAAGGAAGGTCTGTCTAAGGACGAGGCTGAGAACCTGAAGAAGGCTATCGAAGAGGCTGGTGCCGTAGTAGAGCTGAAGTAATTCAGAATACAACAATAACAAGTGGTTGGGAGCTCTCCAGTAGAGGGTTCCCGACCATTTTCTTGTCTTCGGACATTATCCTATAGGTCCTATACGTCCTATAGGCCCTATAAGACTCATTAGAAAATAATTTATATGGCTTCAAAAGTAATTGATAACAGAGTAAACTTTGGCAGCGTCAAGAATCCGATGCCGTTTCCGGATTTTCTCGATGTGCAATTAAAGTCTTTTAAAGACTTCCTCCAGTTGGACACTCCGCCTGAGGAACGCAAGAACGACGGCTTGTATAAGGTGTTCTCAGAGAACTTCCCTATCACCGACACGCGTAATAACTTCGTCCTTGAGTTCTTGGATTACTATATCGACCCGCCCCGTTACACTATTGACGAGTGTCTGGAGCGTGGCCTAACCTATAGTGTACCCTTGAAGGCTAAGCTGAAACTCTATTGCACCGATCCCGACCACGAGGATTTCGGCACGGTGATTCAGGATGTATTCCTGGGTCCGATACCTTATATGACTGCTAACGGTACCTTTGTGATTAACGGTGCCGAGCGCGTAGTGGTATCACAGCTGCACCGTTCGCCTGGTGTATTCTTCGGTCAGAACGTACACGCTAACGGTACATTGCTCTATTCTGCACGTATCATCCCCTTCAAGGGTTCGTGGATAGAGTTTGCCACCGACATCAACAACGTGATGTACGCTTACATCGACCGTAAGAAGAAGTTGCCTGTTACCACACTTTTGCGTGCCATCGGTTACGAGAACGATAAGGACATTCTGCAGATCTTCGACCTTGCCGAGGAGGTTAAGGTAAACAAGAAGAGCCTGAAGGAAGTGCTTGGTTGTAAGCTCGCTGCCCGTGTGCTGAAGAGCTGGAACGAGGACTTCGTGGATGAGGATACTGGTGAGGTGGTTTCTATCGAGCGTCATGAGGTAATCATGGAGCGTGAGACAGAGATTACCGAGGACAACATGCTGGATATCTTGGAGAGTGGTGCCCAGACCATCCTGGTTCACAAGGATGAGGCTATTGCTCAGGACTACTCCATCATCTTCAATACCCTGCAGAAGGACCCCTCGAACTCAGAGAAGGAGGCCGTGCTCTACATCTATCGTCAGCTGCGTAATGCAGACCCTGCCGATGATGCCAGTGCTCGTGAGGTCATCCAGAACCTGTTCTTCTCCGACAAACGTTACGACTTGGGTGATGTGGGTCGTTACCGTATCAACAAGAAACTTGGTCTCGACACCGAGATGGATGTCCGTGTGCTGACCAAGGAAGACATCATTGAAATTATCAAGTATCTGATTCAGCTGATTAACTCGAAGGCTTCTGTCGACGATATCGACCACCTGTCGAACCGTCGCGTACGCACCGTCGGTGAGCAGCTGTCGAATCAGTTCTCTATAGGTCTGGCCCGTATGAGCCGTACCATCCGTGAGCGCATGAACGTTCGCGATAATGAGGTGTTCACACCGACTGACCTGATTAACGCCAAGACTATCTCGAGCGTTATCAACTCGTTCTTCGGTACCAACCCGCTGTCACAGTTCATGGACCAGACGAACCCGTTGGCCGAGGTAACCCACAAGCGTCGTCTCTCTGCCCTGGGTCCTGGCGGTCTGTCTCGTGAGCGTGCTGGTTTCGAGGTGCGTGACGTACACTACACACACTATGGTCGTCTCTGCCCGATTGAGAGCCCTGAAGGTCCTAATATCGGTCTGATTTCGTCACTGTGTGTCTATGCTAAGATTAATGAACTCGGCTTCATCGAGACGCCTTATCGTAAGATTGAGAACGGTGTGGCCAACCTGAATAATGACGAGGTAGTCTATCTGACTGCTGAGGAAGAGGCTGAGCATATCATCGGTCAGGGTAATGCACCGCTGAACGACGATGGTACCTTCATCCGTAAGGTGGTAAAGTGCCGTCAGGATGCCGACTTCCCCGTGGTACCTCCCGCACAGGTAGACCTGATGGACGTATCACCGCAGCAGATTGCCTCTATCGCCGCTTCGCTCATTCCATTCTTGGAGCACGATGATGCTCACCGTGCACTGATGGGATCGAACATGATGCGTCAGGCCGTTCCCCTGCTCCATAACGAGGCTCCTATCGTGGGTACCGGTATTGAGAAGCAGGTGTGCGAGGATTCTCGTACCATGATTACTGCCGAGGGCGAAGGTGTCATCGACTATGTGGACGCTACTACCATCCGTATCCTGTACGATCGTACGGAGGATGAGGAGTTCGTCAGCTTCGAGCCTGCCCTGAAGGAGTACCGTATTCCTAAGTTCCGTCGTACCAACCAGAACATGACGATTGACCTGCGTCCTATCTGTGAGAAGGGTCAGCGTGTGAAGAAGGGCGACATTCTGACTGAGGGTTATGCTACCGAGAACGGCGAGTTGGCTCTGGGTCGTAACCTGCTGGTGGCTTACATGCCTTGGAAGGGTTACAACTATGAGGATGCCATCGTGCTGAACGAGCGTATTGTACGTGAGGACGTACTGACCTCTGTCCATGTCGATGAGTATTCACTCGACGTTCGTGAAACCAAGCGTGGTGCTGAGGAGTTTACAGCTGATATTCCTAACGTCAGCGAGGAAGCTACTAAGGACCTTGATGAGAATGGTATCATCCGTGTGGGTGCCCGCGTAGAGCCCGGCGATATCCTGATTGGTAAGATTTCGCCTAAGGGCGAGAGCGATCCCTCACCTGAGGAGAAGCTACTTCGTGCCATCTTCGGTGACAAGGCTGGCGACGTGAAGGATTCTTCACTGAAGGCTAACCCCTCACTGACTGGTGTCATCATCGACAAGAAGCTTTTTGCCCGCGCCATTAAGACCCGTCAGACCAAGCAGCAGGATAAGATTACGCTGGCTAAGATTGACGAAGAGTATCAGGCAAAGGTTGATGACCTGAAGGACATCCTGATTGAGAAGCTGATAACTCTGACCAAGGGTAAGACTTCGATGGGTGTCAAAGATTATACCGGTGCTGAAATCATTGCCAAGGGTGCCAAGTTCACGATGACGGCTCTGAAGAATCTTGAGTATGGTGACATTCAGACCAACAACTGGACCAGCGATGAGCACAAGAATGATCTGATTGCCAAGTTGATTATCAACTACATGAAGAAGTTCAAGCTGCTCGATGCTGAGAACAAGCGTAAGAAGTTTGCCATTACCATCGGTGACGAGCTGCCCTCAGGCATCCTGCAGATGGCTAAGGTATATGTAGCCAAGAAGCGTAAGATCGGTGTCGGCGATAAGCTGGCCGGTCGTCACGGTAACAAGGGTATTGTATCGAAGGTGGTACGTCAAGAGGATATGCCGTTCCTCGAGGATGGTCGTCCCGTTGACTTGGTACTGAACCCGCTGGGTGTGCCTTCTCGTATGAACCTCGGTCAGATTTTCGAGGCTATCCTCGGTGCTGCTGGTAAGCGTCTGGGCGTGAAGTTTGCTACACCTATCTTCGACGGTGCCAAGCTTGACGACCTTGCAGAATGGACCGACAAAGCCGGTCTGCCACGTCTCTGCTCTACACACCTGTATGATGGTGAGACTGGTGAGAAGTTCGACCAGCCCGCTACGGTAGGTATCACCTACTTCTTGAAACTCGGTCACATGGTTGAGGATAAGATGCACGCCCGTTCTATCGGTCCGTACTCTCTCATCACTCAGCAGCCTCTCGGTGGTAAGGCTCAGTTCGGTGGTCAGCGTTTTGGTGAGATGGAGGTTTGGGCATTGGAGGCCTTTGGTGCCAGCCATGTGCTGCAAGAAATCCTGACCATCAAGTCTGATGATGTGGTAGGTCGTGCTAAGGCCTATGAAGCTATCGTGAAGGGCGAGCCCATGCCTACTCCTGGTATTCCCGAGTCACTCAACGTGCTGCTGCACGAGTTGAAGGGTCTTGGTCTCAGCATCAAGATGGATTAATGAGAGTTAAGAGTTAAGAATTAAGAGTTAAGAATTAAAAGTTATATATTGAAATATGGCTTTCAAGAAAGATACAAAAGTAAAGACAAACTTTACCAAGATAACCATCGGACTGGCTTCGCCTGAAGAGATTCTCGAGAGTTCGTTTGGTGAGGTTACCAAGCCTGAGACCATCAACTATCGCACCTATAAGCCTGAGCGTGACGGCTTGTTCTGCGAGCGCATCTTCGGTCCTACGAAGGATTATGAGTGTGCCTGCGGTAAGTACAAGCGCATCCGCTATAAGGGTATCGTCTGCGACCGTTGTGGTGTTGAGGTAACCGAGAAGAAGGTTCGTCGTGAGCGTACCGGTCATATCGAACTGGTTGTCCCCGTAGCTCATATCTGGTACTTCCGCAGCTTGCCTAACAAGATTGGCTATCTGCTGGGTCTGCCCACCAAGAAGCTCGATGCTATCATCTACTACGAGCGTTACGTGGTTATTCAGCCGGGTGTGATGGCTGGCAAGAAGGATGCCGACGGCAATCCTGCCTTGGGCTCTCAGATGTACGACCTGCTGTCAGAAGAGGAGTACAACGAAATTGTTGACAACCAACTGTCAGAAGATAACTACTATCTCGACGACAGCGATCCTAATAAGTTCGTCGCCAAGATGGGTGCTGAGGCCATCTATGACCTCCTGCTCAAGCTCGATCTCGACTCATTGTCATACGAGTTGCGTGACCGTGCCAACAGCGACTCTTCCGTTCAGCGTAAGAACGAGGCTCTGAAGCGTTTGCAGGTTGTCGAGGCTTTCCGCGCAAGTGTGGAGAAGGGTGTTAACCGTCCTGAATGGATGATTATGAAGATTATCCCTGTGACACCTCCTGAGCTCCGTCCTCTGGTACCACTGGATGGTGGCCGTTTCGCTACATCCGACTTGAACGACCTCTACCGTCGCGTCATTATTCGTAACAATCGTCTGAAGCGCCTGATGGAGATTCATGCTCCTGAGGTCATTCTGCGTAACGAGAAGCGTATGTTGCAGGAGGCAGTCGACTCATTGTTCGACAACAGCCGTAAGTCAAGCGCTGTGAAGAGCGACTCGAACCGTCCTCTGAAGTCACTGTCTGACTCACTGAAGGGTAAGCAGGGTCGTTTCCGTCAGAACTTGCTGGGTAAGCGTGTTGACTACTCAGCCCGTTCGGTTATCGTCGTCGGTCCTGAACTGAAGATGGGTGAGTGCGGTCTGCCTAAGCTGATGGCTGCTGAGCTTTACAAGCCATTCATCATCCGTAAGCTCATCGAGCGCGGTATCGTGAAGACGGTAAAGTCGGCTAAGAAGATTGTTGACCGTCGTGAGCCCGTTATCTGGGATATTCTGGAGAACGTGATGAAGGGTCATCCCGTGCTGCTTAACCGTGCACCAACACTGCACCGTTTGGGTATTCAGGCCTTCCAGCCTAAGTTGATTGAGGGTAAGGCTATCCAGTTGCACCCACTGGCTTGTACCGCATTCAACGCTGACTTCGACGGTGACCAGATGGCTGTCCACCTCCCCTTGTCTAATGAAGCTATTCTGGAGGCTCAGATTCTGATGCTCCAGAGCCACAATATTCTGAACCCTGCCAATGGTGCACCTATTACCGTTCCTTCACAGGATATGGTGCTCGGTCTGTACTATATCTCTAAGATTCGTCCAGGTGCCAAGGGTGAGGGCCTGACCTTCTATGGTCCTGAAGAGGCTATCATTGCCCACAACGAGGGCAAGTGTGACCTGCACGCTCAGGTAAAGGTAATGGTTGACGACATCGTTGACGGCAAGCCTTGCAAGCACATGGTAGAGACCTCTGTGGGTCGTGTTATCGTGAATGGCATCATTCCGAAGGAGGTTGGTTATGTCAACAAGATTGTGTCTAAGAAGAGTCTGCGCGACATCATTGCCGACGTGATTAAGAACGTAGGTTTCGCTGAAGCTTGTGAGTTCCTGGATGGTATCAAGAACCTTGGTTACCGCATGGCTTACGAGGCAGGTCTGTCGTTCAACCTCGATGATATCATTATCCCTGAGTCTAAGAAAGACTTGATTGAGAAGGGTAATGCCGAGGTACAGCAGATTACCGAGAACTATAACATGGGTTTCATTACCGACAACGAGCGTTACAATCAGGTTATCGATACGTGGACACACGTCAACAACGACCTGGGTAACGTGCTGATGAAGGAGATGACAGAGGCCGACCAGGGCTTCAACGCTGTATTCATGATGCTCGACTCGGGTGCTCGTGGTAGTAAAGACCAGATTCGTCAGCTCTCTGGTATGCGTGGTCTGATGGCTAAGCCCCAGAAGGCAGGTGCCGAGGGTGCACAGATTATTGAGAACCCAATTCTTTCGAACTTCAAGGAAGGTATGTCAGTGCTGGAGTACTTTATCTCTACGCACGGTGCCCGTAAGGGTCTGGCTGATACGGCCATGAAGACGGCTGACGCCGGTTATCTGACTCGTCGTCTGGTTGACGTATCGCACGACGTGATTATCAACGAGGAAGACTGTGGTACGCTGCGTGGTTTGGTATGCACCGCTCTGAAGAATGGCGACGAGGTTATCTCTACGCTGTACGAGCGCATCTTAGGTCGTGTCAGTGTTCACGATATCATCCATCCTTCTACTGGTCAGCTCATTGTGGCTGCTGGTGAGGAGATTACCGAGCCTATTGCACAGGCCATCGAAGATTCTCCTATCGAGAGCGTCGAGATTCGTTCAGTATTGACCTGTGAGTCGAAGCATGGTGTCTGCATGAAGTGTTATGGTCGTAACCTTGCTACCCGTAAGATGGTACAGAAGGGCGAGGCTGTCGGTGTGATTGCCGCTCAGGCTATCGGTGAGCCAGGTACTCAGCTGACACTGCGTACGTTCCACGCCGGTGGTGTGGCTGCCAACGCAGCCGCCAATGCCAGCATCGTGGCTAAGAACGACTCAAGGATTGAACTCGAAGAGGTTCGTACCGTACCGTTCGACGAGGATGGTCGTGAGTGCGAGATGGTTGTCAGCCGTCTGGGCGAACTCCGCTTCGTCGATGTCAACACCAAGATAGTTCTCTCTACTGTGAACGTTCCCTACGGTTCGTCACTCTATTTTAAGAATGGTGACACAGTGAAGAAGGGCGACAAGATTGCACAATGGGATCCCTTCAATGCCGTCATCGTTACCGAGTATGCTGGTACACTGAAGTTCCACGACGTAATAGAGGGTGTTACCTTCCGTGCCGAGACCGACGAAACCACCGGTCTGACCGAGAAGATTGTTACCGAGTCGCGCGATAAGCTGAAAGTACCTACCTGTGATGTACTCGATGCCAGTGGTAATGTCATCGGTACCTATAACTTCCCTGTGGGTGGTCACGTGGTTGTTGAGGACGGCCAGACTGTCAAGACTGGTGAGACCCTCGTCAAGATTCCTCGTGCTGCTGCCAAGGGTGGTGATATCACTGGTGGTCTGCCCCGTGTCACTGAGCTCTTCGAGGCCCGTAATCCATCAAACCCCGCTATCGTATCGGAAATCGACGGTGAGGTCACCATGGGTAAGGTAAAGCGTGGTAATCGCGAAATCATCGTTACCTCGAAGACTGGCGAACAGCGTAAGTATCTTGTGTCGCTGTCTAAGCAGATTCTGGTACAGGAGCACGACGCTGTGCGTGCCGGTACGCCACTATCTGACGGCGTCATCACGCCTGCCGACATCTTGGCCATCAAGGGTCCCACGGCTGTTCAGGAGTACATCGTCAACGAGGTACAGGACGTGTATCGTCTGCAGGGTGTGAAGATCAACGACAAGCACTTCGAGATTATCGTCCGTCAGATGATGCGCAAGGTACAGATTAACGATCCAGGCGACACCATCTTCCTGGAGCAGGAGATTGTTGACAAGCTCGACTTCGCCGAGGAGAACGACCGTATCTGGGGTAAGAAGGTGGTTACCGATGCCGGTGACTCAGAGAACCTGCAGAAGGGTCAGATTGTCACTGCCCGCAAGCTGCGTGACGAGAACTCGATGCTGAAGCGCCGTGACATGAAACTCGTTCAGGTACGCGATGCCGTGCCCGCTACATCTACTCAGATTCTGCAGGGTATTACCCGTGCCGCTCTGCAAACCAAGTCGTTCATGTCGGCTGCATCGTTCCAGGAGACCACGAAGGTGCTGAACGAGGCTGCTATCCGCGGTAAGAGCGATAATCTGGAAGGTATGAAGGAGAACGTGATTGCCGGTCACCTGATTCCTGCTGGTACTGGTCTGCGCGAGTTCGATAAGATTATTGTCGGCTCGAAGGAAGAGTATGAGCGTATGCAGGCAAACAAGAAGAACGTCCTCGACTTTGCTGAGGAGCCCGTTTTGGATGAGCGCTAAATATTTTTAGGTATAAATAAGAAAAGAGGATGCGTTTTTGCGCATCCTCTTTTCTTATTCTTCACTCTTCACTCTTCACTCGTGAATCTACACTCTGGATTCTCTTCCATGAAGGTCTTGGCGTAGGCCACGTAGTGTTCAGCATTGTCCGTTTGGCCAGGTCGTGTAGGTTTGATGTACTTGGCAGGTACGCCGCCCCAGATTTCGCCAGCACCTACTTTCGTGTTCTGCAGCACTAAGGCACCGGCAGCCACGATGGCTCCTTCGCCAATCTCGCAACCGTCGAGTAGGGTGGCGCCCATGCCGATGAGGGCATGGTCGTGGATGGTGCAGGCATGTACCGTGACGTTATGTCCGATGGTGACGTAGTTGCCGATGTGCGTTGGACCCGTCTCATGCGTCACATGGACACACGAGCCATCCTGTACGTTCGAACAGTTGCCGATAGTGATAGGTGCCACGTCACCGCGTACGACGGCATTGAACCAGATGGAACAGTTGTCGCCCATCTTGACGTCGCCCACGATGGTGGCATTCTCGCTGAAGTAGCAGTCTTTGCCCCATTTGGGCGATAGGCCTTTATAACTCTTGATTAGTGCCATATTTTCTTTCCGTTTTTGATGATGATGCCATGATGCTGCTGTGCACCTGACAGACGACGGCCCGAGAGGTCGTAAGTTTGATGTCTGACGTCTGATGTCTGATGTCTGATGTTTTGGATGCCAGTAGAACCAACTTCCGTAAACTGCCATGCGTCTACGTAGAAGTTGTCGGCTGATGTCACCACGAAAAAGACGGATTTTGTTCCCTTGAATTGTGTGGGGTCAACCTCGATGGTCTGTTCCTCCATGTCCGTCGATGCAAAATTGACCGTTGCCACTGTCTTCAGACTCTTGGCGCCCAGTCTGATTTCCAGTGTGCCGGTACCCTTGGCACGCAGTGTGAACTTGTCGGCACCTGTTGCACCGAAGTCCACGCGTTTCTGGTTAATCCATGCGCCGGCCTTCATCTTCACCTGCAGATTTCTTGACGCGTCGTTGCCCAGCGTGCTGATGCTGGTGTTCTTGGTGATGTTGGTGAAGTCCTCGTAGTTCACGCCGCCGCAGTTGCCCATGGTCTCGGCTTGCTGCAGATCGTAGGGGTTCAGGTATTTGATGCCGCTGACACCTTTTGCCGTCAGACTGGCCTTGCTGACGGTCTGTGTGGTCTCGTCCACCGCTACCTCGTCAACGCAGATGGAGCGGTAGGTTGACGCGTTGGACTCGGTGGCCTTGGCTTTCTTCATGCCTTCCAACAACAGACCGTTGTGGTAGATGTGATAGTATTTGCCCTGGAATTTGTGCAGGTGCGAGTGGTTGTTGGGCGACGAACCAGGGTGGGGACCATAGACGCCTTTATACACCCATGAGTTGGGATCGGTGGGATTGTCTGTCACCATATAGCACATGGTACAGGTCTCGGGCTTTGGTACGTTGATGCCGTGTTGCGACTTGTATGTGTTCCAGTCGGCATCCGAGCGGTTCGACCAGTTCGAGCAGTATGTATAGACGTATTTACCGTTGATGACGTTCAGCTCGCTGGCCTCGAAGTGGTAAGGGGCAGGCAGGACGATGGCGCTGCCGTCCAAGGCCGTCATCGACGGCTTCAGTTTGGCAATGCGGGCGGTGTTGGGCATCAGCGGATTAGCACCTTCGGGGGGCAGACCGCCGAAGGTTATCCAGCCCGTGCCGTTATCGTCGATGACTACGCCTGGGTCGAAGTTGGCACCCTGCGTCACTGCGCCCGGCGTGTCGCTGCCAATCAGCGACTCCCTCAGCGGCGATGTCCAAGGTCCTACGGGCGAGCTGGCTTTGAGCACGCCCACGCCGTGGCTGTTGTTGGCAAAGTAAAGGAAGAACTCGTCCTTGCCGTCGTCGGTGGTGCGCCACATGACTGACGGAGCCCACGAGTTATGAAAGGCGCGCCACCATTTGGACGTGGACCATGTCGAACAAAGCTTGGCGACGTCGATGGTGCCGTGGAACGTCCAGTTTACCATGTCGTCCGTCGAGAAGACCACCAGCGACTTGATGTCGCCGTAGCCGTTCTCGCCTTTCTTGCCGTTCTTGATGAACTGCTGGTGGTCGTTCGACCCATAGACGTACAGACGTCCGTTGTAGTCGAGAGCCGTCGGGTCGGCACAATACACGGTGGGACTGATGGGGTTGTTGTTACTTGATGCCTTGAATTCGGTGGCAAGGGTCTGTGCATTTGTCTGAATGCAAGCAGCCATAACGGCTGCGGTCATGAATAGTTTCTTGTGCATATTAGTTGTAATTTTTACGTTTTATGCTGCAAAGGTACAATATTTTTTGTACTTTTGTAACCAAAATGAAAAATAATTCAGGATAATGCGAGATATTTTCCAGAATTTGTCGTATAACAAGTAGAAGCAAGAACCAAATGAGTGATCTGACAGAGACAGAAATCGTGGCAGCCGTCCGACGTGGACGGCACGAGGGACAGACGGCAATGGTCAGTCGCTATGCGCAGCGCGTCTTTGCGATGATAGCCCGACAGGTGCCCGACGTGATGGATGCTCAGGAGCTGACGCAGGATGCCTTCCTTCGTGCCTTCGACCGTATCGATAGCTACGACCCACAGCGTGCCTCGCTCTCCACATGGCTTTGCCGGATAGCCTACAACCTGACGCTCGACTTCCTGAAACGCCGACGCCCGATGATTGTCTCGATAGAAGACACGACGGTGTGGCAGACGGACATCAGCGACGAAGTGTTAGAAGCTGAGCTGAGCACAGGACGCGAGGAACGCATCGAACGGTTACAAGAGGTTATCGACGACCTGCCTGACGACGAACGGATGCTGCTGACGCTCTACTACTTCGAGGACCGCCCTCTGACGGAAATCGCCTACATCACAGGCATTGATGCCAAACCACTGGCCAACCGCCTGTACAGAACAAGAAAGAAACTCTTTCAGAAGTTAAGAGTTAAGAATTAAGAGTTAAGAATTAAGAAATAATAATTGATAATGAACAAACGATATAAAGACACGGACCTGCGCGAGGCGTTGCATCGCAAATACGCGGACACGCCACAGCTGCCAGCCGACTTCATGGCGAAGATGGAGCATCGGATGGATGCCAAGCCCGTTGGCAAGACACGAAGACTTTGGCCTTGGCTATCCGCAGCAGCCTGTATATTATTAATAATAGGTATAGGCTTGCACGTCCAGTTTTCCGACTGGACACGTCCAGTTGCTCAATCGGACACGTCCAATCATTCAATCGGACACGTCCAATCATTCAATCGGACACGTCCAATCATTCAATCGGACACGTCCAGTTGCTCAATCGGAGCGCCCCAATCCTCCAATCGAGGCGCCTCAGTTGCTCAATCGGGGCGCCCCAATCCTCCAATCGAGGCGCCCCAATCACCTCATCGGGGCGCCCCGATTGAAGAACCGACCACGCTCGATTCAGATCCCGACCTGCACTATGCTGCTGCCGACCTGACGAAAGACACCATTCCATACCAGGATCCGGCCCGTGTGGACGACTACATTTTCCAGTTGGCAGAGCACCATCAGGTGAAGCAAGGCCAGCTGACATGTTCGCTGCCTGTGGACAGCAGCGTGGTGTCCAGCGTCTACGTGTTCCCCGACAAGGACGAGATCAATCTTTTCAGCCGACTGCTGCAAGTGGCCTGCTGGTACGACACGAAGACTTCGGGCTATCATCTGAACTTCTCGCAGCAGCAGTTCTTCTTCGAACTGAAGGACCTGCACAAGCAGTTGCAGTACCGCTGGATTGCCGAGCGTATCAATGGCAGGATTCTGTTCTATTCGACCCATGCACCTTTGGGCACCAAAGTGTCATCGGCCTGCTACCAGGAATATCGCGATGAACTCATGTTTCAACATAGTATTAACTCAAAAACCAAAGAGATATGATTATGAAACGTATCGTAACTCTAGGCCTCATGGCTATTGCCTGCCTCGCCGTGCAGGCACAAGAGAAGAATAATGTTACAGTCTTGGCACAAAGCAGTGGTATCTGGATGTCAACGCCTTCGACGGCCTATGACAAGAAGACCAAGAAGAGCATTGCCGTCTGGCCCAGAACCGAAAAGGATGACTGGTTCGAGCCTTCAGGCCTGGTAGTAGACAAAGTGCCTACTGTCAAGAGTTTTGCCGACGTGTTCTCTGATTGGGTCGATGCCGTGCCCGACTTTGAAGAACAGTACACACCCATGCCTTGGCGACTGACCGAGGAGAACGGCGAGACCGTGCTGTTTTGCTAGCTGAAGGTGCCCGCCGACGTCGTGAACAACTTCTGGCTGACTGACGAAGAGGGCGGCCTGCGCGACAAGGAGCATGGTGTCAGTTATCGTGCCCGCCGTACTGAGCCCGACTGCTACTACAAGCGCTTCGCCTTCAAGGGCAAGAAGGGCGATGTGGTCGACTTCAAGATCTTCTTCCCTAAACTGCCGCCGACCACCAAGAAGGTTGCCATCTATGGCGTGCCCAACTGGAGCCTGAGAGGTCGCGAGGTCATTCTTAACCGTCAGCCGTCAGGACTTGTCTTTCATGGTGTTGCCAACTACTACGACCAAACGCCTGAGTTCCACCACCCAACCCAAATCGTCGAGGCCAAGGACTACGACAAGGACAACTTCTTCACGTGGTCGGAATATACTGATGCCCACCTCATCAAGCCCGTCGAGGAAGGAACCATGGCCATGTGGCTGACCCCTGTGGCTACCTATGTCGCCGTTGCCACAGAGATGAACTGGCGTCGTGAGTATTTTGGCCGAGGCGGCAATACCATCCTGATTGACAAGTCGGGCCACCAATATAAGTGCAAGGGCGTGATGGACTATCCTAACGGGCCAATGTTCTGGGTACAGGGTTACTCCGGCGACTACTTCGCCATCGTCCTCATCTTCGAGCCGCTGCCCCTCAATCTCGACACCATTACCTATATCGTTCCTGAGGGCGAGCCCTTCAAGGCCAACTTTGCCAGTTGGAGCGGTGACGTAAAGGCAAACCTCAGCATCAAGGAACTGCGCGACAACCAGAAACTGTTCGAATACTTCCCACGCAAGGTCGTCGAATAGTTTTGGGAATTAAGAAATATTAAGATAGCCAACGCAAGAAATCACACAGACTTATCGTATATATAGTAAAAAGTTATTTATACAAGGTTAAGTTAACAACAAATCGTAATGACTAATTTAGGATCAACTCTATCACACGTGGGAGAAGCACGGAACGCAGTGATGCGCTCCGTGTTTCTTTTCCTTTGCGCTTTCGCTGTCATCACAGGTCATGCGCAAGAACAGAAACAGGATACAACAAAAGTCAAGAACGAAAAGAAGGAGAAGAAACTCTATTTGTGGGGCTACCTGTCCGATTCGTTCACACGCTCGTACATTCCCGACGTGAAGGTCGTGGTGCTGAGGGCTGACTCGTCACTGGTCGACTCGGCCCAGGTTAGTAACGGCTATGGCGGTTTCAAGTCTTCGGAATACTATCTGCAGGTGCCTGCGAAGCCTGCCAAGTACATCATTAAGGCTACGCATCCCGACTACGAGACGACCTACAAGGACTACGAAATCAAATACGTGGCCCGCAACCGCGATTTCGAGGTGCCGTCCATCCGCATGCGTCGCATCCAGCGCAGCAACTACGACAAGGAAGGCGGTACGCTGCAGGAAGTGGTGGTCAAGGCTACGAAAGTCAAGATGGTCTATAAGGGCGACACCATCGTCTTCAACGCCGATGCCTTCAACGTGCCCGAGGGCTCGATGCTCGACGGACTCATCAAGCAGTTGCCGGGCGTGGAGCTGAAGGACGACGGCGAAATCTTCGTCAACGGCAAGAAGATTGAGAACCTGACGCTGAACGGTGCCGACTTCTTCAAGGGCAAGAACAAGATCATGCTGGAAAACCTGCCGCACTATACGGTGAAGAATGTGCAGGTGTTCAACAAGCGCACACCCAAGAGCGAATTCCTGGGGCGCGACATGGAGGAAAAGGAATACACGATGGACGTCGTGCTGAAGAAAGAATACAGGGTAGGGGCCACCGTCAATCTGGAGGCCGGCTACGGTACTGACGACCGCTACAAGGCCCGTGGCTTCGGACTGCGCTACACCGACCAGACACGTGCCGTACTCTTTGGCGGCATGAACAACCTGAACGAATACATCGACTACGACCGCGAGGGCAACGAACGCGACCGTACGCAGGCTTCCGGCGACCGCGACGTCAAGACCATTGGCGGTCTGTGGGCGTGGCATGCACCCGAGGAGCGCATCACCGATAATCTGGATTTTCGTCTGAACTGGCAGGATGTCCATACCGAGAACGAAAGCAATAGCGAGAACTTCCTCGCTGGCAAGAGCACCTTCGGACAGTCGCGCTCGGTCAGCAATAACCGACCTTTCTCGCTGACGGCCCACAATACGTTCTACCTCCGTAAGCCCGTCTACATCTATTCGTGGCTGAACTTCGAATACAATCGTGGCAATTACAGTGGTGAGAACTGGTCGCTGACAGCCAACGACCAGCTGATGAAGGACTCGGTAAACCATACGTGGGGCGTCTCCAAATCGAGAAACAACAGCCTGCAGCTGAGCTGGCAAATCAATGGCGAAGTCAAGTTGCCTTGGGGCGACGAGCTGGAGATGGATGTTGATATGAACTGGAACCGTCAGTGGAGCGACGGCAATTTCTCGCAAAACCGCTATACCTTGTTTAATACAGGGACCGTCGACCAGCGCAACCAACATACCGACAGCCCTTATAGGAACTATGGCCTCACCGGACAGCTGTCCTACAGGCTGCGACTGACCGAGAACCTCTCCATAGCGCCAAGGCTCAGTGTCAACTACAGCTACAATGCCAACGACAACCACCTCTATCGGTTGGACTGGCTGGGGCCGCAGTGGGCTGTCGGTGGACCGCATGCCATGGGGTCGCTGCCCGCTGCCGACTCGCTGGCGCTGGCGCTCGATGCCCCCAACTCGTCAGAGCAAAGCAATCGGGAAAACCAGTACAGTGCCGGCATGATGCTGAACTACAGCAAGTCGCTGGAGAATAGCAATGGCTACCTGTATTATTACGTCATGCTGACAAAGCAGTTCCACCGCAAGCACATGTCGTACGACAGCGATGCACTGCATGCCACCATGAACAGCAACTACGACTATCTGAAGCTGAACTTCCACTTCAACTATAGTTTCGACCATAGCCATAAGTCCATCTATGCCTACGGACAAAACTCCGTATCGCTGCCTGACATCGGACAGTTGGCCGACATCACCCAGACCAACAACCCGCTATATATCCACAAAGGCAACCCCGACCTGAAGCCGCAGACCTACTGGTGGTTCAATGCCAGCTACCAGACGAGGGTTGACAGCACTAACCAGCACTTCAACTTCGGCATCAGCGGCAACATCCAGCACAACGCCATGGCCACCGCCTATACTTACGACCCCGCTACGGGCGTTCGCACCACGTGGACGGAGAACATCAACGGCAACTGGAGCATGACCGGTAGCATCGACTTCGGTCGTGCCTTGGACAAAAAGAAGTTCTGGTTCATTGGCGCCAACCTCAGTGGCGGCCTTGGTCAGAGCACCGACCTCTCGTCCGTCCAGTCTGCCGACCCGCAGCAGCAAACAGAACCCCAGCGCAATCGTGTCACCAATACAAACCTCGTCTTTGCGCCTAATCTCCGTTTCCAGAAAGAGAAGTTGACCTTTACCCTCAAGGGCAACGTCACTTGGCGCCACTTCCGCCGCAGTATCGAGGTCAGCGAGTTGCCCACCAACATGTACGACTTCAGCTATGGCTTCAATGCCAACTACAAGCTGCCTTGGAACTTCGTCATCGATACTGACCTTCAGATGCATTCGCGCCGAGGCTATGCCGACGAACAGATGAACGACAACCGCCTCTATTGGGATGCCACGCTCACCAAGTCGTGGCGTCAGGGCCGTTGGGTGGCTAAGCTGAAAGGCTACGACCTGCTGGGCCAGGTCACCCAGTGGCAGTACTACGTCACTTCGCAGGGCCGCACAGAATACTGGACAAACAATATGCGCCGCTACGTCCTCCTGTCGTTAGCCTACCGTTTTAGCCTGACGCCGAAAAAGAAATAATTTATGGATTGTGACAAAAACAGAGAACGCGCAGACCCCTGCGCGTTCTTTGTTACATTAAGGTTGCTGCACTCGCTGCTGTTCCTGCACCTGCAAGGCCTGCGGCTAGGATCTTCAGAATTTCTGCAATAACCTTCAACCAATTAATCTTCTTCATAACGCATTAATTCTTTTTTATAAAGCCGAGGGCCAATTCTTCACTCTTAACTCTTCATTCTTCACTCTTGAATCAGCCCTCAGCATTCTTTACTCTTACATCAGACATCTTACATCAGACATCAATTTTCGTTCGGCTCATCGTCGCCATTTCCGCCGCCGCCTGAGTTACCACTCCCCTCGCCCGTTGGAGAGGGGTCGGGGGTGAGGCTACCACCTCCTGAGTTACCACTCCCCTCGCCCGTTGGAGAGGGGTTGGGGGTGAGGCTGGGTGCGTCACTGTCATTACCCGTCAGGCTCTTGACCAGCGCCTTGGTCTTCGAGGTGAATGCCAGGCTGGCGTCGCGGTTCATGTTCTCGATGGTGGTCTCGCCCGATGCCTGCATGATGAGCTTCACGGCGCCTACGGCAAACTGCTGGACGGCGATGTTTGCGGCGAGCTCCTCGTCGGTGCGCTGTGTACCGCGACCGGCTGTAATCTTCGCGCCCTGCTCCAGCGTCAGACCGTTGCTCTCCACGGTGGCCTTGAACAGGCCGAGGTCGTCAATCTTCACCACGTAGCCCAGCAGAGCCAGTTCCTTGATGCAGTCCACCATGTCGTTCAGCACACCGGTGATGATACCCTTCGAGAAGGCGGTGTTGTGGTGGTGCATGTGGGTGGCGAGGTCGCGCAAACCCATGGTTCCCTTGTACTCTACGCGAGCGTAGTACTTGCCCAACGTGCCCTGAATAGCGTCGTTGGTGTTCTTTGTCAAATTCAATTCCAATGCCATAATTCTTTAATTTTTAATTTAATGTTAATACTAAGCACTATTCACTATTCACTGTTCACTGTTCACTAGCGAATGCGCCATTACTTTCGGAGTAATCGGATTTTCTTTCGGAGTATCTAGAATTTCTTTCGGAGTACCGATTGTTCCCGATTTCGAATGCAAAGATACGAACCCCCTGAATATCGCTGTCCGCTTTTGTCCGCATTAGGCCTCATTAGGCACGATAATGCACAATTTGTCCGCTAAAAAGGCAACGATTTTAGGTGGTAGCAGCTTCATTTCGGGTCGCCAGCCCATTTGGATAAGTTCCTTGCGGAAAGGCTTACACCAACGCCGGAACGTCCTCATGCTGACTCCAGCTTCACGCGCCAGTTCCGATTTCAGCATTGCTTTCATGTTTCATGCTTCTGAGCGAAGCGAATTAAATGTTTAATCTTTAATGTTTCATGCTTCTGAGCGAAGCGAATTTAATGTTTAATCTTTAATGTTTCATTTTAAGATATTCTTCGTACGACACGGCCCCTTTCTTGTTCTCCTCAATCTGGAGGAACAACCGCTCGTTGGCATCCTCGCGCTCAGCGGCCTGCCGCTTCTGTTCGGCGGTGTCGGCCTCCTTGGCCTGCTGTTTGCCCTTGGCACGTTCCAAATGAATGTCGGCAGCGGTGATAGCCGATGAATACTGGTTGCTCGTCCATAGCTTCAGACGCTTTTCGATGTTCCAATAGCGCTCGTTCTGAAAACGCATCCTGCCCTTTCCGTCCTCTTCACTCCAATACAGGTAGAAGTTCGTCAGTTTCTTGGTGTCATACTGTCCGACGTACTTTAAACACTCCTGATGAAAAGCTTCTTTCGCGTCGACAGCACATACACACATTTTCTGAGCTTTTTCTTTCACCTCCGTCTCTCTTTCTTTATAAGAGGGGTGCAGGGGGGATTTTTCTTTGTCTCTTTTTCTTTTTCGCTCTTTTAAGAAGCCTGTGAGCCGATAAGAGCTCTTGAACGTGCGGTACCAGAATCCCGCCTTGTTCTTTTCAGAAAAAGTCATGTAGCGGTAGATGTCCATGGCGACATACAGGTGGTACAGAAGCAGGCGAACCGACGGCTCCTGATAGTCCGTTGTCAACCCTCTGTCAGCTAACAGATGGTCGACGTTGCATTTCATTTCTTCAATGTTCATCATACAATTCCGTGCCAAGCATTCTAAGTGTTTTACCAAGATTCCGCATCACCTCCTTGTCGAAGACGCGCTCCGTGCGGTCCAGCTGTCCGTTGCTGCGCAGGTAGTCGAAGATGACATACGTGCAGGCGTAGTACTGCAGTCGCAGTGCCGTCGGTATGTACTGCACCGTCTGCATATTATCGATGTAGCGAAACAAGTGGCCGACAATGAAGTGGCGCACGTCGGCATCCGTCACCGGGTCAAGCACCTTCCGCAGCCTCGACTCCAACTCTTCCGTGTTTACAATTTTCTTATCCATAATTCAATGTTTAATGTTCCTTGTACCGCTTGCCGCACATCGTCGCATGATAGAACGCCTCGTAAGGGTCGCTGAAATTGTACATTTTACCATGTATCTTTGTTTGATACTGACAACCGTGCGGACTTACGCCAGACACACCCGTCTTCGCGTTCGGATTCCAAGCCAGTAGCACGTTAAGATTGTTCTCCGACGGGTCCACCTCGCGCAGGTTCTCAATACGGTTGTCTTGCTTATTGCCATTTACGTGGTCAATCTGCCGTTCTGGGAAACGACCTTTGCAGACAGCCCAGACGGCATGGTGCAGACGAACAAATACCTGTCGCTTGCCCAAACGGCATAACACGCATAAATAACCATTTTTATCGCGCTTCTTACCTCTTATAGCCCTGCCCAGTCGGCTGCTTGTCAGCCTGCCGCTCTTGGCATCGTAAGTGTAGTTCTTTTTCATGCGAAGCAGCAGTTCTTGCTGCTCCGCATCTGTTAATTGTTTCTTATTCATATCACTCTTCACTTAAAAGGGATAGACGTTAAACTTGTTCATGACTTTCATGACCTGCGGCCACGTCAGCTTAACACTTGTTTCCATCTTTGCCATGGCTACCGCCAGCATGGCGTACTCCGTATACCGCTCCAGCCTGTTGTCGGCCAGCGTGCCCACCTCCTTGGCGCAGAACTGGATGTAGTTGGCCGTGTTGTTCTCCGTCGGTGGCGCAAAGCGCGTCACAATCTTGCGGATGCTGTCGCAATGGTACTGACGGCGGTAGTTGCGCATCAATACCAGCCATGCCCTGATGGCGTGCTCTTGGTCCATAAACTCGACGAAGCCTTTCCTCGTGCCCGTCATTCCCTGCCACTCTGCGCGTCCTGCGCGAATATTAAAAATATTGTTTTTTGCTACCATAATTTCTTAACTCTTAATTCTTAACTCTTAACCGGCAAAGCCGATTCTTCACTCTTCATTCTTCACTCTTCACTCCAATAAGTCTCTCTGCCGAGAACGTTCGGAACCCTTGCCGCTGCAAGTCCCAATAGGTAAACGTGGCGCGTGGCCATACCACCTCATCAACCGCGTTGACGTACTCGTAGGCAGCGAACTCCTTCGACAACTCGCGGCACAGCGTACCGCGTGCCTCGCGCACAGTGCCGTCCTTCTTCGTGTATGTGAACCGCACCACGCTCGTTCCCATTAGTCCCAAGATTGTCTTTGTCAGGTGCGCCTTTTGCAGCGCCACTTTCCACTCCAATCCGTATTCAGTCTCCAAATAGTGAGCCAGTTCCATGACCCATTGGTCCAACTGTCGTTTTGCTTCTTTGCTCATAATCTTTTTTTTTGTTTTTACTTTTAAATGTCTGATTCTACCTCTCGCTCATCCGTTTCCCAGCCTGCAAGTGCCTCTTCCAACGCTTTCAGATGTCTGATGCGCTCCATGGCATCCCACAACTGTTTCCGCATTTTCAAATGCGCTGCATCAGGATGAGAGGCACCGGGTATCGTCCCGTGCCGCACACCATAGTGCGCCTCCAGCTTCAACTGTTGAGCCTCCGCCTCCTTGCGCAGTGCCGTAATCTCTTCGAGCGCCTTGTTGAGAGTTACTTCCAGCGAGTCAGTTTGCTCGTCCCATGTTTCTCTGGGTTCGAAACCGTCCGATTCGTAACTGCCGTAGCCTTCCTCGTCGTACACGCGCCATACCTTGTTGGTATAGACCGTTATCGTCTTCGTCATAGTTTCCGTGGCAGTCAGCTCCACAGGGATCTCGGGTGGTTCCGACTGATTGTACGGTGCATTCGGGTCGAACTCAGCACCAGGGGGATAGTATCCACTTTCCATCATTCTTTTTTCTTTTTTTGTTTTTACTTTTTTACTTGTTGAAAGCGCTTTCTGTCGGCAAAAGTAAAAACGTTCTCTGTACTATGAAATAGCTGAAAATCACATTTCCATAATTCTTTCCATAATGGACGGAAATTTCCATAATTCTTTCCATATAATGACTATTTCCCTTTGTTGTAGAGGCTCAAAAAACGTTTGGCGACGTTTATTCTTCTTTGACCTTCTGTTCCATCACAATCAGTGAACACCCAATCGGGATACTTATGACGTAAGTAACCATACCAGCAGGAAATTGTAGAATTGGAAGGAACTTTCTTAATACCTATATTTTTAAGGCGTTGACGGAAGGAGTTGACAGACTTAAATTTCTCTATCCCCTTCAATTTGCCTTCCTGAACCGCAGCATACAGCCAGGCAAAATCATAGCGATTCACCAGCACTCCTTCCTCGCTGTCAATACGACGAATGGCAAAGTCGAGCCTTTCCATCGGTGGCTTCCGCTGGAACTCCTCAATACTATCCATGTCTTTATCCTCGACAATCTCCATGCCGGGGATAGCCTCAACTAGTTTTTCTACAAGTGCCATTTTATCGTCAGGCACGACGATTATTAGTTTTCTCATAACCTTGAAGTCTTGTGCTCGGCTTGCAAGAGTGGACAGCTATCCAATAATGCACCGGTGCAGGCTCAAGCTCGCTTCGCGGTTAATACAAAAAAGAACTCGCACCCAGATGTGAATCTGAATACGAGTACAATGTTAGTAAATATTAAACGCTTCTTCTGTATCTTCGATAATTGTTTGTTCCATTTATTTTTGTTCCTTTAAGAGTTTGTCTAAAAAAAATGAGCGTGCTGCATCACTATCATTGACACAACACGCTCCAAAATCCCATCATTCTTCAGACTTCAGCCATCAGACTTCATCCTTCATCCTTCAGACATCTTACATCAGACATCAGACTTCAGTCGTCAGTCGTCATCTTGGTTCCTATGCCATTCGCGTCGTTCCTTTATGTATTTGTAGATGAACACGACATAAATGACACCAAATAGAATGATGACCCAATATTCAGGTATTCCTTCCATATCTCGCTATGTTAAATGACTACTCAATATCCCAGCCACCGAATTGGTAGCCTTTTTCTACCCAGTCGAATTCTGGGGCACCCAGCCAGTCGTCGTAGTCGGGTATTTCGTTGGGAGGCGTGCCACTTGCCTGAAGCAGGCATGTCCTATGTTGCAGCTCGACTACTCTCATTGAAGGTTTCTCGTATATTTTC
>JAEEGJ010009945.1_pt1 | contig 25100 bp, 24 predicted proteins | sample 8958761 | NCBI WGS metagenome assembly JAEEGJ01 (sample SAMN16246546, study PRJNA631951) | gut metagenome | biome: gut microbiome; feature: rumen; material: RS-attached | host: Bos | place: Iran: Karaj | collected 2018-10 | reverse complement strand
TCCGAACACTGCGTCGATGCAGACAAAGCCGATCATAACGAACTTATAATGCTCAAAGGCATACATCGCCTTGTCGCTCAGGCGGTGCTTCTCTTCCTTGGCTTTGATTATCGACCTGACCTGACTTAGGTATTCGTCGTAGGTGTATTTTTTCGCGCCCTTGAAATACTCGGCGTCGTCGCCTTCAAACTTCAGGACGCTTACAGGGAAGTCTTCAATGACATTGTCGCCGTAATAAACCGTGCAGACGCCGTTATGGGGCCCTACGGCATAGACGGTCTCGTTCGTCGTACGAAGGAGCATGTTCTTGGGGTCGGAATAGTCCGTGTTCTGCGCCTCGGGCGTCGCCCACCAGTCGTCATTCGTGTGCTGATTTACTATCGTCGCTTCGTATTTGAAATAGTACTCGCCCTCAACGTACATGTTGTAGGACTGGCGCATGGCGGCGAAATAGTCGCTGACCGAATAGATCAGGCATGCCACGATGATTATGAGATATATGTACGACCGTCTCTTCATTTGCAAATGACCTTCCAGCCGTTATATGAATACTCAGTGCCCTTGCCGGCATCCAACTCGACTGCCTCGCCACGGAGCTCTCCGGCAATGATCTTCTCCATAGCTTCGACCATGGTATCGAGCATAGACACAGGGATCGGTTCACAGCTGTAATGGCCGTTATAGATTTTCTCGATCCCGGCCTCATTAAGCACTTCGCGTATGTGCTTAAGCGAAGTAAGATAAGTCTCCGGACTCTCGGATTCTTCAAGGAAGAGCCAGAGATTCTCGATGATGGAATCGCCCGAGAAACAGATCTTATCAGCGCGGTCAATCAGAACGATGCTGCCCTTTGTGTGGCCGGGCATCTCATAGACCTCAAGGCACTTGCCGCCAAGATCGATCTTATCGCCCTCGCATATATCTTCAGGCGCCGGAAAAAACACTTCTTCAGCGTCGATGTTCTTTACGAAATCGCCGTAGAAATCCTGCACCCACGGCTCATTTATCAGCATCGAGAACTCGAAAACGATCTCATTGTACATCGCCCTGTCAGCCTTATTGAGGCGCGCATTGTCGAACCAGTGATTGCCCAGCACATGGTCGATGTGCCCGTGCGTGTTAACAACCGTGACAGGAAGATCGGTGTAGTGACTTACGAGCTCTTTAAGATCCGTAAGGCCGTATGCGGTATCGATCAGGCAGGCCCTTTCCGAACCTATAACAAGATAGATCGACGCGTTGCGCTGCTCGTAAAACTTATAGATGCCCTTGGCTATCTCTTCTACAAAATATATACCGTGTTCTGTTTCTGGCATGTAGAGTTATTGGTTCCTTTTCATATTCTGTGAATCACACAGAATATAATATCACCCCTGCTCCGAAAGCATTAGATTTACTCTATTCTCGATGACCTTAATTACTTCGTCAAGCGATTTCTGGCCGTTGTAATACGCCGGCATCTCTTCGTTCATTATGACGATTATGCCGGAATCCATATCAGGGACCGTAACTGCATCTGATGTCTGCGCGATATAGTAATCCACGATGCCTTTTGCAACGGGAAAGGCCGTATTGTCATAAGGATTGAGATGCGAGTTCTTGATGTCGATATACTCCTCGAACGATGCTTTCTGGGCACTCTTGAGGACCGGATCGTAATATACATTTACCTTGTTCTGATAATCCGGAGACATGAATGACATGGCAAACTGCCAGGCTGCATCCTGAAGAGCGCAGCAGCTCGTAATGCCGACGCCTCTGCCCTTGATAACCTCGGCATGTCCGTCCGAAGAAGGAATGCCTATTATCGAGTAATGCTTATATGCGGTTCCGTATAAGTAAACGAAAGAATTGAACGTCACGCCTTCTAAGATCTGCATATTCTTCATCTTTACCCAGTTCGTATCGTCGTGCGGCATTATGTCAGGTATCGAAGCAACATAAGAAGAGGCGGCTTTGAAGCTGTCATTTGCAAGCGTAAATGCACCGTCTTTTGTATAAGTGATGCTGTCGGAGTTCTCCATGAACAGCTTCATCAATGCGCGGTCGTCCTCATAGAGGATGCTGTTCCCGCCGTTGCGTTCGTCTATCAGCTTGTCATACTGATCGAAGGTCAGGCCCGCCTGCTTATCGCTTATAAAGTCGCTCTTTAACATCAACGCAGTGTAGTTGTAGCCGTAATCCAGGCGGTAATGCCTGCCGTCGCGTCCGTTCGGCGAAGTTACGAGCTTCACATAATCACCGTTTGTAAGGCTTCTTTCGGACTTAATGCGCTTGGTAAGATCAATGAGATAATCCGGGTTATTAAGCTGCGCAGTGTCTGAACCGTAAAGCACCAGATCAGGGCCTTCACCCTTCCTGATATCGGCCTTGAGAAGATCGACGGCACTTGCTTCTGAGGCATCTATCAGGGTGTAGTCCGACTGATAAGCGTCGTTGTCATAAACGCTCGTTGCAGCATCGTAATACTTGGAGGTTACTTCGATAAGATACTTGTCAGAACTCCTGTTGAAAGCATTTACGGCACCACATTCATATATGCTGATCCAGTCGGTATAAGCCAGGCTCAGTATCTTTTTGCCGGAATTGGGATTGGTGTCCGCTTTGTCCAGCGTTATCAGATGCGCCGTGGACATACCGCCTAAAGGTCCCTGTTCATCAACATAAAGAACGATCCTGTCTTCCGTGGCCCACACGATCCTCATATCATCATACTGGCCTGAGATATAGGAGTGCGTGAGATCTGCCAGCTGCTTTGTCTCACCGGTCTCAATATCGACCTTGCTGACCGCTTTATAATCGTTGCAATCGAAAACGCCGCAGTCCGGAATAAAGCTCGCTCTGAACAGTTGATCTTTGCGCTCAGTTTTTTGCATGGTGAATGTATCAATATCCAAAGTGCAGAAATACTTCTTTTCGACACCATTCTCAGTCGTCTCAGCCGTGAAAGAGACCCCGTCTCCATACTTCATAAAGTCCCCGAGAAAGCTTAATTTAGCGTCGGCACCAAAATCAGGGACGAATGTTCTGGTCTTACCGCCTTCGACCACACAGATCTTATATGAATGACTATAGAAGTCGCCCGAAGACATGAGATAAACAAGCTTATCTCCTACACCCGTCATGGTGATGATCTCCGAGAACATGCTTCCGTCATCCGGCAGTTTTAGAACAAAGGGATTTTTCAGTGTGGAGTTCTCGAAATCGATCTCAAAGCCTTCGTCGACAAAAGAATCCGAATCCTTAACAGAATGCTGGATCACCGTATAATACTTGCCGTTCAATTTGTAGATGGTCCCAGGCGAATAGAACTGAACACCATCGCCGAAATAGTCAGCAAGGTGCACCTGACCAAGCAGCTTTCCGTCGTAGGAATAATGCTTTAAGACCGCATCGTTTGACTCCTTGCGATAGATATTAAAAACCAGGATTACCGAATCCTCATCGGCAGCCAGGAAATTACCCAGCAGATCATAAAAATCCACATTGAATTCCTGCTTGATGTCCTCCGGAGAAATGACCGTCTCAGTATCATTCCACCACTCGTCGCTCTCAGATACGGTCCTGACCTTATTCAGATTGGCGCTGCCCACGCTTTCTTTACCGCAGGAAGCAAGTCCTGTGAGCATCGCAAGCACTGTCAATAAGCAAACAAATCTCTTCATTCCGTAAACCCCTTAGAACAACAGACCGGATCGCTGATACGATCATTCTATAAGCCTTATTATAGGCTGTTCTTAACGGATTTACTCTTAAGATTTAATTAATTTTACCCTCTCTCATCCAGCAGATTCTGGATCCTGTTCTGAGCGATCTTTGTTACCGCATCGAGGTCCTTCTGGCCAAGAAAATACGCAGGCATCTCTTCGATAAGGATAATGCTTATGTCGGAATCTTCGCTCATTATGGTTGAGCAGCTGAGGATGATGTTTTCGATAAAGTCGATGTCATCGGTCGTGAGCTTATTTGCAATAGCGGCACCGTAGGAGTTGCCTCCACCGGCACTGCTCCCGCCATTATTGTAGTAAGCGATTGCTGCAGAACCGGCCTTTTTAAAGGCTTCCCTGTTCATCACGAACGAATCGTTCATGGCGATCTTGGTCTGGTGCTCTTCGGACAGAAGGAGCTTTACAAACTCACCGCAGCCCTTAACATCAACCGCCTGGGAAGAGACGGCAACAGAACGGTCAGGAACAAACCTGGGGCCTCTCCCGTCAAGTGAGGGAATACCCAGTACAGATACGCCTTTTGCATTAGCGCCAATGTATGATGTGCTGTTGAAGAAGCCTCCTATGCCGGTACAATGTTCGATGTAATTGCCTTTGACCGACCAATCGGCACTTCTTGCTGAATCATACCATTCATTCCATGAGATTCCTTTTTCGCGCACATTGTCTTTGACGTAATCTGCAAGGAGCTTAAATTCGGGCTTTGACAGATCGGCTTTCCCGTTGCTGATGAAGTTGTCTTTCATGCTGTTGAAGAGCAGCGAGAAATAAATCGCCTGGCCGAAGTAGAGCGGATCTTTGCCGTTCATTACTTCATCCGTGAACCTGGCATATTCATCGAGAGTAAAGCCTTTGCCGGAACTTCCTGCATTCGCTGCCTTCGTCACTATTCCTTCTATCTTGAAGCTAATAGGCAGCTGGTAAATTGCCCCATCGGTCTTTGAGCCTTCGATTATATTGGTAAAGTATTTATCCGGATCGGCATCCTTAACAAACGGAGTGAGGTCGGTAAGGCAGTTCGAATTATAAAGCCTGTTGTAACCGCTGCAGTCGAGTAGGATATCAGGTCCGTCACCGTTCATGATGTCAATTGCAAGCTTGTTGCTAAACGCTGCAGAAGTATTAATATCTGCCCGTCTCGAGACATCTTCGTTATTCACATCTAACGCATCGTCGTAGAAATCAGACTTGTCATAACGGTCAGTGTACTCTATGAAATATTTATCGTTTGTCTCATTGAATCTCGAAATAGCATCGCCGGTATAAGCATCAATTCCACGGGGCGAGAAGATCTCCAAGACCGTTTTGCCTGCATGAGGATTCTTATCTGCTCTGGTAATCTCTATGAAGTTATATTTGTCAGCTGTACGTCCCTCATATGCGGCGGTAATATCATTAAGGCCACTGAGCAGAAAGCGGTCTTCGGAACATTCCACAAGTTGAAACCTGTCAACAAGCCCTATGTTAAGGCCGCACTGGTTGTAATTTAATACCTCTTCGGCTTTCTTGATCTTTGAGTTAACTCTGTATATTCCCTGCTCATTTTTATAGTAGAGCATTCCGTCAGGGCCGGGAAGACAGTCAGCATAAGAGACGTCTTCTAACCATTCATAATCTTTGGCATTTGCAGTCGTTAATTTATTTGTCTCGAGGTCCAGTTCATAGTAAACCATATCCTTGCCAGCTTGTGTCGGTATAACGACTTTTGTGTCACTTAGAGCCATAACATAGTATACATAAAGGTCTTTGTCAGCCCGCTTAAGTTCGGTCTCATTTACTTTCCCATCCGGAGTCTTAACAATTATGCTGCTGTGGAAGTGATAGGTCTCTGGCTGATACACAACCGTCTCTATCTCAAAGCCTCCGACAAAATAATGATCGGAAATTGCAGCAATACCGCTGTTCTTGCTCGGACGGGTATCTAACAGTTCACCGGTCAAAGGATCATAATCTCTTTCTTTCAGAGCGGTCTTTATGGTAAGCTTGCCGTCCTTATAATATACGTTCTCAGGAAAGTCCTCGCTTGCAGTAAAATCTCTCTCTGCTTCCATCGTATTGACTGTCTTGCCGGTGCTGCGGTCAACTACTGCAATAATATCGAATCGATAATCTTTGGAATCAAAAGTCTCCCACGCAGCATCACCTACAGGCGGCTCCTGGTAATCGCCTCTCGTCTCGATGATGAAGTATTTGTCATCCGTACCGGCAAGACGCTGATATAACCAGCTTCCTAGAGGACGGCCCTTCTCGGTGCCTGTCTCCACATCGATGATCTTCGCGTTAAACCAGGGAGAATCTTCACTGATCTTCCGTATCTTCTTATTAGTTTTTCTTCCGCACGATGCCACCGTTGCTGCCATCGCACAAACCAATGCAACAGACACTGTCTTAGCGATTATCTTTCTCATCTCCACGTTCTCCTAATCCCAATATCTGCGACTGTTCAAAAACCGGGAAACACCATTCCTTCATCTTCATAGGCTTTCTTGACCCATTCAAAATCTTCAGCTTCGCAGTTAGGATAATTCCTGGGTGAAGAGTAAGGAATATTGTTACGAACAGCCATGAAGTTCCCTTCATTATCATAAATCTCTATAACCCAGCCGTACTTATACTTTTCAGGTACTCCGCCAACCAGAATGACTTCTTTTGCACCGTCTTCGTGGACCAGTTCATATCGGTAATATTCCGTGGCGCTGCACTTGTCAGTTATGTCGGTCCATTCTTCTCCGAGCACCAGGTAAAGACGGCCGTCTTTTACTCTGGCAATTTCGACGGATTTAGTTTTATCATATATTATATAGCTGATATAGCTGTATTCTTTTCCGGTATCAGATTCCGTTTCCCACCCCATTTCTAATCCATCGGCAGTAATAATGTGGAAGCTATTAAATATCTTTTCCGCAGCATTAACTACCATAGTCCTTGTGACAGGGATCACCATGATAATGGCAATTGCTGCAGCCACAGCAATAACCGGGATCAGCCAGACACGGCCGGCACTTCTTTTCGAGACGAGCTTAGCTCTGATCTCATCAGACTTCGTCTCATCTAATTCGAACTTACTGAAAAGTGATTTTATTTCTTTCATATTGACTTCTCCAATCTTTCTCTCAGCTGCTCCTTGCCTCTCTTGATCCTCATGGCGACCGCCGATTCAGAGAGCTTCAGGAACTTTGCTGCATCCTTATATGAATAGTCTTCGTAGTAGTGAAGGTATAAAGGGATCCTTAATGTCTCATCCATCTTCATGAGAGCATCGTAGACCTCTTTATCATCCTCACCGAGTTCGTAGAAACAGACCAGTTCTTCTGCTGCGGCTTCCAAGTCCACGCCGGTCTTATGCGCCGGTGACTTCAAAAGATTCTTGCAGCCGTTCGCCGTCATCTTCATCAGATATGCTTTCTCGTAATCGGCCTTCAGAAATACCGTCTTGTTCAGAAGCTTAAGAAACACTTCCTGAACAACGTCTTCGGCATCCTGCTTCGAACCCATGTACGAGAGCGCAAATCTGAACAGATCACCGGCGTACAGATCAAATAATCTGACCACTTCGTCGTTCTTCAAACTCTTTCCTCCATATGTGAGATCTCACTTATAAAACAATTCTTTCACTGGTTTTCTCACATGGAAAATGAAATTTGGAAAAATCTTTATGAAAGAATAATTAACCTCTCTCGTCCATCACTTTCTGGACCCTGTCCTGAGCGATCGTGATAACAGAATTAAGATCCTTCTGGCCGGTATAATATGCCGGCAGTTCTTCCTTGGTGATCAGAAGGACATTTCTGTCGATGCGGTATACATCCGTAGCTTTGTCAAGAAGTGCAAGATAAGCGTCTGTTGCAGTCTGGTCTATCTCTTTATCAGGGATCACCCCGCCCATCATCCTGGCCTTCTCAAGCGCGTAGCTGTCCATATTCTTGTATTCCTGAACGGTCCTGTTGTAATCGGCAATTGCCATGCTGCCCCTTTCCTTAAGGGCTTTGAGATTGATCGAGGAATCATATGCATATTTGGGATCAATGCTTTGGATATCATAAGACATCATGGTCTTAATAAATTCCCACGCGCCGTTCTTGTTCTGTGACTGCGAAGAGATCGCAGCTGACGAATTCACGGATACGATCACTCCGTGGCTGCCATTTGCAGACGGATATCCGTATATGTTTTTCCCTTGCGAATAAACATTCGAGATATAGGTGCCTATGCCTTCGACCTGAAGTTCTATGACCTTGTAATCTTCCGGAAGCTTGACGTTATCATCATTCCGGTTCGCAAGGCACTTCTCAGGCACGCTGTCCTTACAGTACGAAGCAAGCGCCTCGAATTCAGGTGAATTCAGATTCCACTTCCCGTCCTTATAAAGATCGCTCTGCATGGCGGTAAAAAGGAGAGAATAGTAAGCTGACCTGTCCATCTTATAAGCAAGGCTGTCTGCGCCGTTATTTGCTCCTGATACGACTCCCTTATACTCTTCGAAGGAATACCCTGTGCCGTTGGAAGGCGCGCAGTCAGAAGGAGCAACAAGGCCGAGAGTGCCGAATCTTAAAGGCATCTGGTACAGCTTGCCGTCTGTTTTCGCGAGCTCGATAACAGACTTAACATAATCTTCAGGATTGTACCCGCTGTCTGTACTTATGAGCGCGTTAAGATCTGTCAGGAAATCCTCATCGTAGAGCTCCATAACGTCAAAGGCATTGACGATCACGTCAGGTCCTTTTCCATCCCTGATGTCGCGCATCAGGTTGTTTGCAGCATCTCTTGCGGCCTTCTCTTCGCTGTCCGCATCTTCGAAACGATTCTCTTTGTAGCTGTAGATCTTAAGCGTCGCATAATTATTCTCATTTGTCCTGTTGAAATCGTAAATGGCTTTCCCGAGAGCTTTGGTGACAACATAATCGCCAAACAGTCCGACGGTAAGCTTAGCCTTCCCGGCATTGGGATTTGTCTGAGCCTTCTTGAGCTTATAAGCAACAATTCCCGTCAAAGGATCTACGGCATGGATATTAGCGAGGATCACCTCGTCTTCCGTGTAATCCAGTACCGACAACCTATAGAACTCAGAATAATCGGCATTGAAACAATCCGAAGGGATCTTCATGTCATAAGAGGTTGTCTCTTCATTGTATGCGGCAATGCCGTTATTGCTAACGGAATAGTAATGGCCGTCTTCTGCAGCATCGGTGCTGAAGCCGCTTCCCGCGTTCATATTCCTGATCTGATAAGTAACAACACTGTTCCCAAGAGCAACCTGCTTCGATACATTCTGTGCATCAGAAGCACTGAAGATTATGTTCCCGTTCTTATCGCTATAGGTATCCCAGAAAAATATGTCCTTTCCGAACAGGTCTGACATCATGTCGATCCTGGCATTGCCCTCTTTATCAAACAAAGCAACACGGCCGGAATCATCATACATCATAAAGACATCGTCAGTAACAGCGACGATTTCTTCCGGAAGCATCCCGCACAGAGTCTGCGAAGCGGATGCATTGTAGCGGAAGCTCTCTAGAACAGCTCCGCTTGCAGGATCGATGACGGAAAGCATCACGACAGGCGTCTCCCACCCGGAATTGGAAATCACGAAGAGTTTGCCGTCCGAGAAGCCGAATCCTCTTGCATCGGCAGCAGGTTCCGTGCCGTTAGATATAAGCTTTCTCAGATCACTCTTATTCAGTATGTTTCCGCTGTTATCGAAAACACAAAGCTCAGTTCCATTGAGGCTTGAACCGTCGAAGTTCTCAGAAAGATAATCTTCTTCCGAAGGTATCTGCATATACTCATAAACGACGCTGATCTTACCTTCGCTGTAATCAAAAACTGCACGTTCTACAATGGTTTCCCTATTGCCGTCGAAAGGATTTAATTCCATCCTCTGTGAATCATACCACAGGGAATCTGCAGTCAGCACTTCTCCGGTTGCCTGGGATTCTTTTGTCTCTTCTTTCTTTCCGCATGAACTGATTACAGCGCACATCATACTTGCTGCCAGCAGTGCTGACATAATTCTTTTTACACTTTTCATCCTTTATCTCCCTAATTATCAGTCTGCCAGGCGCGGAGCGATCTCTCCGGTCTTTGCATCGAACCTGAGTTCGTACTCAGTAACAGCGCCGTTCTTGTTTTCCTTTACCCAGACTGCCCAATACAGTTCAACAGGCTTACTGTCATTCTTATCATTAAGATAGTCATGTGCCGCGAACAATTTCGCATCAGTTACTTTCATTTTTATATCGCCTGATTTATAGACAAGATAATCGGCTATATGCTGAGCAAGCTCATCAAATGTAAGCAGTTTTTCAGTGGCAGGCGACATGTCATAATCGCAACTGCTTTTCCAGCTCTCGACGTCAGCAAGACCATCTTTGTTAACAATAATGATATATCTTACATCACTCAGAGCATGAAAACTGCCGGGCCACAAAAAATGATTTGTCGGCGATAGCGTTACTCCCTGAACACTTTGTTTTACTACGAACAAATAAGCATCATCAGCAGCAGACCAATTTCTTGGATTCCTAGGTTTTCCCTCATCAAACGTTTCTTCTTTTGCTAAGATCTCATGATCCAGATAGTACGTCTCTACTGCAGTTCCCGTTTTAATGTCAATTCCATATTTCCCAAACATATCTGCGGCCTTGTCATAAACCTCTTCCGCCGATCCAAAAGCAAATGTCTTTGGCTTTGTATATTTATCTAAGTTGTAATTTTCGCTTTCAAAATCCAGATAAACCGAATCTAAATACGGAACGTCATACTTTATAAAATCTATGTTGGAATCAACACAACTGAAAGCGTATAACATCTTCCCGTTCTGATCAACGGAATAGATCTCTTCTGTTTCTTTTAGTTCTTTATACGTCAATCCGTTCAATGTATCTTCCACAAACTGTCTGTACTTTGCGTCCTTGAATCTTGCTGTCGTCTTATGGAACACCAGTTCTTCAGGGCAATCCAGTTTTTCTATGTCAAAACCGATGTTGCCGATCGCCTTACTGTAGGACGACGGAAATTTATTTATTATTTCCTCTGCATCTTCAGGAGCTTCCTCTGAAGTTGAATCGGCCGTGGCATCAGGAGCGAAACTGACTGATTCAGAAGCTGATGAGAAAGCACCCGTTAACTCCGTAACTTCGCTTTCAGACGCTTCAGGTAAGATCATGGAACAACCCGAGAAAGCAAATACAGCCGCCAATGTCAACGCAAGTGCCTTACGGCTGTTTCTTGCAGGCTTCTTAATGTTGCTGATCCTCTTCTTCATCATCTTATATCCGCCGCCCATACCGGTGGAAAGAGCAAATCCGATATTCTTCCTGGAATTCTTCTTCAATGTATCTAGCAGAGCATTTACATAACCGGCAGAAGAACCGATTCCATGTGTGCGCAGAACTTCTTCATCACAAGCCAGTTCGCAGTCTCTTCCTGACAATATGAATGCTGCCCAGATAACCGGGTTGTACCAGTTAAGTATCAGGACTATGTATCTTACCAATACCCATATGTGATCGCCGTGCTTATGGTGGCTCGCCTCATGGCATATGGTATAGTCGCTGATCTTTCCTGAATCCCTGTCAAGATAGATCTTGTTGAACAACAGGAATGGCGCTCCGTTGTGCCTTATCCTGTATATCTTAAGACCGCTTGCAGGATCTCTTCCGACATATTCTCTTCTTCGTCTGCAATATGCAATAAACCCTGTGTTATATGCAGCCAGAGCTATCAGCAGAGACGCAGTCACAAAGCAATAAGCACAAGCAAGTATGAAGAGCGGGCCGGGAGCTGTCTTACCTGCTGCCTCAGCTGCCTTTATAGCTCTCAGCTGCTCGCGGTCTTCAATTAACTCTATGTCATTAAGCAGTTCGTGATACATATACTGATCGCCGATCTCTTGAGGCTTTATGTACTCGCCATCGACCATTACATAGGACGGAATGGCCCGCCTTGAGTCAGCCTCGGCAGAAGCCTTTTCGAGAGCCTCAGGAATAACGAATTTAACTAAAGGGAATAAGATCATGAAGGCCGGAATAATAAGCCAGAGAGCATACTGGTGCTTCTTAAGGATCTTGCCGTTTGTCAGGGCACGGATCAGGATAAGGCCTGCCGTAATCAATGTAATACCGATGATATAGCGCAGCATATTAATCCTCCGTGAACATTCTTCTGAGCTCTTCGATCTGCTCTTCCGTAAGACGGTCAGAGCCGACCAGATTGGAGATCAATAAGCCCGCATTGCCGTTATAGACCTTGTCCAGAAGCGTTGAGACTTCTTCATTCTCTGCTTCTGCCTTGTCTATGGCAGGCGAAAAGTATTTGGTACGTCCTTCCTGCACATACGTGACAGCACCCTTTTCTTCCATGCGCTTGAGAAGCGTGATCACGGTGTACTTTGTCCATTCTGTGCTTTCTTTTAGTTCCTGGGTGATCTCTGCGATCGTCATCGGGCTCTTATCCCAAAGACAGTTTGCGATCTTCCATTCTGAATCTGTTAAACGCATTACTTTTACTCCTATTTTCCCATTGGTTGACGTCTGTCCACTTGAATATAACTTACTGGTGGACAATCGTCAACCTGTGTAAGCGGAATTAATTGAGGCAATTGTTAATGAAGCATTTGAAGCTGACTGTCCTTCAAATTAAATGATCATAAATACGTTCGGGATGACCAGCGCCGTGATAATGATCACTAATACCTCGATAATATAGAGCAGTGCATACCACCCCTTTTTCGAGAGCAAAAACACAAGCAAGCCGCCTATGATCAGCCAGCATAAGCTGATGGCTACGGTAAAAATAGTTGCTTTGGTCTTAATATCTTCCCAGTTAGCTTTATTCCGGCGGATAACTTCTTCACGCATCGAATCTAATTCCGCCTGCTCAACAAATATCGATGTAGACTTATGCGAGAAATACATTATCCCCAGCTCTTCGAGCCGCAACATACTCTCACCTTCGTCCATTTCTGTTAATGCCTTAAAAGCTTTTTCATCCTTGGCAAAATAGAAAGATACGCTGTCAGGAAACGAATCATCCGGTTTGACCAAAGAACCTTTCGGCAAGAGCACTTCCTCATCGTGATAAGTCAATATTGTATCTTCCTTAATTGTCAGATACATGCCCTCCGGGAATTCGACAATCGATACCGTACTATACATATGATTATTCGCATAAACACTGCCAAGCAAAACAATTGCAAAGACTTCAAGCAGAAGCAAGCCAACGGCTAATACGGTCCAAATGTTGATTTTGCTTTTGATCATTTTAAGCCCCCTGACACTTGCCGTCAGATCTCACCGGCTAATACATTCATGTCGATATATCTTTCAGAACCATTATACCCCTTCAGTACATATCTGTTCGAATACTGCCAGATGGTCCATCTGACGTCACTAGGGACGGGCCCGTAAACGCTGCGGTACCATATGCCACAGTCGGCAAAATCATCTTTTACTATCAGTTCATAAGTCTCGCTGCTGACATAGATAATCGGCTTTACGCCGTAGTGTTCAGTCAGGATATCGATCATGGAGCGGAGCTCTTTCTTTACTGCGTCAACATCGATGTCATCGCCGCTATGAAAGCGCCCGTAGAATTCGACATCGATCACGGGCGGGAGCATGTTGGGAACAGCTTTTACAGTATTGCAGAAAAGCTTTGCCTGATTCTCACCTGACGATTCGAAGCTGAAGAAATGATAAGCGCCGATGCGAAGAGAAGTATCCGAAGCGCCTTTCCAGTTTGCTTCAAAGCATCTGTCCACGGTCGACGAACCTTCGGTTGCTTTGATGTAAGCGAATTTGATCCCCTGCGAAGATAAGACATCCCAGTCGATATCTCCCTGATAGGAGGACACGTCGACGCCCTTTACTTTATAGCCCTTGAGCTCAGGGTGATTGATGTGGATGATCCCGAAGCACAGGCAAGCGTAGATCACGATGCACGTGAGCACCAATGCTGCTGCCGCAATGAGGATCGCCTTAAGCTTCTTGTTCATGCTGTTCTTTTTTCTGTGGCTTAGCAATCGCGCTCCTGACAGCCCAGACGATCACGAAGACCGCCGTATAAAGTATTCCGAGAGATAAGCCCAGATATGCAATGCCAAGACTGGTCAGCGAATTGTCGATCACGCCGTAGAGCAGTGCAGCCGACATTAAGACCGACACTGCAAATCCAATGGCGGACGTTATTTTCGAGAGCTTCGGAGCAGTCTTGCGGATGGCTTTCCCACGCTTGATCGTGAGAAGGAAAGTAAGAAGAAATGCTGCGGCAAGACCTAACACGTGGTATCCGAAATTGTTATTTGCGATCTTCATGAACCTTCCGGCAAAACTCACATTAGCATTGATATCTTCAGCATCGTTAGCGGTCTTATAGTATTCGCCGTCTCTTAAGATAACGGTTATGGTATCTCCTTCTTTGCTCGTAAGAGGCGCGATAACATTCGTCTTCCTGCCGTTCACATCAGCCTCATAGCGCTTGTGCTCATCAGGATACATGCTGAAAGTTTCTTTCACTAAAGTGACTTCCTGAACGGTAACTTTGGCACCGAATTCGCCGGCAAATCTCGGAATGAACATCAGCACAAACGGAATAAGCATCCATATAGCGATGACCTTAATGCCGTATGCGAAAAGAGCTGTTTTCCTGACCATGGTTACCTCCTTAAGAAAGCGCCACCCTGTGCTTCTTACTGATATAAGATTCGATATCAGGTCCTGAACTTATTTCCTTCTTATACGAGACTTCAAGTTCCGTAACGACAAACCTGAATTCCCTGCCGTTCATTATACCAATACAGGATTCCGTAAGCTTGTCATTCCTGTCCGGCTCGGCGTAGAAGGGCTCTGTATTTGTCCAGTCGCCGACCTTGTCTGCCGCGCTTCTGCCCATGCCCGGATAAGTGTTATTTGGCTTTGCGTAAGCGAAAACGTCACGTGTCAGACCGCCCATCCAGATAAGGATATTCATGAATTCCTCGAAAGAGAAATCCACAGGATCAGACGTTGCAGGCGAGAGCTCTATATAGTGCCAGTTGTCGCCAAGATCGCGCTCTGCCGATATATAACATTTATCAGGACCGGTATAGATCCCGTTATATTCCCTGAACGACTCGCGGATCTTGTCGCTGTCTGCGATCCGCACATAGATCCTGCAGTTGAAATACTTAAGATTCGGGAACATCAGATAATTGCTGATGAGGTCAGTTGAGATCCTTAAGCCTTCTTTTGTTGCTCTCTGGCACACTCTCATCGCTTCGAGCTTATCGCCCTGAAGGACCAGCTTTATTATCTCGTCCCTCTTCTCGAAAGGGATCTTAGAAAGAACATCCTCAAGATAATCTCTGTATTTAGCCTTATCATCGATCTCTCCGCCTGCATTTATCGGACCTGTATAAGCGATCTTCTCTTCGATCTTCTTCCTCTCTTCAGGAGTCCTTACACCGTCCTTAAATCCGGTCGCGGGTCCTCTTGAATCGACTGTCGCAGCGGATTCCTTGTGGCTTAAAGGCATACTTATAAGTACTGCATAACCGATAAAACCGATAACTGCAGCAATGATCGAAGGCATCAGAGGATTCGAAGCATGCAATGCCAATGCGACCGCCCACACGATCGCAGGAATAATGACCAGGAGATACCCTCCGATAACGATGTACGCCAACACTTTAAAAGACTTGGGATACTGTACCGGAGCATGCTTATGCGTATCAGATTGCAATGCCCCGTTCCTTGATCTTGCAGACCTTAAGATTGCCCAGCGTATCAGCAGCACTATCGTGCAGGCAAAATGAGCAGCACCCAAACCGCAGAGGACAAAGTCCGAAGCAAAATAATAAAAGTATTCGGGTCTCATTAATCTTACCTGCTAAGCCTGAACCAAAGGACTTTTACCTTGAGCCTCTAATCTCAGTGAGCAACCTCTTAATTGGGAACTAAACAATTAGATCTTGCCATCTGAAATGGTAATAATTCTGTCTGCTACAGACGCAGCTTTATCATCATGTGTAACCATTATCACAGTCTTACCACTATCTGCAACACTTCTAAGCATATCAATTATAATCTTTTTAGTCTTATTGTCTAATGCTCCAGTGGGTTCATCAGCTAAAATTATCTTTGGATCATTTACCAGGGCTCTGGCTATAGCAACTCTCTGCTTTTGACCGCCGGACATAGTATTAACTTTTTGATTTAACAGATTCTCTATTTCGATATCTTTAGCTATTTTTTCAATCATCTCTTTGTGATTAATCTTCTTATGAGTAAAAAGTAAAGGAACTTCTATATTTTCATATCCGGTATTGTAAGGAATAAGCGCAAAATCCTGAAGGACAAATCCTATATTATCATTTCGAAACGCAGCAAGCTGACCGGGTTTCATCTTACTTATTTCTTTACCTAAGATCTTAACACTTCCTTTAGTCGGAGAATCCAAAGTCCCAATTATATTAAGCAACGTCGTTTTTCCTGAACCGGATACGCCCTTAATCGCAACAAATTCGCCTTCTTTAACATTCAGACTTAAATCGTCAATAGCATTTAATGGTTCCGCACCTTTAACTGTATATGTCTTATACAAATTTTTTATTTCAATAATGTTTTCCATGAATTACCTCGCTGTTCTTGATATTCCGAGTTTTTTCTTTTGCAAAGCTTCTATAGCCAGATTTAAAGACACTACAATCATCGCGATTATCCAAAATAGTAATATGTTAATAAGCGCAAATAACCAAGGGACATTATCAAGTTGAATAAGCATAGTAAACTTCTGCAACAAACAAAAAACACCCCACCCCAGGCACTCAGAAATAAAGCACAGAATAGAAATATGAATCAAAATCATTTTTGTAATATGCTTTTCAGTCGCACCGCATATCTGATACACTCTGAATTCTTTTCGTCTGCATTCGAGCACATACCATATAAACTCTATAGTCAGCCAAAAACATAATATAATCCCAAGCGTTGAAATAGTTGTTAATCTTTTTAACGATTCAAGCTGATCCTGTTCAAGAACATATGGCCCTTTTGTGCTTGTAACAGTAAAGTGTTTAACCACATAAGCAATAAGCCTTGATTCCTCCTCGGATTTTAATGGTTTTTCAAATTGGAATACTATTTCATGCTTGGAGGTAAGTTTAAGAACCGTATTTATATTTCCAATGTACTCAAACGGAAAAGCATACTCAGCTCTGCTCACTTCATAAATATCAGCCACACCAACGATTTCAAGGGAATTGCCCAGAACATAAGCGTACTTGCCAACATCAAACTCTGACCGTTTTTTCTGCGCCACGCCAAATCTCATAGGCAACAAGACAACAGCATTATCACGTAGTTTTGAACGATCGTAACTTCCTATATCATTTATTCGTCTTTCAGATAAACTCGTAATTGCCGCATATATTCGCACGGTTTCTGAATAACTATCATCCATATCCTGCATAAGCGTCAAATACTCAGGATTAGTTTCATCAAATTTGTTTTCAGAAATTAACTCGGGATGGTTTTGCTCACCCATTCCTACCAGTTGAACATCTAAAGGTTTGACCATACTCTTCGGATAATCAACCATAACTCGCAAAACATCTTCTTTTTCGAAATCTTCGATTTCAAAACTATAACATGACTGAGACAATGCCTTTTTACCTGTTGGATAATATTTAAACCAAAGTTCTGATGTTAACAACAGTTGAATGATCATAATAAGAGTGAAGACAATGATCAGCCCTGAATTCTGCCTTATATTATTAAGCAAATACTTTAATGTCCTATTCATCTTCACGCCTCTTGATTTCTGTAGGAGAAATATTGTTTAAACTTAGATAAAAAGAAAAAGCCGTTATGCATTGAATCAGCAGGATCATGATAACAGTAATAATCCAAGCAGATTTCGACAAAACAAAGTCCACAAAAGGAGCGCTATTGATCTTTACAAGTAATAGTCCACAAAAGCAGCCTAATATAGTTACTAGAATATTCACGATGCAGATTCTTAATATAATATTTCTCCATGAACACCCGCAAATATAGTAACTTATTAGCGCCTTCATTCCCTGCTTTATTTGAAAAACATACATGGAAATCATCGTGATCAGCATAAGGAACAAGACAACCGAACCATATAATACATAAGGTCTGAAAATATCCCAATTATAGATAATATCGTTTTCTATGATTTCATAACCTGTATTAACACTTCCATAACCGTGAAGCAACATATTTATATGTTCTTTAGCCTCTGAAACAGAATAATTATCATTTAATTCGACAATCAACACTTGTTTCTCAAAAGAATATCCATAATTATTTGCTAAACTATCTCCATATATGTCTTTGAAACCATAAGAGATTAATAGCGGCGATTCGGATCCTGAACTTTCGGATACTTGTCTTCCATAAATATCTATAGGAGAATCACAACCATAAGGAGACATTATTTTAGAATCGTTTTTCAATATTCCTACAACGGTTAATACAGCAGGCTGACTGTAATTACTCTCATAATGATCAAAAACACCCTCAGCAGTATAAATCTTTTCATAAGTCAAAACTTCAGTATGTATTTGATCTCCTATTCTATAGACACTTTTACCATCTTCAGAAATTAACACTTCATTAGTTTCTTTTTCAGGTAACCTACCTTCCGCTAAATCAAATTGATAATTTTCGTTATAGCACTGATCATAGAAATCACACAGAAGAATAAGATTTGTGCCTTTGTCAAACAAAATTTCCTCTCTTGGAGCAAAAGTCGATAAACTGCTAACTTCATCCAAAACTTTGACATTAGCGATAATATCTTCAACAACTTTACTATCATGCTCGTTAGTAGCAGTATCATCAAAACAAATTATTAATTTGTCTGATATGCCTGCCCGTACAAAAGCTCTGTGATTCTCAACCACCGGTAATAAATCATTGAAAAATGAAACACACAAAAACGAAACTATGCACGTTGTAACAAATAAAATAAGCAGCCTATATCTATTGCTATCAATTATTCTAAAAACAAATCTCACCGGAATCATGCCCCATTATAATAACTGGCAAAGAGTTTTCCTTGCCAGCAAAATTATATAAAACTAAACATCAATATTAATAGTCAGTAATGTTTATTTGTACTCCATCAACTTTTCCGGTAACATATCCCATTTGGGCAAATTTCCAAGTTAATCCTAAAGCACCTTTTCCGCTTTTTAATTCTTTGTTTTCCGTCAATCTACCACTATATGGTTTAGGTAAAACGGTATCAGTTCCCACTTTCAAACTATAATAAGGTGTTGCAATAGAGCGTGGAGCAACATTAACTGTTTCAACATAGTCAGAGAAATAAGATCTAAGTGTAAAAGCTTCTCCAGTTTTAGTTCCTGCTGAAACAGGCATTGCCATAGTCGCACCGAGAGCCAAAATCAACATACCTGTTACAATAGTTTTTTTCATAGTATTATCCCCCCATATTTTTGTAATAAATTTTTTATAATTCCAATGAATAATTATATCTACCGCAATCTTATTTTGTTTACAGTTTATTAACACTTTTTAAGAGAAATCTGCTTTAGGTATAAAAAACGGTAGCAATTCAAATCTTTAGAATATAGAGATTTCGAACAATACATAAAGTCCAAAGACTGATAAATAGTATTTGGATTCCTAGTCGCCATCGGTTAGGCTTTTCATGATAGTAAATAATTACCTGCTAAGCCTGAACCAAAGGACTTTTACATGTCCGTCATTCTCTTCGCCGGTGATGTCGAAGCCGAAGCGTTCAGTATAAAATCTGATATTCTGTTCCTTGTCGCAGGGCGTCACCAAAGTGATCTCGTTCCAGTCCGGATGCTCATCCAGAAAGTGTCTCATAAGCGCAGTGCCGATACCTTTGCCCTGTTCTTCTTTCTTGACCGCCAGGCATCCGATGTAATACTTTCCGACGCCTTCAGGCTTATATGAGATGACGCCTACAGCCTTTCCCTGATCGTAAGCAATGACCTTAGGGAATTCCTGAACAGACTGCTCCATATTCTCTACGGACCTGCCATATGCAGGACATTCACCATAGCGGATGTAGTCATCGTAGAATGCAGAATCATAGATATCGATCAAGGTCTCTGCATCGTTTATGTCTGCGTTCTTATAAATCAGTTCCATAAGCTTTTGTTAACCTTTGCAGGATTCGTACCAATCCCAGATTGCGAGAAATTCTCCGCTGCGGTCCTGATATCCGGGATAGAAGTTTTTAGACAGGCGGTCGTAAGCTTTTGCCGCCGCATAGATCTTATCTGCTATGCTGTTAAATGCCGGATCGTCTGATCTATAAGGCGTCTTGCCAAGATCCTTCAGATATTCTATTTCCTCCGAATGACCATATCTGTGATGATTGGTTCCGTATTCCTTATCCCTCAGGATCATCTGCATGACCAGCGTGTCATTGCAATTCATGTTTGCGAGATGACAGCTTATCAGGTGATCCTTACGGTAAAGCTTTCCAAGTGCCTGGATCTGAATAAACCAGAACTGATTGATGTTAGCCACGGGCCAGTCCGGGTTATCTTCCACAGCAGATAAATACTCTCCGAGTTCCACCGCCTGATCTTCTGAATACTCGAATTCGAAAAGAAGATCATATCTCATTCCGTTCTTGAAGATCAGCCTGTAAACATGATTTTCCGGAACGAACATCCACCCGAGCGCAGTATCTTCGTTCACGCCGAAGCGGTCGATCCTTTTCTCGTATTCCTCAGCAGTAACTGAACCGTCACCCGGAAGACGAACCTTCACTGAAATATCAACATCACTGTAGAGATCGTGGAAGCTTGCTTCAAAGGCTTTTTTGCCGGTTTCTTCCATCGTCTCTCTCGTAATGAGGACTTCTTTTACAGTTGCACTTATGACTTCAGGATGAGCGAATATCTCTCCCAAAAAACGGAGAAATAATGCTTCCATTTTTTCTTTTGTAAGTTCGATCAACATATCAGAAACCGAGATCATCGTTAACAAGTATTACGCTGATCCTTCCTTCGTGTCTGGAGAAGCGCGTGATAAGGATCTGACAGCAGATCGTGTCAGGTGATTTGCAGTCAAAGCACGTACCCTTTTTCGCACACGGGGTATTAAGACCGAAGCGCTGCACATTGGAAGGCGCTGCGACGTTCCTTGCGCGCTTCATCGCAGAATCCAGATCGTTAGTGACCTTATTCATTCCGACGATGAAGATGACGTGCTTGGGACCCTGTGCGATAGCAGACACGCGGTTGGCGTTGCCGTCGATATTAACGAGGATGCCGTCATCGGTCATGGCATTGGCTGATGAGAGGAAGAAATCTGCATCGTAAGCCAGGAGCATTGCCTGCCTCTTGTCTTCATAATTATCGCGGTCGATGAAGTTGTAATTGCCGGCCTTGAGTGCGTCTGACAAGCCGATCTCATGAACACTCATGGCGCCGCCCATAGATATGGAGCTGCCCTCAGGAATGAGATCCAACGCGATCTTCAGAGCCTCTTCCCTGCTTGCGGCATAGTAGCCTTTCATGTTGCGGGACTCAAGCCCTGCAATGGTCTTCTGTGCCAGAAGTTCATTTCGCTTAAAGACATTAGTGTTCATGCGTGCCTCCTTTTGTATTTTATTGATCGTAACCGATCTCATCCTCGAGTTCATTTATAAATCCGCGGTATCTTTCCACGTGATTCCTCATGGCATCCGCAGACTCCGCATAGTCAAGCAAGCCCTTTGCATCGACCCACTTGTAATCAGTGGTCTCGCCCTCCTGGAGCACAACTGAATCCTTGTCGCAGCTTACGACCGCAAGATAGGAATAGTAGAGCGCGTGGCTGCGTTCGCTTATGGAAGTGCCGATAAGCTCCATGCTGTCAGCCGTAAGTCCTGTCTCTTCGAAGAGCTCTCTTACCGCGCATGCATAAGGTTCTTCGCCCTGCTGCGCCGCGCCGCCTGCACCGGGTTCCCAGCATCCGGGATAAATGTCTTTGCGGGGGTCCCTCTTGGTAAGAAGGAAAGTCCCGTCCACATGCTTTACGAGGATATCGCCTACGATGTGATACCTGCCCTCAGGGATATTGAGATAATTCATGGGCTTTCTTTCCCACACTTCGCCTGTCTTGTTTCCGTCTTTGTCGTAAAGGTCCCAAAGTTCCATATTCTGCTTATTTCCTTGCTGTCAGATCTCTTCTATTACCGATGTGCCTTCTTCGCCCATCGTCCATTTCCACTTCTCGTTGAACCTCAGCTTGCCGTTCTCTATCTGAGGCGCGGAATCGCATGAGCCGGTCCTTAGATTGCCGTCGGTATTCATGTGCTGATAGTTGAAGTGAAGGTTATGCTCCTCATCCATCGTTCCGATAAGGAATCCCTTAACGATGCTGCCGCCTGAATATTCTGCCCAGATGACATTGCCCTTCTGGTGATAGCAGAAAATGGTCTGGTCAGACACTTCGCCCGATTCCGAATTCTCGACCGCGGTAAAGATCTTATCGTCGACAGTAAAGACTTCTTCAGCTTGCGCGAAAAAGTTCTTCCCCTTCTCATATGCCTTCTTAAGGTTGCTGTCCCAGTTGCCCTCGCGCGTCTCCTTCTCTCGTGACGTGCCGTCGAAAACAACGAACTCCATCTGCTTAGCCCTGTTAAAGAGCCTGTCGCCGAACATTACCTTCTTCATGCTTGAAAGGAGCCCGAACTGCTCGAGCTTCTCTATGGGATTGCCCGCAGAGCAGAGGATCATGGCCTTATCCATCATCTTCATCTTCTTATCGCCATAAGCAAAGCCGTAAGTCCATACCCTGTCAAACCACCCGACGAGCTTTGCCGGCGCTTCGGTCCAGAAAACAGGATAGATAAATGCTATGGCATCAGAGGAATTGATCTTCCCGTGCTCGGCAAGAACGTCTTCTTCGGTAAAAGGCGTGTTCTCGTAGTTTGCATCCCTTAAATACTGCTGCTCTGTCATGTCAGCCTTGAAATCCATCTTGTAAAGATCCGAGATGATATATTCATTCCCGGAATCGGTAATACCCTTTATAAAAGCGTCGCGGATGTTCTTCGTGAACGAATCCTCCGACGGGTGGCAATATACGATAAAAACTCTCAACTTAAAAATCTCCGTATCAGTTCATTTATATTATGCTTTGTTTTTTTAGCAGATATCTGTCCCGGATAACACCATGACCGCTTCATTATATCATTTCAAATGGTCTAATCCTTGAGACGTGCTATAATATTAGCATCTGGGTGATTCTAATAAGGCATATCTGATGACCTATGTATGGGAGCAAGACATGAGTATAGAGAACAGAGAGCAACAGGTAGACCAGCTGTTAAGAGGCATTTACAGAATGTGTGTAAACAGGGACGACTGCAGAGATTGTCCTTTCTACATCACGAAGTGCTCATTTGGTGAGCCCAGACCCGCCACATGGTTCGACGAAGAGACCATCGGCAATAAGTTCTCGCCTAATTATCTGAAATTCACCGATAAAGATATCGTTATCACAGCCAAGGAAGAAGCTTCCGTACCCGTACAGGAAGAAGTTCAGGCTGCTTCTCAGGCAGAAGCAAAGGCAGAAGCACAGCCGGAGCAGGAAAAAGCTGCAGCTACATGGCCTGCTCTTCAGCCCGCTCCCGAATCAGCTCCTTCTGCAGATTCACAGCCTGCACCAACACCTGTTCTCCAGCCTGTCGTACAGCAGGCCGTAAACGATGATGCCGACGGCACATGGCTCGTAAGCACCACGATGGGCAGCGTCTTCACGAAATATGTCTTTATCTGCTCCAAATGCGGCTACAGGAAAGAATCGATGTTCTCATTTACTCCGATGACCAATTGTCCTGAATGCGAGAAGCGCAAGGCAGGTATCATCTGAGTCAGGCTCAGATCTTAAGGATCCTTCATATCTTCGAACGGATTATAAAGCAGGCTGTCCCGATCAATGCAAGAACTATGCCCGTGATAAGTGATACGGCCGCATTCGTGCGCAGTCTGTGATAGAGTTCTGTCGATCCGTCCATCACGTTATAGTATCCGAGATTAAATAACAGAGCCATCAGAAGAGCGATCCCGCATGCAACGAAAACGATAATTCCGATGGCTCTTTTCAACTTCATAGTTGACAAACGTATGTTCTGTTATTACAATGCAGATAGAACGTTTGTTTGCTTTAAGGAGTTTGTACAATGTCGAAGTTGATGGAAGTCTTTGCTGCATATAAAGATCTATCCTTTACTGACCGTATTGTGTTCTATACAACGCTTTCAAATAATGTGAATGTCCACGAGGACAATCTTCAGGATTTCCTTATTGAGACGCGGATAAATGACGGTAATACATGTATCTATTGTGAAAGCTCTCATGTAGTTAAGAACGGAAAACGCAAAGACGGTACTCAGCGGTTCTTATGCCGTGATTGTAAGAGATCATTCATTCCAAGATCATGTTCCATTACTTCAGGTACAAGAAAGGACCTTAGTGTTTGGGCTCAATATTTAAAATGCATGTCAGATAAAAAGACGCTTAAAGAAACGGCTGAAGAATGTTCTATCTCAGTGACCACGGCATTTTACTGGCGTCATAAGATACTCGATGCTTTGAAGGAAGTGACTGACAGAGTATGTCTTGACGGTATCGTAGAGGCAGATGAGACATTCTTTAATGTCTCATATAAAGGTAACCACAAGAAGAGCAGACAGTTTAAAATGCCGAGGAAAGCACATAAGAGAGGGAATGACATACATAGGAAAGGCCTGTCATCAGAAAAGGTGTGTGTTCCCTGTGCCGTTGATGTTGACGGGATCTCGTTTGCAAGACCGGTTAAACTCGGTAAGGTGAGTTCGGAGTGTTTGATCGAAGCATTCGGCAGGATCATCTCACCTTCAGCGATACTGTGTACTGATAACGAGAAGGCTTATCGTACATTAGCGAGAAATAACGATATCAGACTGATACAAACAGATTCCGATAAACGCATAATCCAACAGAATGACATTACATACGATATTCAGCGTATCAATGCATACCACAGTATACTGAAAGGCTTTATAAACAGGTTTCACGGAGTGTCGACTAAACATCTGGAGCATTACATCATCTGGAACAACCTGATATCTAACAATAGAAGAAACCAAAAAGAAAACATAAGCCTGATGTTCGGACAAATACTGAGCAGAAGGCTGACAGTACACAACAGCGATATATCTGCAAGACCACCTCTTGCATTCATCACGTAGAGATAAAGGGCATATAACATGATACTCTCGGAAGAACACAGAATAAAAAAACATAACAATAAGAAGCTTCTTCACGAGATAGACGATTACTGCTATAAAGTGAAGAACCTTTCCAACAGCGTCAACTACCTGATAAAGCAG